>Ga0114921_10000240_pt1 | contig 22719 bp, 18 predicted proteins | sample BentaG_FD_87016 | JGI IMG/M metagenome (GOLD analysis project Ga0114921, IMG submission 87016) | Deep subsurface microbial communities from South Atlantic Ocean to uncover new lineages of life (NeLLi) - Benguela_00093 metaG | ecosystem: Environmental > Aquatic > Marine > Oceanic > Sediment ... | reverse complement strand
GATTGGGCGTGGTTTGGACCCGGGAGCCTGACAATAGAGGCGCTGGTCAGTGAAGTTTGAGAAGTAGATGGTACCATCTGCAACAACAAAGGCACCACCACCGTACTCATGCACCCGCGTTCGAACGCTGAAAGAGGGTGGTGTAACCTCAACCATTTGCCCGTCTGGTGACCGTCGCATAATGACATACCGCCCACCCTCTGCCGGGTGCATCTCGGTCCAGTAGATGTCTTTGCCATCAAGAACAATCTGTGTGGCTCTCTCAAGCCCGATTGTTTCAGAAACAATCAGTTCTGACGTAATTGGCGATTTCCAAGAGCCGTAAGGAGCTACTTTGGGTTTCGGCATCCTGTTCTTCCTCATTAACGCTTCTTCTTGATAGTAAAGACTTGCGCTACTAAACCTCTAGCGGAACATAGGCACCAGTATAGCCTAATCGTTCCAGTATATGCTTCCAGCAACCAAATCCCTCGGGGATTCTTCTCCAGGGCTCTGGGGCAGGAATCCCCACCACCACCATCTCCATGCCTTCCCTGGTATCGCTATTGCTGAGAGGCTGACCATTGGTGGTCATCATAGTTATCAGGTCGGGAACCATTATGACCGGCTTCTCATCTTGCCAGGCAATGATATTCTCATTCTTTAGGTCTATAGTGAATGTTTTACCCTTGTAGTGGGCGATACCTTCAATAACTGTTCTGCCAAAGTTAAATCCCTCTTTGCCTACCCTCTCATTCTTCTGGATTATACCCCGGAAGAGTTCCTTGCCACCGGTAAGGGCTATGACCTCTTTCACTGCGTCCTGGCCGCTGGCTCTGGCTTCCCTTATTGCCTTACCTATTTTTTCCTCTTTTGATATCGCGTAGGGCACCAGGCACTTCTTAATGGTTGCTATATTGACTATCCATGTGGAAAACACTCCCCCGATACCAGACACAGCAGCGGTTCTGGCTACCGTCTCAGCTGCAGCAGCATCAAAGGGGTCGGCTAAGTAGGCGACAAGAATGTCGCCGGCATCGTTGGCGGTTACTAATGGCTTGGTAGGTATTTTGTAAATGGGATAAAGCCCGGTAGCAAGCTCGGGAACGGCGCGTCCGTTGCCATCGGCATCAACCATGGGAACATTCTTCTCTGAGGCTACATAAAAGGTGACAAGAGTATTACTACCACCTGTTTCACTCGACAGCAGGTAGTCCAGGTTAACCCCACCAACAGCCGTTATATTCTTCATTGCTTCATAGACAAATACAAAAGCCTCAAGCCCAACTGCTTTCATTCCAGCCACTACTACGGCATTGGCGCTATCAGGACAGTCAGCCGGGTCAACTAGGGTTACTTTGTTCTTCATTTTTTTTATCACTTCTAACCCAAGGCTGGGTGGACCGCCGCCGCCACTACCAAGAAGTGTTGCTCCCCAGACTATGTCTTCTAGTTCAGCTTTACCTAATAATCTTTTGGCCATCTTTTACTTCCTTCGCTTGAAGACTGCAAATAAGAACTAAAATTTCCCTTTTTAACTTCTAAACGTCCTGTGCTTCTTTTCTCAGCTTTTTGTATCACAAGAGCGAGATTTTGTCAACTCCTTTTGCTAAAGTATCTAGCTTCGTTTCTCAAAGCGGACTCTGCCACTTGCCCGATTACGGCTGAGGTACTACACGGGAGAGGAGCACGACCTCTCAGAGTGCTAGAACCCTACACCTCAGTTTCCCCTAGCAGAGCCCGCCGCAATAACGCCAAAAGGCTCAAAGATACACCATCTTTCTGGGTTCTCTGAGCCCTCTTTGTTTAACCTATCTTTCAGGAGTGATTTAGAATAAAAACAGCTGGGCCACAGCATCTAATTCATACTTTCGAAAAGACCTGCTCCACACAGGTCTTTTCTATTTAACCTCCCTTTGTTCCTTCTCTATCCTCTCGTCTATTGCCTACTCAAGCCGCTCAATGTCATCATCTGTCGACTGCCAACCAAATAACTTCTCTAGGCACTTCATGGCAGCCTCTTCATTTCAATCATAGTTCTTGCTATAGTGGCAAGCATTGTTGATACCCTTGATTGATCTCCTTGGATAACATTCATTGCTTTTTTAGTTGTTTTTGGTTTGTTTTTAGGAAGCATAGGTGGTAACTGATGCCACCATGCTTGTCACCCAAGACAAAACCAAGGGCTAGCAATGGGACGTTATTTCTTGCTCCCCCGTAATCAAAATCTAGACTCCTTAGATTGACACAGCAGTTGACAAAAGATTAATATCAGTGTAGAAAATGTTGCAAGTAAATTGGAGAAAAGGGTTGGGAAGTGCTGTTGGAAGCTGAAAAGGCAAAGGTAAGGCAGAGCCTCAAGCTACCTACTTCTGAACCCAAGCCGGACCTTAGCCCACCGGCAAAAGGGGTTTAGGATATGAAACCTAAAGATTGCCCTAAATTAGAGGAATGCGTTTTTTTGTTTTAACCACACAGCTACCACCAGACAGGTTAATCCAAATAATCTTTACAGAAGGAGGAAAGAGAGAATGGCTGGACCACTAGATGGGATTAAGGTAGTGGAAATAACCATGTTTCAGCAGGGACCGGTGGCCGGGATGAGGCTGGGGGATTTAGGTGCTGATGTCATTAAAGTGGAGCCCAAGACCGGAGACCCGGCACGAGGTATGATGCGGATTATTGGCACCATGGTTGGCCTGAAGGGTCAGAATTACTACTTTGAGAATAATAATCGCAATAAGAGAAGCATTGTCCTAGATTTAACCACAGAAAGGGGAATGGAGATATTTCTCAAGCTGATTGATACCGCTGATGTCTTCCTGAATAATATGAGCATAAAGGCACCAATAAGAATGGGCATTAGTCCTGATGTGTTGCTGGCCAGGAACCCACGGCTTATCTATGCCCAAGCCTCAGGCTGGGGGCGGCAGGGTCCTGATGCTCATGATTACTCCTTTGATTATACCGGAATAGCCAGGTCTGGACTGATGATGTCCTGTGGTGAGCGCGGGGCTCCACCAGCCCAAATCCTGCCGGGCATGGGTGATGAACTGGGGGGGCTTATCTGTGCCTGGGCAATTACGGCTGCTCTCTATGCTCGAGAGAAGACAGGAAAGGGGCAGGTAGTGGATACTTCCCTGATGGGCAGCCTGATTGCTATGCTGGGGCTGATTATGGCGGCTCCGGCAATACTGGGCACGGAATTCCGCAGAGAAATCAGGGCTCAGGCAGGCAATCCTGTCTATAATCACTATCGTTGCCGTGATGATAAATGGATTGCTATCGCTCACCTCCAACCAGATAGGTACTGGCCTAATGTTTGCCGGGTTCTGGGTATTGAGGAGCTAGAGCACGACCCCAGATTCAATAGTATTGAGGCCAGAGGCGAGAATGCCAAAGAGCTTATCGCCATTATGGATGAGAAGTTCGCCACTAAAACCAGGGATGAGTGGATGAAGATTCTCAAGGAGGAGGGCTGTATCTACACTCCTATCCAATCACCCTCAGAGGTCGCTAACGACCCGCAGGCCTTAGCCAATAACTATTTCATACATGTTGACCACCCTGTTTGGGGCAGGACAAAAGTGGTTGGCTTCCCCTGGGATTTTAGTGAAACTAAGGCCTCATGGAGACGGAAAGCGCCTGAGCATGGGCAACACACTGAAGAGATACTGTTGGAACTGGGCTACAACTGGGATGATATTACCAAGCTAAAGGAAGAGGGGGCGACAATTTGAGGCTTTCTAAGAAAGGGAGTAAATAATGTCGACTTATACTAGGACTACCTTTGCGGAAAAAATTTAAGGGGACGTTACAAAGATGACTACTTGGCAAGAATACATACAAAGAGGTGCTTCCAGCCCTGAGTGGCCATATCCGATACGCTATGGTGATGAGAGTGAAATTACGGCAGATGTTCTTATTCTTGGTGGTGGCATAGCCGGAAGCCATGCCGCCATAAACGCTGCTAGAAAAGGCGTAAAGGTCGTTGTTGTTGAAAAGGCAGCAACCAAGAGAAGTGGTGCAGGAGGAGCAGGGGTTGACCACTGGCAGGCTGCTTGCACCAACCCTTGTTGTAAAATCTCCTCTGAAGAGTACACCAAGGCAGTAATTGATAATTTTGCTGGCTATGACTGCGGGCCTTTGCGTTATATCCACTGCAAGGAAAGCTGGGATGCGCTTCTCGATTGTGAGCAGATGGGGGTGCAGATTAGGGACATAAATGATGAGTTGAAGGGCGCTGACTTCAGAGATGAAGAGACCAAGCTGATGTTTGCTTATGACTATGAAAACAGGCATACCATACGTGTCTACGGGCATAATATGAAACCATGCCTTTACAAAGAGATGAAACGGCTAGGTGTAGAGATTTGCGACAGGGTTATGGCCACCAGCCTGCTAACCGAAAGAGGTAAGCAAGGAGCCAGAGTTATTGGAGCCACTGGAGTGAGCGTACGAACTGGTGAATTCTATATATTCAAGGCAAAAGCCACTATTATTGCTATGGTTGGTTCCGGAGGGCTAGGGTGGAATGCTGGTGCCGAGTTTGCCTTGCTTGAACAATCTAGGGGTGGTAGCAGCCTGGGCTATATCCCGTTTGGTATTGGCTACCCTGATAATACCTGGCATGGCTGCACCATAGTTGATGCCAATGGGAAAGAAATACCCTGGGTTGATAGGGATGGTAAAGAGATTAAAACAACACCACAGCGATTTCGGCCAGCTCCAGGACAGAAATTCACGCTAATGTCTGGGCTGACTGGTGCTGCACGTCGTTACTACATTGCTAAAGGAGGGACTCCTGATGGCTTCCCTGCCTACTATCAAAATGCTTGGAATCACATTGCCCCCGATTTACCTGAGCGCATACGCAAGGGGGAATTTACACTGCCATTTTACGCTGACCTGACTCGCTTGCCAGCACTCGAGCGAAGAGCCATATTCGGCCTTATGGTAGGTAATGAAGCCAAGACCCGCATCCCGGTATATGATATTTACACCAAGGCTGGCTTTGACCCTGACAAAGATATGCTTCAGGCACCGGTAATGCCTCCAGAGGCATATAGGTCAATGCATTGGCCAAGTGGATATGGTGGTGGACTTTATCGTTGGCGGGGCTTCGGTTTTGGTGGTCTGGTGGTCAATTGGGATTTGAGAACCAATCTTGAAGGTCTATATGCTGCAGGAAGTTCTATTGCCGGCGGTGGAGCCCACGCCAGTGCCGCTTGTGGTGGCAGATATGCTGCTAGAAAGGTAGCCAATTATGCGCATACTGCAGCTGAACCAGTGGTGGAACGCAAGCAGGTAGATGATGAGAAAGTTCGTGTCTATGCCCCACTGAAGCAAAGCAAAGGTAGTATCGGCTGGAAAGAGTTAGATGCCGGCATCTCCAGGATTATGCAGGACTACTGTGGCCAATACAAGAACGAAGAAGCACTGAAGGTAGGACTGAAATTGCTCAAGGAACTCAGAGAATCAGAGGCGGCAACAGCCTACGCCGCTAACCCCCATGAGCTGGGACATATTTTGGAATGTCAGAGACTAATAACTGCTGGTGAGATGGTTATCCATGCCTCACTGGCACGAAAGGCAAGCAATGCTTTCCTCAATTTCTTCAGGCTTGACTATCCTGAAGTAGACCCACCTGAGTGGCATAAGTTCCTCCCCCTAAAGTTAGAGGATGATAAGGTTAAGGTCAGGGAATTACCTCTTGATTACCATCTGCAACCACCTTATGCTCCTACGTATGAGGAGAACTATAAACTCCATTGTGGTCTCTAAATTGGGCTGAGATATGATGACTAGAAATAGGCATCAGGGTGAATCATTCCTCGTCTATCCCCTGTGCCCATTCCATCAGCCACTAAGTCCAACAATAAGGCACTAGGCTTCTCATTTCAAACAATGGATAGATTGTGATATAATAACCAAAAGGAGGCAAGGGCTGCCTTTTTTTCGTGTCTGGGTGGGGTTCAGATGGTCGTTGGTTCAAATCTGGCCACCTCTATATTCACTCAAGCTTCTTGGCCAATGTATATGTCCAATTTTCAGTGGTAACTACCACTGAAACATGTGATATATTAGGATAAAGGAGGTAGAAGGACAGAGATATGGCTAAATTGAAATTGGCTCTTTACTGGGCAGCGAGTTGTGGTGGTTGTGAAATCGCCCAACTCCAGATTGGTGAAAAAATTCTCAAACTGGCTGAAGCTGCCGATATTGTTTTCTGGCCAGTAGCCATTGATGCCAAGTACAAAGATGTTGAAGCCATGCCCGAGAAGAGCATAGATGTCTGCCTGTTCAATGGTGCTATCAGGAATTCAGAACAGGAACGCATGGCCAAGATGCTCCGCGAAAAATCCAAGGTAATGATTGCCTATGGTGCCTGTGCCCAAGGGGGTGGTATCCCCGGGCTGGGTAACATGTTCAACCGAGAGATGATATTTGAACGAGTTTATATAGAAACACCGTCAACAGACAACCAAGACAAGGTATTCCCTCAGACAAGCTACAAGGTGCCCGAGGGTGAGCTTACTCTCCCCGAGTTTTATGATACCGTCAAGTCTCTGCTTCAGACAGTGGATGTAGACTATACTATCCCTGGTTGCCCTCCGGAAGAAAGGACAACCTGGCTGGCTCTAGAAGCCTTGATTGAAGGTAAATTGCCACCTAAGGGAACAGTAATTACCCATAATGTTAAGGCAGTATGTGATGATTGCTCCAGGAAAAGGGATGTTAAGGAGATAAAGAAATTTTATCGACCATTTGAAATTATTCCTGACCCAGAAATATGTCTTCTGGAACAGGGGCTTCTCTGCGCTGGTATTGCTACCCGAGGCGGCTGTGAAGCTCTCTGCCCTCAAGCTAACATGCCCTGCACTGGCTGCTACGGACCAGTAGATGGTGTGATTGACCAGGGAGCTCACTTTCTGAGTTCGGTGGCTTCAGTGATTGACTCCAACGACCCTGAGGAAATCCAGAGGATTATTGATGATATTCTCGACCCGGTAGGTACCTTCTATCGCTACAGCCTGCCTGATTCACTATTAAGGAGGGCAAGGATTAAATGAGAAAGATAACGATAGACCCTATTACCCGACTGGAGGGTCACGGTAAAATAGAAATCTTCCTTAATGATGCCGGTGAAGTAGAAAATTCCTATTTCCAAGTCCCGGAACTGAGGGGTTTTGAGAAGTTCGCTGAAGGGCGACCGGCTGAGGATATGCCCCAGATAACCCAGAGAATATGTGGTGTCTGCCCTGAAGCCCACCACCTGGCCTCAACTAAAGCACTGGATGAACTATTCCATACTGAGCCACCAAGCCCAGCGAAGAAGCTTCGCGAACTTTTCTATATGGCTTTCTACGTGACTGACCATACTACCCATTTCTATATCCTTGGTGGTCCTGACTTCATCATGGGTCCGGATGCGCCTGTAGCTGAGCGCAACATTTTAGGAGTTATTGCCAAAGTGGGCTTGGAATTGGGTGGAGCCGTGATTAATGCCCGTATGCAAAACCATCATGTTATCCAGATGCTTGGTGGTAGAGCGGTGCATCCTGTCTTCGGTCTGCCCGGTGGCATTAGCAAGGGACTTAATGAAGAAGAAAGAAAAGAAGTGGAACAAATAGCCAGGGATTCCATAGAATTTGCCCAGCTTTCACTGAAGGTCTTTGATGATATCGTCCTTAAAAACAAAGAGTATGTGGATATGATTGTCAGTGAGGCTTACACTCACCGCACTTACTATATGGGTCTGGTTGACGAAAATAATAAGGTCAACTTCTATGATGGCAAGGTCAGGGTGGTTGACCCTGAGGGTAAAGAGTTTGCCAAATATTCGCCACAGGAATACCTTGACCATGTTGCCGAACATGTGGAACCCTGGAGTTATGTCAAGTTCCCCTATCTTAAGAATGTTGGCTGGAAAGGGTTCGTGGATGGTAAGGACAGTGGTGTTTTCCGGGTGGCTCCTCTAGCTCGGCTCAATGCTGCTGACGGTATGACAACCCCATTAGCCCAGGAAGCCTATGATAAGATGTACTCTACCCTCGGTGGCAAGCCAGTCCATCATACCCTAGCCATGCACTGGGCTCGCCTTATAGAGCTCCTCTATGCTGCCGAGAGAATGCTAGAACTGAGCCAAGACCCTGAAATCACCGACCCTAATATCCGCACCATCCCCACAGCTACTCCTGATGAAGGTGTTGGCATTGTGGAAGCCCCTCGGGGTACTTTAATCCATCACTATATCACTGATGAGAGGGGGGTGATTAAGAAAGCCAATCTGATTGTGGCTACACTCAATAACGCTGCTGCCGTTAATATGTCTGTTGACAAAGCAGCTAAAGCACTTATCCAGCCGGGTAAGGAAATAACCGAAGGGCTGCTTAACCGCATTGAAATGGCCTGGCGTCCTTATGACCTTTGCCTTGCCTGCGCTACTCACACTTTACCCGGAAGCTCGCCCTTACCGATATATGTCTACAACAGCAGGGGAGAACTGATTAAGAGTACCAGGGACTGATAAGGGGTTGCAGAATCCTGAAAATTACATAGTCAAGGAAACTCAATAGGCTTAAGGCGGTCGGAGGTATAAATCCGACCGCTCTGGCTATAAACTGTAATTTAATCTTTAGAACAAAAAATGGCTGGCAAAAGTGAAATTTAGATTGCAAAAAGCATCAACTACTGGCATAATACAGAGTGGAGGATAAAATGAATATTCAGCCAATGAATGTTATTCCTGGCGTAACTGACACTGGACCCCGGGGAGAACGAATACATTTCAATATATACGATATGTTGCTCAGAGAGCGCATAGTTATGCTAAACATGCCTATTAGTGATCTGGTAGCTAATGTTATTATTGCTCAGCTTCTCTACCTAGAGCGGGAGGACCCAGATAAAGATATAAGCCTCTACATTCAGTGCCCTGGTGGTATCATCAGTGCCGGTCTTGCCATTTATGACACCATGCAGCTTATACGCCCTGATGTATCAACTATCTGTGTTGGACTGGCAGCCAGCATGGGGACAGTGCTTCTTTGTGCTGGAGTCAAGGGCAAGCGTTACGCTCTGCCTAACTCTACCATCCACATGCACCAGGCGTTTGGTGGCGCTCAGGGTCAAGCAGCCGATATTGAAATCGCGGCTCGTGAAATTATGCGAATTCAGGGACTCATTCGGGATATTTTAGCTAAACACACCGGTCAAGCAGTAGAAAAGATAATCCGTGATACCGACCGTGACTTCTACCTTAACCCGGAGCAGGCAGTAGAATACGGGATTGTGGATGAAGTACTGGGCCAACCAAAAGAAGAAGCCCCTAAAGAGAAAAAGAAGTAGTTAAAATCATCTTGAATAGAGCTGCTGATAGCGCTGAGCTAATTCGGCAGAAGTGGGGAGACCCTGTTTTGAGCCCATCTTACTAATTGAGAACTGTGCGACAATGTCACCCAGACGACCACACTCCTCAAGCCCTTTCTCCTTAAGTAGCCCATAGAGGAATCCGGTGGCAAAGGCATCACCGGCACCGGTGGTATCCACCTCTGTCGCTCTATTCTGGCTAATTGATTCTGCGGCATATTCAGCCTCAGAGTCTCTAATGTAACAGCTAGCGGTAACCTTTTTCTGGCTAATACCTTTGGTTAATTCCAGCTCCATTCCTCTGCCTAAGGTAACCACCACAATACGGCACCCCTGACTAAGACAGGTGTCTGCCCCACTCACAACATCCTCCTTGGTTAATTGACGTATTTCATTCTGGTTAACAAAAAGAATATAAGTCCTGTCTAATATCGGGCTGAGCCTTTTGATACTCTTAGCAGTGTATAGGGCTCCGGGAGCAAAACTAACCTTAACTGATGAATCCAGCCCTTTTAGCAGTTCCATTGATATTTCAAGTTGCCTATCATCAGCAAATGAAGAAAGATGAAGCATTCTGGCCTGGTTTATATAGGTCAAATCTAAATCATCCCTAGTTAGCAAGCTATTGGCACCGGGCATGACGTAGAGGGAGCGCCTGCCAAGTCGGTCACTGAGACACAAAACCGAGCCTGTTTTTGCCCCGGGCTTCACCCTGATTTGACTAACATCTACCCCAACCTTCTGAAAGTCTTGCACTAACATTCTGCCTTCAGCGTCATCGCCAACAACCCCGGCAAAGCCAGTGTTCACCCCGAGCTTGGCCAAGCCATAGACAGTATTGGCTGCTGAGCCACCGGGAGACGATTTAGCTTCCTCTACCACTGCCTCACCGTCAACAAGGATGCGCTCTACCTTGTAAAGGCAGTCCATATTGAGCGCACCCAGCCCGATTACTTCAATACCATTCATTGAAACCCTGTCTTCATGTGATAAACTCAGCCCAGCTTACCGGCTTCCTCCCTGACCAAACGCCTTATTCTTTTATGAATCTCGATGACCTCATCTATGTTTTCTCTACCAGCTAGCCAGTGAAAGTAACCCTCATCCCCGGTACCCCCAGCTTTCTCTTTCTCCTTTATTACTTTCTCTACACCTCTTCGCTGCCCCTTCTTCCAGGTTGAGAGCACCTCGCTCAGGTCGCTAACAAGGGTGGAAGCCAGGCCCATGGTTGAGTAAGGCAAGGCATACTGGTTGGCATTAAAAGCAATGGCTAGCCCTCCCGCCTGTTCCACCGCCTGTAGCATTCTGAAATCGGTAATGCTATCACCCACCACCACCCACTCAGATAAAGGCTGACCGTATTTTTCAGCAAATCTATCGAGGGCAGCTACTTTGCGCTGACCACCCACTGGCTTTACCTCTTCTATTATTTTGCCCAGATTGGTAGCCGGCAGCTTCTCCCAGAAGAAAAGGTCCAGGCTTTTCTTAATCCGGTCGTCATCAGTAACCGGACGCATCGTCAGGATGTCTTCCTCAGCCTGCTGTAACAGTCTGCCTTCTTCTTCACTTAAGGTTTGGCGCAATTGCTTTAGCGGGAACGGGGTGCAAGCCATATTGTGAGCATAGATATACAATTTCTGGGTAAGGTGGTTGGCATATTGTTCATAGGTGGTAGTAATACAGAATACCCTCCAGCCACTCAACTGGAGCCAGGAAACAAGTTTAGCTGCCCCACCGGTAAAGCTAGCTTCCCTAGCTAAAGTGATAATATTATCCTCGGAAATATCGTGGAGTACCAGGAAGGGCACAATGAGAGCCAGAGTATCCCCGGGTTCATAGCCCTCCCTCTCTGCCAGTGTCAGCAAGTCATCATAGCGACTGATAACCTCAAAGACCTTATCCCCGTTAGGAAAAAGCTTCATTAGTTCATAGGCATTATCCTGTGGCGATAGTGGTCCTTCAAGGTCAAAGCAGATAAAGTCCATTACTGAATCACCCCTTTCACCGTCTTGCTTATTTCATCGGTCAAATTATAGCCGTTAATCAACTTTCCTTGCCAATCAACAACTTTCTCCGCTATTACCTTAACCCTACCCTGGCTAAAAGCCTTCAAAGTGGATACTATTAAGGGAAATTCTCTAGCCAGCCCGTGCTGCCGAATAAGCTTGAATAGAGATTCTTTTGCCTCAGGCCTTTCCGGACTATCTGCCGGCAGTTTTTCTAAGTCCCGCCAGTATTTATCAAACGGCTTGCCCCTAATCAGAAAGGTACAATAGGTTACCGGTGGCCCCTTGTCTAGCTCAGGGGTTACTAAATGCATCATTACCCCTGTCTCCTGAGCCATACTGCCAATTAGTTGCCAGATTACCTCCTGCCAGGTTCCAGTGGGTCCACCTGGAGCCGCCGGGTGGAGGTTAATTATATTATACTTCAGGCACATCTCCTCACCAACAATAAGCATATAACCGGCAAGCACGCAGAGGTCAGGATGAAAGTCCTGTAACCGCTTCATCATCTCCCGGTCATAGTCTAGTCGCCAAAGAGGTAAAGCCCCTCCCTGGCTAATATCAGAAGTACCTCTCTCAGATTTAAACTTCTTATAAGAAAAGCAGATAAGAGGGATATGATAGCCCTCAACCAGCTTGAGGAATAGGTCGCTCTCCACTGACTCTCCTGGCTCCCGATTGCAGAAGACAAAGGCTATCTCAGCCTTGACTTCACCCTGTTTGATGCTCTCCTGCACCACGCTTAGCAAGTCTCTGGCTGCCTTATCCCTACCGGTAGAAAACCAGCCAAGTTGATACATCACTACCGCCTCTTAAAGCTACGTTTTAGCTTTGCCCAAACACTTCCGAGGTGAGATATGGGGTTTGTCTTGTGTCCCAAAATCCTGCCTTTAGCTAGAGCCAGAAGGAAGTCATCTCTACCCTTGAATTCCGGCATCTCCACGTAGGCATTACCTATTTGATGAAGGGTATGGGCATCACTGCCGGCACTTTTCAGAATCCCGTACTTATCAGCAAAGGCTCGAGCTTTAGCCGAACTTCGGAGCAAAGGGCTCCTTGAGTTGAATACCTCTATAATATCGATTTGTTCCACTATTTCTTCCAGTACCTTAGTCTCTAAAGCAGAGCGCCGGAATATGTCAAAGGGGTGTGGGATACAGACTAAACCGCCTTGAGCCTTGATTTGAGATAGGGTTTCCTCAACAGATAGACCACTGGGTATGGTTTCCTTAAGAAATAGACCCGTAATCTCACCATGAGGGGTTAAAATTTCCTCAGCAACAATCACCGGGAAGGGAGCAATATCCCGCAACTTTAAGGCACCTTCAATGGTACCATGGTCGGATACAGCAATACAGTTTATTCCAACCTCCTGGCAGTGATTGACGACCTTCTCCAAAGGCGTATCACAGTCCAGCGAATATTCAGTGTGAATATGAAGGTCAGCTTTTAGCAAAACTCAGTTCAACTAACCCTCTCTAGATACTCACCAGTGCGAGTATTAACCTTAATAACATCACCCTCATCAATGAACAGGGGAACCCGAATAGTAATCCCGGTCTCTAATTTAGCCGGTTTATTACCGGCAGTGGCGGTATCCCCCTTAAAACCAGGTCCAGTTTCAATTACCTGAAGCTCAACCGAGATGGATAATTCCACACCCACCAACTCACCCTTGTAGCTTGATAGCTCCAAAGACATGTTCTCCTTTAAATAATTAAGAGCATCACCTAGTTGACTGGCATTAAGGGGTATCTGTTCAAAAGTCTCCTCATCCATAAAATAATACAAGTCACCATCGTTATAAAGGTACTGCACTTTACGGTAATCAAGACGCACCCGGGGAAACTTCTCACTGGCTTGAAAGGTTCGCTCAATAGTATGCCTGCCATGGACATCACGAAGCTTAAGCCGAACCTGAGCACTGCCCCGCCCCATTTGAATATGGTGATAATCAAGAACCTGATACAGCTCCTCATCTACTTCAATAATAATTCCCTTTCTTAGTTCACCACTACTTATCATGACAAGTCTTTCCTCGCTTTTGAGATTACGCTGACCTTGCCCTCCTCCATTACGACCAAATCCTCAATCCTCACTCCACCCCAACCGGTGAGATAAATACCAGGCTCAACAGAAAATACCATGCCTGCTCTTAATATTTCCTCTGATTTTGGACCAAGGCGTGGCTGCTCATGACCAGCTAGTCCTATGCCGTGCCCCAAACCATGTCCAAAGGCCTCACCGTAGCCTGCCTGCTCAATAACTGTCCTGGCTAAACTGTCCGCCTGTTCACCGGTCATACCCTCCTCAATTGCTGACAAGGCTGCCAACTGGGCTTTAAGGACAGCATCATACACCTTTTTGAAGGTCTCGTCAGGAGTACCAAGCTGGATAGTGCGGGTCAGGTCACTGGAGTAACCACCACATTTAGCCCCGCTATCAATCACTATCGGCTCACCAGGCTGGATGACACGCTGAGAAGGTCTGGCATGAGGCAAGGCTGAATTGGGACCTGAGGCAACAATAGGCTCAAAGGGTATCGCTTGGCTGCCCTTTTCTCGCATGAACTTCTCTATCTCCCAGCCAGCTTCCTTTTCAGTCATACCAGGGTGAATTGTGTCCTGAATATATTCCATAGCGGCATCACTTATTTCAGCGGCTTTAGTAATAAGCTCAACCTCTTCCGGCTCTTTTATTATCCGCAGAGACTCCACCAGTTCATCTTGGGGAACAAGTCCAAACTGGAATTCTCCTTCCTCCACTATATCAGCTAGCTCTCGATAGACCGTAAAGGTAATATGTCCCGCCTCAAACCCCAACCGCTTCAAATTCAACTCAGCTACCAGTTGGGGAAACCAATCGCTGATATTATTAGTTATCCGGAAAATCCTATAGTCATGGGCTTGTGCCTTAGCTTGCTCTGTGTAGCGAGAGTCAGTAGCCAGAATTGCTTCTTGCACTGTAATCAGTAGAAAACCGGCAGTACCAACGAAACCAGAAAGGTAGCGTCTATTCTCCGGTTGAGAGATGAGAATAGCATCTATTTCCTTCTCAGTTAATTTTTGGCGCAGGGCTTGTAGCCTGTTATTTATTTTCAAGGTCACCACCCTCCCTTTGAGCCATAGGGTGAGCTGATAGATACACTTCTCTTGCCCGACTCTGGGTCACATGGGTATAAATCTGGGTAGAAGATAGATTAGCATGACCCAGAAGCTCCTGAACTACTCTTAAGTCAGCCCCGCCATCAAGTAGATGCGTGGCAAAGGTATGGCGTAACATATGAGGATGAACCCTCTTTTCTATCCCAGCTATTTTAGCATATTTTTCTAATATTCTCTGTACCCTCCGCTCTCTAAGACGGCCGCCATAGCGATTAAGAAACAGGGCATTACTTCTTTTTTCACCAAGGAGCTTGGGTTTACCCTGACTAAGGTAAGTATTAAGGGCCTTGGCGGCTGGTTTACCCATTAGAACCATTCTTTCCTTAGCCCCCTTTCCCCAGACGCGAATTTCAAGAGTGTCAAGATTGACCTGCTCCAAATCTAGCTGCGCTAATTCGCTTACTCTAAGGCCAGAGGCATAAAGCAGCTCCAGCAGAGCACGGTCACGCTGACCCTGCGGTGTAGATAAATCGGGAGCTTCTATAAGCCGCTTTGCCTCTTCTACAGTAAGGAAAGAAGGCAAGCGCTTATCCAGTTTGGGGGAAGAGGCCTTCTCCAGAGGGCTTGTTTCCAATGTTCCCTCCCGCAGCAGGTAGCGGTAAAAGGAACGGATAGCTGACAATCTTCGGGCAATGCTTGCTTTAACAACGCCCTGCTCCACCAGATAGGCAAGGTAATCGCGCAGGAGAGACCTATCCACCTCACTCAGTGAACTGACCCCTCTCTCGGTAAGGAAGGCAAAGAACCCCTTTATCCTTTTTGAGCCGAGCAAATCAGTAGTATAATTGCGCACCGTGTAGGGTGAGACATTACGCTCTGCCTGAAGATAACGGATATATTTATTAAATGGTCTCTCCAAAAGTCCCCCCGATTTAGTAAGAATATGCCATCAATTTATTTAATGGACACTTCAGCCAGCAGGGCCTCCTCTTTAGGCTGGATTTTACTTCTATGCCCGCACTTGGTGCATTTTCCCCACCTTCCTCTATATTGGGTGAGGAGTCCACCACACTGAGGACAAGGTTCAGGAAGAGGTCTAAAGTTAGTGGCAAATGTGCAATCCGGGTAATTACTACAACCATAGAAAGTGCGTTTCTTCTTACTCAGTTTCTCTACCAACTCGCCACCACACTGGGGACACTTAACCCCAACCTTGACCTGAAAGGATTTGGTATATTTACACTTAGGATAGCCACTACAGGCGAGAAACTTCCCATAACGCCCCGTTTTGATTACCAGGGGCTTACCACATTCAGGGCAGGTTTCCTCAGTTAGCTCATCAGCCAGCTCCACCTTTTCCATACGCAAGGAAGCATTCTCAAGGCTTTTCTCAAAAGGGGTATAAAAGTCTTGCACAACCTGCACCCAGTCTTTATCCTCCTGGGCTATCTCGTCCAGTTCCTCCTCCATACGGGCGGTAAAGGCAACATCAACAATATCAGGAAAATACTGGACAAGTAAGTCGTTAATCACCATACCAAGTTTTGTAGGCCAAAAGCTTCCTTTATCTTTAGTAACGTAGTCACGCTCCTGAATTGTTGACAGGATTGGGGCATAGGTGCTGGGACGCCCGATACCCTCTTGCTCTAGCATCTTGACCAGAGTGGCTTCAGTGAAACGGGGCGGAGGCTGGGTAAAACGCTGCTCAGGAAAAAGCCCCAAAAGCTCAAACTCATCGCCTTTCTCCAACTGAGGGAGTGGGGAGCTTTGCCCTCGTCCTTCCCCAGTCTCGTCCTTTCCCTCAGTATAAAGAATCATGAAGCCGGGAAAGGTGTTTACCGAACTGGAAGCTCTTAATAGATAATCAGCTTTAGAATTGGGGCATTTGGCTTTAATGTCAACAGTGGTATTGGCAAAAGTTGCTGCCGCCATCTGGCTGGCTAACATTCTCTGCCAGATGAGCCGATAGAGTCTGAACTGACCGGTAGTAAGATATGATTTAATCTTAGCTGGCTCTCGCTGAATCTTAGTAGGACGAATAGCCTCATGCGCTTCTTGTGCCCCTTTTACCACTCTGGTAAAGGAGCGAGAGTGAGGTGGGAGGAACTCAGAGCCATACTTAGTCCTGATAAATTCTCTGGCTTCAGCTATGGCTGAGCGGGCTACTCTAGTAGAATCGGTACGCATATAGGTAATAAGGCCTACGCTTCCTTCCTTACCTATGGGCAGACCCTCATAAAGCTGTTGAGCAACAGCCATAGTCTGCCTGGCAGTGAAGTGGAGCCTACGCCAGGCTTCCTGTTGCAAAGTGCTGGTTATAAACGGTGGTGCCGGCTGACGGGTCACCTTTTTTGTCTTAGCTTTAATAACACTGTAGCCAGCCGACTCGAGCTCCTCAATAATCCTGGTTGCTTGTTCCTGATTACCAATATCAAGTTTGGAGCCATCAATGAAACCAATAAGCATAGCTCGGAAGGGCATCACTTCACTAATGACTGGCTTCTTGGTTAGCTCAGCCTCAATTGTCCAGTACTCTTCCTTGATAAATTGCTGGATTTCTCGCTCACGGTCAACAATAATCCTCAGTGCCACTGATTGAACCCTGCCTGCCGAGAGGCCTCTCCTTACCTTCTGCCAGAGCAAGGGACTGAGCTTATAGCCAACTAGCCTATCCAGAATACGCCGTGCTTGCTGGGCATTGACTAATTGCATATCTATAGAGCGAGGATGCTTAAAAGCCTGCCTGACAGCCTCCTTGGTGATTTCATGAAAAAAGACACGGTGGTAGGGTACCCCGTTTGATTTTGTCACCTCAATCAGATGCCAGGAGATTGCTTCTCCTTCACGGTCTGGGTCTGTAGCTAGATATACAGTAGAAGCAGTCTTAACTGCCTGCTTAAGTTCTTTCGCCACCTTACTTTTAGCCCTGGGCACCACATATTTAGGGGCAAAGTCATTTTCTGTATCGACACCTAATCGGCTCCTGGGCAGGTCTCTGACATGACCCAACGAGGCTTTAAGGCTATAACCTCTACCTAAAATCTTGCTCAGGGTCCTGGCCTTTGCTGGTGACTCCACTATAACCAAGTTCTTCTTCATACTAACTAGTCTACTTTTACCCGATATTCCTCTCTTACTTCCCGAGCCAGGACATAATTCATGTTCCCTACCTGCTTCACCAAGCCCTTAATCTCCATCATAGTCAGGGTACTGCTAACCGTGGCTACTGGCAGGCCACTACTGCGACAGACCTCATCAATGTGGGTAGGCTCAGCACTAAGCTGCTTTAAGAGTAGTGATTCAGTATCAGATGCTGGTATGACTTCCTTGATTTCCATTTGTTGAGCGACAGCCGTTAGATTTAATTCTTCTAGAATATCAGTGTAATCATGAACTAGCTTAGCCCCCTCCTGGATAAGGTGATTAGTTCCGCTACTGGCTGGCGACAGGATACTGCCCGGAATGGCAAATACCTCTCTATTTTGCTCCAAAGCCAGGCGGGCGGTAATCATAGCTCCACTGGTCTTGCTAGCTTCAGCGACCAAAACCCCCAGACTCAGTCCACTCATAATCCTATTCCGGCGGGGGAAATTATCGGCTCTGGGTTTGGTACCCAAGGGATACTCACTGATTATGGCTCCCTGCTGCATAATACGGCGTGCCAGATTGGCATTCTCAGCAGGATAAACAATGTCAAGCCCACAGCCAAATACGGCGATAGTTCTACCACCTGTCTCTAGAGCACTTCGGTGAGCGACAGAATCAATTCCCCTAGCCAGACCGCTGACAATGGTAATTTTGCTCCGAGCGAGGTCAGCTACTATTTCTTCGGTTACCTGCCTACCATAGACAGTAGCCCGGCGGGTGCCGACTACCGCCAGGCACCATTCATCCTCGCGGAGTAATGAGCCTCTGACATAAAGGATAGGTGGAACATCATATATTTCCTTAAGTCGGGATGGATAATCCGGGTCGTGCCAGGTAAACACTTTTACCCCGTAGCGCTCTAGCTTTTCCATCTCTGCTTCCAGAGAAATCTTGGCTCGCCAGGAGGTAGTAGCACGTATTGACCTGCTATCCAGACCAGCTTGCTTTAAATCAGCAGGGGTTGCCTTCCAGGCATCCTCCAGGCTATCAAAATAGTTCTCAAGCTGGGTTAATCTGACTCGGCCGATGCCAGGTATAAGACTAAAGCCTATCCAGTATTTGATATCCTTGTTACTCATTGCCAATATAATGCCATTCTAGCATAGAGGTTGAATTGATGACAATTAAGATAATTATGGAAAGATGGCAAGCTCCACGTTAAAAGTAAGAGCGGAGAGGGTGGGATTCGAACCCACGGTAGCCAAAGGCTACACGCGCTCTCCAGGCGCGCCTGATAGTCCACTCCAGCACCTCTCCGTAAATTATAAAAGAGAATTAAAAGATTATGCTCTATATTTACACTCTTGGCTAACCTTGGTAATTAGCTATCGGCGTTCTATTGTAAACCACAATCTCAGACCAAGAGTGCCGTCTTCTTCCTCACAGGCTATGTCATTGTATTTTCCTATACCCCAATTGTTATCGGAACCCCAAGCGTTTTCATATGAGCCCAGCCAGTCGTCTTCAGCACCAAAGAGTTTAGCAAGAATGTTTCCGAGACTAAAATCAGTCATCTCCAATAGGCTCGCCGCTCCTCCAGAGATGTATGCCTCCGCTGCTGCCCCAAGTGCCTGATAAATGAAGGTTTCACCCGGTCCTCCGTCATCCTCATAGCCTATGGCTGCTATTCTAATATAGTCTCCAACCTCATCAACAGAGAATATAGTAGCCCCGACATCTACTATTTCATTTTCATATAAGAAGTAGAACTGGCCTTCTCCCGCAGGGAACCGCTTTTCTACTGTCGTTCTCCCATCTGTAACAATTATGCCCACATAAACTTCACCGACTCCTCTAAGCCAGTGCTCGCCATTATGATAGACTCCTATTCTATCAATCCTTACCATAATTGGCGGATTTGGAGTCCTTACAGTGTATAAGGAAGCCCCAGATTCTCCAACTTGGTTGTAGGCTTTAACCACATATTGGTAGGTAGTGGCGGGCTCTAAACCTGTATCTTGGTAAATAGTAATATTTATACCCACAGTTGCGATTAACATATTATCGCGATATATCCTAAAGCCTTCTTCATTATCGGAATTGTCTAGCCACTGTAGTCTGACTGTGCTTTGCGATACTGCCTCAGCAATCAGGTTATAGGGTGCGTTTGGTGGTCTTGGCGTGGGCGGAGGCGACACAGGAGGCTGGTAGTAACCTCCACCTCCACCTCCGCCACAGGCTAATAAAAACATAATAAATAATCCTAATATTAATATAAGGAAGTGCTTCATCATTACCTCCTCCTCTGGCGGAGAGGGTGGGATTCGAACCCACGCTCCGCTAAACGCGGAGACCGCTTTTCGAGAGCGGCACCATAAGCCTCTCGGACACCTCTCCTAGCTTCAAATTCTACTCCAAAACTTCTCTTCAGCGCAACATTTCGTCATTTTGTTATCTTCTTGTCATTTGAGATACAAAGAGTTACAATCTTAGCAACACTAGATAATCCAGATTCTTTATAGGCTGTCGGCCTCAGGAAAACTCACCAAAGAGTGATATATAAGAACTAGGAGGGATAACATGAAGAAGCTCACGCTAAGCCAATGGGAAGAGAAATACATCGTAGGACCGGTAGAGAGATTTGACCAGAAGTACATAATGTTCATCAGACCTAGCTGGGACCCAGAGCTAAAAGGGCGATTGAAGGACTGGTCTTTTAAACGTGAAGTCAAACAGAGGCCGGGTGATACTCAGCAGGACTTAGCATTGAGATGGGCCGCCGGGGCTGGCACTCGGATGGGGCTATTTAACACCTCCAAGCCCAATCCCAGTCATGTATCTCAGGCGATAATGAAGGCGCTTGCAGCCTCAAATCCGGGTAGTCAAGCCAGGCAAATCACGGCCCATGAGCGCCCGAAGGGGGCAAAGATTGATGTTAGTGACCCACAAACGATAACGCGTGACATAAAGAAAGTAGCTACCTTCTTTGGCGCTGACCTGGTGGGTATTTGTAAATTAGACAGGCGATGGGTGTACTCTCACACATGGCCAGGGTTAATGGCACACGAGACTGGCAATGCTGAGCCAGTAGTTGAGGAATCCATCCCTCAGGAAATACCGGAGGAATGTCAGTACGCCGTGGTTATGTGCTTTGAGCAAGACTATAACCTGCTAAAGTATTTCACCACCAGTATCTGCAATGTCGCTACCGGCACGGGTTACAGCAGGATGGCTATTACCAACGCTCATCTATCAAGATTCATTCGGGAACTGGGGTTCAAGGCTATTGACTGTACTACCAATGACGTTGCCCTGTCCATACCGATGGCAATGCAGGCAGGTCTAGGTGAGCTGGGCCGAAACGGTTTATTGATTACACCGCAGTTTGGCCCCAGAGTAAGAGTAAGCAAAGTAATCACTGACCTACCATTAATACCTGATACACCCATAGAGTTTGGGGTAACCGAATTCTGCAGGGTGTGCAAGAAATGTGCTGATGTGTGTTCCTCGCAGTCTATTATACATGGCGAACGAACTGCCAAACCGAATAGTGCATCGAATGTTGCCGGTGAACTAAAGTGGCCCGTAAATGCCGAAACGTGCCGTACGTATTGGTCACAGGTGAGAACATGCACCAGTTGTGTTTCTTGTTGTCCCTATAACAAAGCTGATACTTGGTTTCACCGGACAATTCAGTGGTTTACTGATAATGTGAGGTGGGCAGATTCCTTCTACGTAAAGATGGACGATTTGCTTGGCTACGGCAAACCCAAGAAGGCAGACAACTTCTGGAAGGAATGGCAACCTTAACCAGCGCCAGGAATTACACATAACTAGATGCTGCATACACTAGAGCACTATGCCTTCTTCGTGGTAATTCATCTGGTTTGTCACTGAAGTAAGCTGAATTACAAAATTGTGCCTTATCTGACTGGTGGTCTGGTGTTGGGAGGTGGTGGGTTCTTCATCCCCAGCCGGAAGTATTCTCCCGTGTCCTTGCGCTTCCAACTAACAACGATGCTCTGGTTTAATGGATGAACCATCTTAATGGCTCCCGGTCGGTTGCACTCTTCAACGCAACAACCACAGTACCAGCATTCATCGGGGTAAAGCACGATAGGGGCCTTTTTCTTCTCTGGATTCGGCATTAAGACATCTGACCGGCATATTTCTATACACAAGTTGCATCCGTTACATATTTCAGGGTCGAACTGTACTGACTCATTAGGTGTTGGTGGATTGGGAACCATATACACTTTATCGCTCATACTAGCTTACCTCCTTCAAAATCCACAGGCTGTCTAACTCTATCTTTAGAGACCACAATGGAGCTTATAGTTCTCTTCATAAGCAGGGGCGTAAGGCGGTCGCAAGTGGTAGTTAAGAGGCAATTCTCTGACCTTGACCTTACCATCCTCTAACTTCATGGGGAGAAACTTATGCCACCCGGGTGGGTCCACTTCAGGATAGTCAAGTCTAAAGAAATTCAGAAGCACACTGCTTGCCTTTCGTGCCAGGGAGGCATGGATAACCATCTCACCAACAGTAATAAGCGTCTGACATTCCAGAATACGTCCTAGCCCATGTGGATTGGCGGCGTAGGCTGTTGCTGCTTCTGATTCCCTGAGCTCCTTAAGCAATCTTAGACCTACCTTCAGTGTTTCTTCACTCTTGTACTGACCGCAGTAGTCCTGCATAATCCTGCAGATACCGGCATTCAACTCTTTCCAGCCGATACCTCTTTTGCCTTGCCTCAGCGGGGCATAGACACGAGCTTTCTCATCATCTACCTGCTTGCGGTCGACCACCGATTCAGCTGTGGTATGTGCATAATCTGCTGCCTTTCTACCAGCATATCTTCCACTGGTGGCAGCGCTAGCGTGTGCTCCAGCACCAAAGATGGGACCGCCACCAGCATATAACCCTTCAAGGCTGGTTCTCAAATCCCAATCGACCACCAGCCCACCATTACCGAATCTTCTCCAATGAGGAACTAACATTCCACCCCAAAAATTCGTTGACTTATATACTTCAGGAGGATATACCGGGGTCTGGAGCATATCTTTATCAGGGTCAAAGCCAGCCTTAGTGTAAGTGTCATATACCGCGATACGAGTCCTACCCTCATTACCTACCATAAGGCCGAATATGGCTCTTCGCTCCTGCTCTGG
>Ga0114921_10000239_pt1 | contig 22769 bp, 18 predicted proteins | sample BentaG_FD_87016 | JGI IMG/M metagenome (GOLD analysis project Ga0114921, IMG submission 87016) | Deep subsurface microbial communities from South Atlantic Ocean to uncover new lineages of life (NeLLi) - Benguela_00093 metaG | ecosystem: Environmental > Aquatic > Marine > Oceanic > Sediment ... | reverse complement strand
TCTTGATGAAATCGCCGATAGCTCCTGTTTTTCAGTATCAAATCTCTTACCATCTAAGTCTCCTTTCAGTGATATTTATTATCATCCTCACCCCCTGTATCCCCCTCTCCATGATATGGATAGATATATTCCTATCATGAGGGGGAGAGACTGGTTTTGAAGAGGCTTTACCCCTTCATTCTACCCCTCAAGCACTCATTTATACCTCTTCACCCCAAAGAGGTTAACATAACTCTAAAAACAATTCACGCCTGACCAGCGCCTTCTTAGCCTCGAATTGTTTCCCTATATTTTTTATATCGTTTTTGTCGCCCCTCTATTTATATCTCTTCACCTCAAAACGGTAAAGCTTTATTGGCTCGTCGGGGGCTATGCCCCCCTTCTGACGGCAGATATCAATCTGGTAGTCCACACTGTCAACTCCCTCAAGGTCAGGCAGCAACAAACCTCGCCGCACACCACTCTCAACAATAACCCCATACTTCCTGGCGTCCAGCTGGTCTTTACTCTCCACAGGCTCAGGCCCGGTGAGGACATCCACGCTATAGCTAAGGCTACCAAGCTCATTGGGAGCAATGGGGGAGAAGCGGGGGTCTCTGGTAGCCGAGCTGATAGCATTGGTGATAATTTCTTCAGCTATGTTCTCTTTTTGTGGTTCAAAAGTGCCGATGCAACCTCGTAGCTCACCAAACCTGTGAATGGAAACAAAGACCCCAGCCTTCTCTGCCATCTCAGGGGTAAGCTCTTCTGGCCGGGGAACCTTACCTTCCTTAACAACGGTCTCTACGGTCTGCTTGGCCAGCCTCACCAGTGGGGACATCTCAACCCCGTTTATTATTATCCCGGCATAGCCCACCACGCTGGAGTAGTCACCGGTGGTATCACCGCTGGTTTGGTATCTAATCAGCTCGGCTCTTTTTGCCCCCAATTCCTTGGCCACCGAGATAAGGCTGACTGCCGGAGCATAGCCGCACATTGATATATTTAATTCGTCAACTCGCTTTAGCAATTCATCCTCATCTAAATTCACTATGGCCTCTATCGCCTGATTATCCTTCCTCTGAGCTGATTCCTGTGGCTCATAGTGGGTCATATCACTGCTGGCTATAATGACAACGTCTCTGTTTAAACTCTTGATGGCTTTGGCTATCTCCTTGCCGATTTCCTTATAAACAGCACCACTGCCGTAACCGAAAATGATGGGCACTATCTTAATATCCGGCTTGAAATATTGCAGAAAGGGTAGCTGAACTTCAAGGGAGTGTTCATATTGATGGGCTAAGTGGTCTTCTTCCAGATAACTGGACGTAGCTAAAATTTGCTTGGCCAGTTCGGAATCAATGTCTACCTCGCCCAGTGGTGTTTCCCATACCCCTTCAGTCATTATACTGAGCGGTTTCCCCCTTCCGCTGTGATTTGGACCCATAATAATGAATGTATCCTTAAATTTGATTCTGGATATAACGGCACCGGCTACCGGCCCCGAGTAGATATATCCGGCATGAGGCGAAATGAGACCGATTGCCTCTCCTTTCACTGCCTTCTCATCAACAAAGCTCTTAATAATTGCCCTCAGTTCGGAAGGTGACGCTGGATAGAATTGCCCGGCGACAACTGGTTCCCTAATCATTATAACCTCCTCTTTGCCTCAGATGTCCTAAAATTAAGTTCTGCCCCGCAGAATTTACACTGCGAACCCTCCAGACCAATTGCCTCAGTCTGATAGCCATATCGCTGTATGATAGTATTGTCGCAGTTATAGCAGGTGGTACTTTCACTGCTATGCCCGGGAACATTACCGGCATAGACAAACTTAAGCCCCGCCTTACGCCCGATATTATAGGCACGCTCCAGGGTAAATACCGGCGTTGGCAGCAAATCCATCATATGGTGGTGAGGGTAAAACCTGGTTACATGCCACGGCGTTAGCTCACCCAGCTCATCTCGTATCCAGTTAGCAATGTCCTCAAGTTGCTGGTCATCATCATTCATAGTGGGTATGATATTAGTTACCACTTCAACATGCATGTTCCACTTCTCTTTAGCCCGCTTGGTAACCTCAAGTATCCCTCGCCAGCGGGTTACACGGGCAAGGTTACGGTAGAGGGAATCAGTGAAACCCTTAATATCAACCCGCCAGGCATCAAGGTAGGGGCCAATGGTATCCAGCGCTTCAGGAGTAAGATAGCCATTGGTGACATAGACGGTATACAGGTTGTTTTCCTTAGCCAGCTTGGCAGAGTCAAGGGTATATTCAAACCAGATGCTGGGCTCATTGTATGTCCAGGCGATGCCCCGGCACTGATAGTGCTTGGCTAGCTCTACCGCTGCTTCTGGTTGAACCTCCTGAGAACCTAGCCATGGCTCATCAATCGCCGGGCAGGAGATTTCCCAGTTCTGGCAATCCCGGCAATGAAAGTTGCATCCCCAACCACCTAGTGAGAAGACAAGGGTGCCCGGGAAAAAGTGGAATAACGGCTTCTTTTCGATAGAGTCAGCGGCTATTGATGACGCCTTAGCATAGTTCATGTTGTAAAGGATGCCATCACGATTGTGGTACATTCGGCAGACGCCAGACCTGTCCTGCCCTATAGAGCAACGCCACTGACAGATATTACAGCGTACTCTGGAATCAGGTAACTTTTCGGAGAGTAATGCTTTATGCATTGTTACCCTCCCCTTTATCCTTTATTCAATTATATCACTCAACTACGGTCAATTATAGCCCATGGATTAATGTTTATATTGCCCTCTCCCTCTTTATCCCTTCCTCAAGAGAGAAGGAGAGGATATTAAAAAGAAGGGCAGCTGCTCCCTCTTAGAGGCCCTCAACATTTAGTTATTCTTCACAAGGGAAATTAGTTAGATAAGAGAGACTTCGCCTCTCTTGACTACACAGCCGCCAATAAGTAGACTGGGTATGGCTGGACAATGAAGGTTATTGGTCTAACTGGGGGAATAGGTAGTGGTAAGAGCACCGTGTCTCAGTTCTTGGCGGAGCTGGGTGCCGTTATTATTGACGCCGATAAGGTAGGGCATGAAGTGCTCAATCCTGGTACTGAGGCATGGCAGGAGGTTGTGGCCACTTTTGGCCGGCAAATTCTTACCCCGGGTGGTGAAATTGACCGGGCAAAGCTGGGTGAGATGGTGTTTGCCAATCCTGAATCCCGATTACGATTAAACCAGATTATGCACCCTAGGATATACGAGATACTGAAGTCTCAGATTGAGCACTACCGTCAGCAGGGGGCAGATGTGGTGGTGCTGGAAATAGCACTACTGCTGGAGGTTGATTGGACTCAACTAGTTGATGAGGTTTGGGTTACTATAGCCTCTGAAGATACAGTGCTCAGGCGACTTGCTGACCGCTCGGCACTATCCAAAGAGCAAGCCTTGGCTCGCATCCGTTCCCAGATATCAAACGAGGAGCGAATGAAACGGGCTGATGTGGTAATCAATAGTGATGGTGACCTCAGTGAGTTCAAAGCCAAGGTGAGGAAACTGTGGGAAAGGCTTCACAGTAGAGAGCCGAGATAACCAGCACCTCTAGTTGACATTTCCTAGCTTATAACCTATCATTGTTCAAGACAGCTAAGGCTGTACTACCAGCGGAAGGAGGATAACATGTTTGAAAGAATACTTCTGCCGCTAGATGGTTCTGAGTTAACTGAGAAGGCGGTTCCTTACGCCGAGGAGCTAGCCGGAAGATTGGGTTCTGAGGTCATTTTGTTTCATGCCTGCAGAGCAGAAGAGCAGCAGTTTCACCATATGCATCAAATCTACATTGATAATATGATTCGCCTTGTGCAGCGTCAGATAAACAAACGCTGGTCTAGAAGTGGGGCTCGTGTGCAAGGAGAAGCCCTGATTGGCGAACCTGTTGAGACTATCTGTAACTATGTGAAGGACAAGGACATCGGGCTGGTGGTTATGGCAACCCAAGATGGCCTAGGTTTCAAGATAATTCGGGCAGTATCAGTGCCCGCCTTGCTCATTAGAGCCAAGGCTGTCCCCGAAGCTAAGGGTAGAAAGAGACTGATCAACCGGATACTGTTGCCTTCAGATGGCTCTGAAGCTGGTAAGATAACCATACCCTTCGCGGAGGAACTGGCAGTGAAGCTAAAGGCTAGGGTTACTCTTTTCCGAATGACACGGAGCAGCTACTCCTATGCCGGTATGGAAGGCATGGCACCTACTGTAGGTGTTGATTTTAGCCGGATTGACCGTGCTGAGGAGAGGCGGATTCGGGCTTACCTAGTCAATGTAGCCGAGGAACTGAGGGAAAAGGGCATTCCAGTAACATACAATACGGTGTTAGGTACTGACCCAGCCTACGAAATTATTGAACTCGGCAAGAAAGTCAATGCTGACCTAGTTGTCATGTCAACCCATGGCAGGTCTTCACTGGCTCGCTGGGTCCTTGGCAGTGTTGCCGAGAGGGTCTTGCACGAGGGAGATTTGCCCCTCCTCCTAGTAAGACAAGCAGGTAGCTAAAAGATTGAGTAACGGAGGCTAAAGATTTACGCTATTATTGAAACCGGTGGCAAACAGTATAAGGTGACCCCAGGCCAGATAGTTGATGTGGAGCGCCTGGATGTGGCCGAGGGCAATGCAGTTGACCTAGATAGGGTATTACTTATTGCTGATGACGAGAGGGTAACTGTAGGCACGCCCGTTATTGAAGGAGCCAAGGTAGTGGCTACCTCACAGGGCGAAGGTAAGGGAAAGAAGATTACTGTCTTTAAATACAAGCCGAAGGTGCGCTACCGCAAGAAGACAGGGCATCGCCAGCTTTATACCAGATTGGTTATTGACAAGATAGTTGAGCCTGACGAAAAAGTAGGATGAAATAAGAAGAGAAACTATTAGATTGGTTGAGAGAATAACTGAGTCCAGAGTGAGGTGTTGGTAAGTGGCACATAAAAAGGCAGGAGGCTCCAGCCGCAATGGTCGGGATAGCCAATCCAAGCGGCTTGGCGTCAAGAGATACGCAGGACAAACAGTAACCGCTGGCACCATTTTAGTTCGGCAACGGGGCACGCGCATTCATGCCGGCAATAATGTGGGTACAGGCAGGGACTATACCCTGTACGCCCTCATTGATGGCATTGTTAAATTTGAGCCGGCTAGCAACACTAGGAGAAAGGTCTCCGTCTATGCCAGCTAGAGGAAGTGATGACAGCGGAAGATTTCCGGAACAGGGTAGCTGAGGCTCGTCCCAAGTTTCTGCGAAGGCTTGCTTCTTTACAGAAGAGCTTTAAAGAATTTAGAGTAGGGGTTGAATTCTTCTCTGAGTTCATGGAATTGGAGGCGGACAAGAGGCTCCTCACCTGCCAGCATTTTAATAGAGAATACTGTAACGCCTGGGAGCGAAAGACCATGCCCAATTCATCAAGCCGGCAAAATTACCTTTATGCTGAGGAGAGGTACTACCTTAAAGACCCGGGACCTCTGTGTGCTCTCTGCCCCTTATACGAACAGAAGGAGATAATCAGGTGAAGGACAAGATTCATCCCAAATATTATCCTGATGCCAAGGTGATTTGCGCTTGCGGTAATACCTTTACTGTTGGCTCCACCAGGAAGACTCTAAAGGTTGAACTGTGTAGTAAATGCCACCCATTTTTTACCGGAGAGTATAGAGTGGTAGATACTGCCGGTCGGGTGGAGAGGTTTAAGCGGCGCTACAAGATAGAAGACTGAGCCAACATACCTTAGCGGGAGGGGCGGGCTTATAAAACCGCTCTTTTTTACTTACCGTTTGGAATCTTCCAGCAGTCTCAAGGGGGTTTTATTGTGACCGAGGAATTTCACTACGGCGGGCAGGCAGTTATTGAGGGGGTGATGATGCGCGGGCAAAAGGCTGCGGTAACTGTGGTACGCCGTCCTGGCGGTGAGCTGGTTATGACCACTGAACCGCTACCGGCTGTCTCCCGGGGTAGGCTGAGGAAAACCCCGCTGGTACGAGGCATCGTCGTTTTGATTGAGGCTCTGGTGCTGGGCATTAAGACCCTTCTCTACTCAGCTAATGTGTCTCTGGAGGAGGAAGAGGAGCAGATTTCAGGATTATTAATTTGGGCTGTGGTAATTGCTTCCCTGGTTCTGGCTGTTGCCCTGTTTGTTATTGCCCCTCTTCTGCTTACCAGATTGCTGGCTTCATACATTACTTCGTCTCTGGTATTTCACCTGATAGAGGGCTTGATCCGCTTGGTTATCTTCATCATTTACCTCAAGTCAGTAGCACTGATGCCTGACATTAGGGAGGTATTTGCTTATCATGGTGCCGAGCACAAGGTAGTAAATGCTTATGAAGGCGGGGCTCCAATGGAGGTGGAGGCGGTGAGAAGTTATAATACAGCTCATGTCCGCTGTGGCACCAGCTTTCTCTTTGTCGTTTTGGTTATAGCTATTATCACTTTCTCCTTTGTTGGTGTATCCTCAGTATGGCAGATGCTACTGGCACGAATCCTTCTCATCCCGGTTATCGCCGGCCTCAGCTATGAAGTCATCCACTTTGGTGCCAGACATGCCAACAATGGTTTAATTAGGGCTATTATGGCTCCCGGGCTAAGGCTGCAGGCACTGACTACTAAGGAGCCTAATGATAGTCAATTAGAGGTCGCTCTAACGGCACTGAAGAAGGCAGTAGAGGTTGACCAGCCTGAATCGGCGACATAGGTTTTATTTTTTCTGGGAAACAATTCCTATCTGATTAGCTTTGAATTGTTTTCTTAGTTATGTCAACCTCAAGCCTCTACATCTGGCTTGGTTAACTCCTGGAAGAAACAGGTCTTATTGCCGGTGTGGCACACCGGACCAGTTGGCTGTCCTTTAATCAGAATGGTATCGCTATCGCAGTCCTTCCACACCGAGCGCACCTTGATACTGTTGCCTGAGGTTTCGCCCTTATGCCATAGCTCCTGCCGGCTACGGCTGTAAAACCAGACTTCACCGGTGGTTAAAGTGCGGCGCAGCGCTTCTTCATTCATATAGCCCAGCATCAGCACCTCGCCGGTATCAGCATCCTGAGCTATAGCCGGGATAAGCCCCTTTTCATTAAACTGTAGATTCTTTATCAACCTCACCCCTTTCAAGTTTCCCGTGATACGGAGTCCTTCCCTACATTTCACTAATAGCAGCTATGGCCTGTTTCAGGTTGATGTCCCCGGTATAAAGTGCCTTGCCGACTATGGCTGCCTCTGCGCCCAGCTGTTTTAACATTTTGAGGTGAATTAGTGATGAAATGCCACCAGCAGCGATGATGGGCACTTTAATGGCATTAACCAGCTCAGCAATGGCGGTAAAATTGGGCTCGGTGAGGGTGCCGTCACGAACAATATCAGTGTAGATAAAACGCTTTACTCCGAGTTGAACCATAGAGTGAGCCAATTCTATAGGCCACAGCTCCGTTTGCCGTTGCCAGCCATGAGTAGCGATATATCCCTCCCGGGCGTCAATGCCAACAATAACACAATCGCCATACTTGCGGCAGGCTTCTTTAATCAGCTTTGGGTCTTCCACAGCTGCTGTACCCAGGATAACCCGCTCTATGCCAGCCTTAAGCAGTTGCTCTATTGTTTCCAGCTGGCGGATACCACCACCCAGCTGGGTGGGAACTAATATGGCACTGGCTATATCTTTAATAATGTCCAGATTATGGACTTCACCTTTAGCGGCACCATCAAGGTCAACAATATGTATCCTTGGCGCTCCCAGCGACTGCCACTTGAGGGCTACATCTAACGGGTCATCAGAGTATATTGTCTCCTGGTTATAGTTACCCTGATACAGGCGGACACACCTGCCATTCCTGATGTCTACAGCCGGGATTATTTCTATGGTAATCCTACCTCACAGGTTAATATTAGAATACTTTCGCCACGGCCTGGCGTTAAATGCCTTGTTATCCTTATTTTTATCTTCCAGGGCATCCAGCGCTTTATTTATGACCTTTCTGGTGTCACTGGGCATTATTACATCATCAATATAGCCTCGCTCAGCACCGCAATAGGGGTTCTCATAAATTTCGCTGTATTCTTCTATCCTCTTGGCTCGTGTCTCTTCCGGCTTCTCTGATTCTCTTATCTCCCGGGCAAAGATAACACTAGCTGCAGTGGCGGCACCAACAATGGTAACCCTAGCCGTTGGCCAGGCAAAGACGAGGTCAGCGCCGATGCCTTTATCCAGCATCCCGTAGTGAGCCCCGGCGTAAGACTTTCTCAACATGATTGAAATTAGAGGCACGGTAGCATCAGCCCAGGCAAAGAGTAACTTGGCACCATGGCGCAGGATGCCTTTCCAATCCTGTTCAGAGCCTATCATATAACCAGGACAGTCTCCAAGAGTAACCACGGGAATGTTGAACAGGTCACAAAATCGGGCAAACCGGGCTCCCTTGTCTGCGGCATCAACATCAATAATTCCTGCCGCCCACATCGGTTGATTCGCCCAAATACCCACCGGACGGCCGTTAAACCGAGCGAAGCCCGTTATTACGCTCCTGGCGTGTTCCTTCATTGTCTCAAAGAAATAACCATCATCTGCTATGGCTCTAATCACCTGATACATATCATAGGGTTGAGTGGGCTGGTCAGGTATTATGGTATCCAGCTCAGGGCATGTCCGCCATGGGTCATCCTTGGTCTCAATGCGAGGGGGCATTCCCCTATTGTTGGAGGGGAAGAAAGCCAAGAGTTCCTTGGTCTTGTCCAAGGCATCCTTATCGTCATCGGCTACTATGTGTGTCTGCCCCGATTTAACGGCATGGGCTTTCCAGCCAGAGAGCTCCTGAAGGCTGATTTCCTCTCCAAGCTGGGTTTTAACAAAGGCAGGACCGGCAATACCCATAAAGCCGGTATCCCTGCATTGGATGAGGAAATCCTGCATTATGGGATGGTAAGCCTGCCCACCCAGACAGGGACCCATCAACAAAGCTATCTGTGGGACTATACCTGACGCCTGGATTTGAGCCCGGAATAACTGACCATACATTTCCAGTGTATCCATCCCTTCCTGGAGCCGGGCGCCGCCAGAGTCATTCATTCCTACCAGTGGCCACCCCTTCTCTTTAGCAAAATCAATAGCCCTGATTTCCTTCAGACCATGATATTCGCCAAAGGTTCCAGCCATGGCCATATAATCCTCAGCAAAGGCAACAACATATCTGCCGTTTACCTTACCGTAGCCGGTTACCACTCCCTCGGCAGGCACTTCCCTCTTGTCCATACCAAAATGGATGGTGCGATGCTTAACGAATAAGCCTAACTCCTGGAAAGTGCCAGGGTCGAAGAAATATTCTATTCTCTCCCTGGCTGTCCACTGCCCCCCTTTATGGCGCTTCTCAATTTTCTCCGGAGCAGCCATCTGCAAGATTTTCTCTCGTCTTCGTTGATACTCCTCAATTAGCTCTTGGGTTGTTGCCATTCTGAATTACCCCCTTTCAAAAGTAGTATGACTTTTCGCCTTATTTCTTTTGTTCTGGTCTTCCCCGAGGCATGGGTTTTCAGCCCATCCATTATATCACCACTATTACCCTGACAACAATGTAGTGTACTCATTATGGCGGACTTAACTAAAAAGGCTATACGTGCTATTATAATATAAGTAAATGGATAGCTTTCCCCTGTCCATCCGCGAGAGGATGGACATAATAATGCCTAGTACCAAGAATAGAAGAGGAGAGAAGGGTCTAAGATGCAAGCGGTAGCACCATTAAGTGAAGTCAGGGACATTGTAAAAGAGGAGGGCGGTGAAATTGCCAAACTATGTTATCAATGTGGCCTCTGTTCGGCTGTTTGCCCCTGGAATTTGGTAAGAAGCTTTATTGTTCGGCGACTGATGCATGAAACACAACTGGGTTTAGTTGACTTTGAAGGTGAGGATATGTGGCTATGCGCTACCTGTCGCGCCTGCGTTCAGCGCTGCCCCAGAAGTGTGGAGGTAATAGATGTAATGCGGGCGCTACGGAGAGTCACCACAGAAGTTGGGGCAGGCAAGGTTCCAGACTCACTCCGAATTGCCATCAAAAATATTGCCGCTGTGGGTAATCCGCTGGGAGAACCACAGGAAAAGAGAGCTGATTGGGCAAAAGACCTTGATGTGAAGACTTATGCTAAAGGGACTGAGATATTATACTTTCCCGGCTGTATTCCCGCCTATGACCCCAAGGTTCAGAGGGTGGCTCAGGCTACAGCCAAAATCCTCAAAAAAGCTGAAGTAGACTTTGGCATATTAGGCGCTGAGATAAATTGCTGTGGCGAGAGTGCTCGTAAAGCTGGTAATGAGAGCCTGTTCCAGAATCTTAGGCAAAATAATATTAATGCCTTTCTTGAAGCTGGTGTTGAGAAGATAATCACCACTTCTCCCCACTGCTACGATACCTTCAAAAAAGAGTACCCGGAGTCGGGGGGTAATTTTGAGGTAATGCACTTTGCTCAATTTCTCGCCGAGCTCCTTAGAGAAGGAAGGTTAAAGCTTACCAAAGAATTGAACAAAAGGGTTGCTTATCATGACCCCTGCTATCTGGGGCGGCATAATGACATATATGATGAGCCCCGGGAAGTGCTGGAGAGCATCCCTGGCCTGGAACTAGTTGAGCTGCCCAATTCTGGTGATGATAGCTTGTGCTGTGGTGGGGGAGGGGGCAGAATTTGGATGGAAACCAAGAAGGGAGAAAGGCTCTCCGACCTACGATTAGACCAAGCACTTGAGGCAGGAGATGAGATACTGGCCATTGCTTGCCCCTACTGCATGGTCAATCTGGAAGATAGCGTACTGAGCTCAAACAAGGAAGACGTTATAGAAATTAGAGACATCGCCGAATTGGTTCAAGAGGCTATTTAATACAATTGGAGGTTCTGTTGTGGAAGACAAAGCCAGAATTGGGGTATATATCTGCCACTGTGGAAGTAACATTGCTGGAACAGTTGATATAGAAGAGGTTACTGATTTCAGCAAAGAACTACCTTATGTGGAGGTTGCCCAGCACTACACCTATATGTGCTCAGACCCCGGGCAGGAGCTTATTAAAAATGATATTAAAGAGCACGGGCTTAACCGTATAGTTGTTGCCTCCTGCTCTCCCCGGATGCATGAGCTGACTTTTAGGCGGGTTTGCGAAAGTGCCGGAGTAAACCCCTATCTCTTTCAAATGGCTAATATTAGAGAGCACTGCTCCTGGATAAGTGAAGACCCTGAGGCGGCTACCGAGAAGGCAAAGGCATTGGTAAATGCTGCAGTAAGGCGTGTTTATTATCAAGAGCCTTTGGAAATCAGGGAGGTTCCAGTCAATCCCAACACTCTGGTTGTCGGTGGTGGTATTGCTGGAATCCAGGCTGCTTTAGAGATTGCTAACGCTGGACACGATGTTTACCTTGTGGAGAGAGAGCCCAGTATTGGTGGGCATATGGCCCAGTTTGATAAAACCTTCCCCACATTGGATTGTGCCAGTTGTATTTTCACCCCTTTAATGAGCGAGGTAGGGCAACATCCCAATATCAAGCTAATGACCTATAGCGAGGTGGAGGAGGTTTCCGGCTATATTGGCAATTTTGAGGTCAAAATCAGGAAGAAACCCAGCTACGTGGATATTGTCAAATGCACCGGCTGCGCTGATTGCGATAAGGTATGCCCGGTTGAGGTGCCTTCTGAGTTTGACCTGGGAATGAGCCAGAGGAAGGCAATCTATCGCCCTTTCCCTCAGGCTGTCCCCAATGTTTTCACTATTGACAAACGAGGCCTGCCCCCCTGCCGGGTTGCCTGCCCTGCCGGGGTTAATGCCCAAGGCTATATCGCCCTTATTTCACAGGGTAAATTCAAGGAAGCCCTTGAGGTGCTGAGAGGGATTATGCCCTTTGCCGGGGTCTGTGGACGGGTTTGCACTCATCCCTGTGAGGCAGATTGCGAAAGGAGTAAGGTTGATGAGCCCGTGGCTATCCGTTCTCTAAAGCGTTTCATGGCTGACTACGAGCTTAGAGAGGGCAGAGAGAAGGCAACCCCCGTTGAAAGGACAAAAGAAGACAAAGTGGCTATCATTGGTGCCGGCCCGTCTGGTTTGGCCTGTGGCTATGACCTGGTTAAGCAGGGATACCCGGTTACCGTCTTTGAAGCGGCTCCTCAGGCTGGAGGTATGCTGCGCTATGGTATCCCTGAATACCGGTTACCCAGAGAGATATTGGATAACGAGATAAGCTATATTGAAGAGCTTGGCGTAGAGATAAAAGCAAATAGCCCGGTGAAGGACCTGAAGGAAATCTTTGATCAGGGATACAAAGCAATATTCTTAGGTACTGGTGCCTGGCTAAGCCAGAAGATGGGCATGCCCAATGAAGAGGCTAAAGGTGTAATCCATGCCCTTGATTTCTTGAAGCAGGTGAATTCAGGGGAGAAGGTTGACCTAGGCAATCGGATAGCGGTTATCGGTGGTGGTAATGCCGCTGTAGATGCAGCTAGGGCAGCCTTACGCCTAGGAGCCAAAGAGGTCTCAATTGTTTACCGCCGTTCCCGTGCCGAGATGCCGGCTATCGAAACTGAGGTTGAGGAAGCCGAACGGGAAGGGGTGAAGATTCATTTTCTGGCAGCACCGGTTAGTGTATTGAGTAAGGATGGCCAGCTAACCGGCATCCAGTGTATCAGGATGGAACTAGGCGAGCCTGATGCTAGCGGTCGCCGACGCCCGATACCTATCGAGGGCTCCGAATTCAATATGGATGTTGATAATATAATCATAGCTATTGGTCAGGCAGTGGATAAGGCAAGCATGCCTGAGAAGCTTGAATACACCGACTGGGGAACCCTATCTGTTGACTCGGTTACCTTCCAAACCAATATTGAAGGTGTCTTTGCTGGTGGCGATGTGGTTGCTGGTCCGGCTGACGTAATTACAGCGATTGCTGCTGGTAAAGAAGCAGCTATCTCCATAGACCGCTACCTTAATGGGGTGGACCTAGCCGAGGGAAGACCAGCACCAAAAGAAAAGGTAGAAGAAATATCAAAAGAAGGAGTAGAAGTAAAGGCGAGAGCGGCTATGCCCACGCTTGAGCTTGAGAAACGGAAGGCATTTGCCGAGGTTGAGCTGGGCTTTAATGAGGAAACGGCTGTTGCCGAAGCCATGCGTTGTTTGAACTGCGCTGTTTGCTGTGAATGTTTGGAGTGCATTAAGGCCTGTGAGGCCCTCGCCATTAGCCACGACATGACGGAGGAAATAGTTGAAGTAGATGTCGGTAATATAATTGTAGCCACTGGCTATGATGCCTTTGACCCCTCGGTTATACCTCAGTATGGTTACGGGCGCTATGATAATGTTGTTACCGCCCTCCAGTTTGAGAGAATGTGCAATGCCTCTGGCCCCACCGATGGCAAAATCCTGCTCAAAGATGGTTCAGAGCTGGAGAGCGTCGCTATTATTCACTGCGTAGGCAGTCGTGACAAGAACTATCATGAGTATTGCTCAAGGGTGTGCTGCATGTATGCCCTCAAGTACGCCCACCTGATTAAGGAAAAGATCAATGCTGATGTATACCAGATGTATATTGATATGCGCTGCTTTGGCAAGGGGTATGAGGAATTCTACGAGCGTCTCTCAGATGAAGGGGTCAATTTTATACGGGGGAAGGTAGACCAAGTCACTGATAAGGCAATAAGCGAGGAGGAGAAAGGAAAACTGATTGTCGTTTGTGAGAATACCCTGCTGGGTAGCATGATGCGGGTGCCAGTAGACATGGTTATCCTGTGCACTGCTTTAGAGGCTAGGTCAGATGTAGAGAACGTCACCCGACTATTTAATGTCAGCCGCAGTGCCGACGGTTTCTTCCTGGAAAGACACCCCAAGCTTGACCCGGTGGCTACTACGACTGGTGGAGTGTTCGTCGTTGGTTGCTGTCAGGGTCCTAAGGATATACCTGATGCTGTAGCTCAAGCTTCAGCGGCCGCGGCTAGAGCTCTGGCTGCAATTAACAAAGGAAAGGTAGAGATTGAAGCTGCTGTTGCCGTTATTGATGAGGAGCTTTGCTCTGGCTGCCGAATTTGCAACCTTCTTTGCCCGTTTAGCGCTATCTCCTTTGATGAGGAGAAAAAGGTCTCAGAAGTTAATGAAGCCCTGTGCAAGGGCTGTGGTGTCTGCGTAGCCGCTTGCCCCAGCTCAGTTATTACCGGTAAGCACTTCACCACCGAGCAAATTATGGCTGAGATTGAAGGGGCACTAATGTAATTTTCTCAACGATAGGGCACAACCATTATTCCAAAACTGGAGCGCTAGTGCGAATTAATTTCTCAGCGACCTTACGGAAATGGAAACCATAGACGGTAAGTCTTATGGATAAGGGAAAAGACCGAGGGTGTCTCAACAGTGTCGAAACGAAAAACTTCCAGTAATACTTTCTTCCTCTTTCCTTGATACCCAAAAACCACATAGATTTAATAAATCCCTTGAGGTGATAAAGCTGAAGCCGGGGTATCCTCTTTCTTTTCATAGGTTTATACTCTTTTAGAAATGTTTTAATCCGTTCGTAGTATTGCTTAGACGAATAAATTGTACTTACGATATGCTTATAGCCATTGATGAGTGTTTCATAATTCATTTTAGGGATAAAGTTAAGAGAACAGTCTGTATTGTCGCCGGAAGAACCTCTTAATAGGCGGTTCTCCTTTTTCAGGCGCTGGTATAGCCTAGTTCCACGAGGGGCATTTAGTAAGCCGACCATGGCGGTAACGATTCCGCTTCTTTGAATAAAACTGATTTGGCTTTTAAAGATGGAGACTGGGTCACTATCAAAACCGACAATAAATCCTCCCTGCACCTGCAAGCCGTGATTTTGAATCTTCTTGACCAAACCGGCTAAATCACGACCCTTGTTTAGAAGCTTGTTGCACTCAGCCAGGCTCTCTTCGTTAGGGGTTTCAATGCCAACAAATACCTGGTTGAACCCTGCCTTGACCATCAATCGCATGAGTTCTTCATCGTCGGCGAGATTTATAGATGCTTGCGTAGAAAGGGCAAAGGCGTATTTCCTTTCTTCTGCCCATTTAATTAGGGCGGGTAGTATTTCTTTCTTTAGCTTTTTCTTGTTGCCTATAAAGTTATCATCCACAATAAACACACCGCCTCGCCAGCCCTGATAGTATAATGCGTCTAGCTCTGCCAACATCTGGTCTCTATCCTTGGTTCGTGGCTTATGCCCGTTTAGGATGGTAATATTGCAAAAATCACAATCGAAAGGGCAGCCTCGAGAATACTGGATATTCATTGTGGAGTATTTTTTCATGTTAATAAGTGACCATAGGGGAATAGGTGTTTTACTTATGTCTGGTCGTTCGTCAGATGTGTAAATATGCTGGGCACATCCCTTCTCTAGGTCTTCTAGAAATGGTGGGAGAGTAATCTCAGCCTCACCGAGCACAAAGTGGTCTACCCCCTCAAATTCCTCGTATTCGCTGGTAAACAGGGGACCACCGGCAACAACCTTAGCCCCCAGTTTCTCACATCTGGTAAGAACCTCCTTCACTGAATCTTTTTGTACCACCATAGCGCTGACAAACACATAATCAGCCCATTTAAGGTCATCATCAGTAAGGGAGGTTACATTCATATCTATCAGCTTTTTCTGCCACTCATTAGGAAGCATAGCGGCTACAGTTAATAGACCCAGTGGCGAAGAGGCTGCCTTCTTCGAAATCATTCTTAAGGCATGTTTAAAACTCCAGAAGGTGTCCGGATATTGTGGATAAACCAAAAGTATTTTCAAGCTATGCTCCTATGTGAGTTGCCATTTATTTTACGCTATATCTGTATTGTTCAAGATTATACTATCTTGGCTCACAATTAGCAAATTTTACTTGCACCCCAGGATAGGCAAATTTTGACACTGCCCCCAACCAAACAAACCACCCTTTTGTTGGATGCATTGACTGAAGCAAGAGACAAGAGACCCCTGACAAAGCTTATGGCTCACAAGTCAAATAGTTTAGAGCTTAAATTTAAGTGGCGTCTTCACTGGGCAGTTAATTCTGCCAACCGGTTTAGCACTTCCTCCAGCTTCTTAAGCTCCTCTCCCCAACCTGCCCAGTTGCCTGCCCTGAGATACTCAAGGGCTTTATTGTAGTGCTGCTGAGCTAGCCTGGCCAGCTCCCTGAGTTCAGTGGGTAGCGTTTCAGCGGGAGGTGGTTCTTCTTCAGGTGGTACCGGTTCAGGGGGTACACCAGCATAGATAGCGCTCAAGCTCTGAGCCAGAGTCTGCTCCATGGCAATGTGGTCACCACTGACCACGATAACTCTTTTCAGTTCGGGTAACTGCCCTCTCTCTGCTCTGAGATAAACCGGCTCCACATAGAGGAGTGATTTCTCAATTGGGATTACCAGAAGATTCCCCCGAATAACGTCTGACCCTTTCTGTCCCCACAGGGTAAGCTGGCTGGAGATAACAGGGTCCTGGTCTATCCGGGCCTCAATCTGTCTTGGTCCATAAATCAGTTTATCTTTGGGGAAATTATAGACGATTAGTTTCCCGTAATTTTCCCCATCACTACGGGCTGCCAGCCAGGTAATCATGTTATCCTTTCCTGCCGGGGTGAGAGGGAGTATCAGCAAGAACTCCTCCTTCGCTTCATCGGGCAGTCTCATAATGATGTAGTAAGGCTCCATACGCTGCTCGGCACCGGCGTAGGTTTCTTTAGGAATGGTCCACAGGTCCTCCTTATTGTAAAAAACCCTGGGGTCAGTCATATGGTAGGTCTGGTACACTGCGACCTGTGTCTGGAAAAGGTCAAGCGGATAGCGCAGGTGGCTGCGAAGTGATTGAGGCATTTCCTCCATAGGGGTAAACAGAGCCGGAAAGATATTAGCATAGGTATTAAGCAAGGCATCTTCAGGGTCAACTACATAGAAACTAACTGAGCCATCGTAGGCACTGGTTATTATTTTCACACTATTACGGATGTAGTTAATGCCACCCGATAGAGGTTGGGAGTAGGGATACCTATCGGAGATAGTATAAGCATCCTGCACCCAGAACAGTTCACCTTCGGCAATAACAATATAGGGGTCACTGTCTAACCTTAAGAAGGGAGCAATTTGCCGAACACGCTGCTCAATATTGCGGCGATAAAGGAGCAGGCTGTCAGGGGTCAGCTCCCCGCTGATAAGAATATTTAAATCGCTCAACTGCCAAGCATAAGCCACCCTGCGGAGAAAAGAGCTTAGACCTATGCCATTGCCACCTTCATAGTTGGTATATACATTGGTGTCTCCCTTGGGATAATCAAATTCCTCGACCCTGGTGTTGACAATAACATAATCATCCGTTTTCTCACCATAGTATATTTCTGGTCGCTCTATCTCAATTTCACCTCTAGGGGGCACATCCTTCACCCACAAAATAGGCAAACCCTGCTCACTGACCTCATTGACTGGACTCAAGGCAACTCCATAGCCATGAGTGAATTGAAGACGCTGGTTAACCCAAGTCTGAGCCTGGGAGGCAAGCTCTTCCGGTGATAACTCCCTGGCACTAAGCAATACCTGGCGATAGCTACCATCAACTGTGTAGCGGTCAACATCGACATCAACAAAATCATAATACAGCCTTATCGACTGAATTTGGTTATAGGTATCCTTTAGCGGTCGGTAATCCCATAGCCTGATGTTATTAATAGTGGCACTATTGGCGGCTATATCCTGCTCGCTTGGCGCCACCTCAACCGGGATGTCCTTTCTCTCTATTTTATTAAGGCCAAAGGCAAGCTGGGTCATATTGATATTCCGCTCAATATAGGGCCTTTCCCTAGCCAGTTCACTAGGCTCCACCTGGAACCTCTGGACTATCGCTGGATAGATGCTACCAAAAACAATTATTGCCACAATCCACAGGCCAATAATGCTAGGTACCGAGTATCGCCAGCGGCGGAAGATACTTACCACCAGCAGCAGACCGCAAATAGCGGAAACAACAATTAGAATTCTCCAAGCCAGCCACTGAGCATGCACATCAGTGTAGCCTGCCCCAAATATCACGCCGCGGCTAGAGTAAACCAGGTCAAAGATTTTAAGTCGGTAGCTCCAAGCTATTAAAAAGAATATAACGGCACCCAGTGCTGAGAGATGTGCTTTCACTGAGGTAGCCGCTGTAGTCAGGCGAAAGCCGAGATTAAGGCCGTAGATAACAGCGGTAAAAATCAGGGTAAGGAACATGGCCCACATTGCCCACCCTTGCCAGAAATGATAGAAAGGGAGGTTAAAGAAATAGAAGGCGACATCCCTACCCAATAGAGGCTCACTTACACCAGAGTTCACTGCGTTAGCAAAACGCAGAACCACCTCCCAATTACCTGAAGTGACCAGACCAAAGATAATGCTGAGGAAAATAGTTATGGCTAAGATACCCATATCCAATACCCGGCGAACCACCACCAGACCTTCCCCGATGGGAATATTGTTTCTGGTTATCGGTGATAGCCGCCGCGCCAGAAAGAGGTTACCGCCCAGTAAAGCGAAGAAGCCAAACGCCCCGGCAAAGAAGAGCCATACCCTGGAACCAATGATAGTGGTATAGACACTGCTAAATCCCAGGCTGTCAAACCAGAGCCATTCAGTATAAATCCCCTTACCTATGACCAGAAAGATAAAAAGGGCAACCAGGGTTCCCAGGATGATAAGCCACCCTCGCCTTAAACCGCGCCGGCTTTTTGGTTGCTTTGGCTGGGCATCACGCCCCCGCTCCCACATCTTCTCTATATCTCGGAAAAAGGCCATGCTTTATACTCCTAACTACAATTACCGCTTCCAGTTTGTGTGAACCTACTCACTAACACAACCTACATAATATAGTGTGGAGATAAGTTCTGTCAACACACCGCCTGAGTCCTGTGGAGTTAGGCGCTAGCCCCTTTGCAATTTTATGAAGAGTGGAATTGGGATGGCAAGAGCAGTCATAACTGCGAAAGCAATAAAGGCTGGGCGGTAACTACCGGAGACATCAAACACCCAGCCAGCAAGAAGAGGACCCAGTAGACCAGAAATAGTCCAGCCTAGAGCCAGCAGGCCACGAATGGTAGCATAGGACTTCAGGCCAAAGTAGTCTGCCGTGAAAGCGGCATATATTGGGATGACACCACCAAAGCCTATGCCATAGGTCAATAGAAAAGGAATCAGCAGCTGCGGGCTGCTTATCTGAGAGAAAATAAGTACGCCCAAGAACTGGAGGGCTCTGCCTATTGCCAAAAGGTATCTCTTATCATAGAAATCTCCTACCCAGGCAAAACCAAGCCTGCCTATGAGACTGGAACTGGTAATACCCAAGATGGTTAAGCCAGCCAATTGCCGCGAAATACCAACACTGGTAAGAAAAGGTACCACGTGTACATTAATGGAGCTCATTGAAAACCCTCCGAGACATGAGAAGATGACCAGGAGCCAGAAAGTGCGTGTCTTTAATGCCTCCCTGACGCTGAGGCCCTTCGATTGTTGCCGTGCCACGTCATCATTAATGACCGATTCACTATTTGAGGTAGCACCAGCACGGTGGGAAGGGCTAAGAGTTTCACCGTCAGGTGCATATCCGTAAGGCTCCGGGCGGTCTCTTATCACTAAAGCCAGTGGTATACCCAAAACCCAGAGAAGAATCCCACTAATAACCAGGGTATCTCGCCAACCATACTGCGAAATGAGCCAAACAAGCACTGGCCCCATAACCCCAGAGACACCGAAGCCAGCCGATATGATACCCATTGCCCTGGTCCGTTTTCTGGAGAACCAGTTGGCAACGGCCACAAACTGAGCGCTGCCTAGAGCACAGCCCTGAGCCAGAGCCATTAACAAAAAGCTTCCATAGAAGAAAGCCAGTGAGGTGGTGCGGCTCATCATCAGAAAGCTTGCTCCCAATAGCACCGCTCCGAAAATAACCAGCCTTCTCCCTCCAAATCTATCAATAAAGAAGCCAATTGCTGGTGCTAATAGCCCCCACTCTAAGCTGCGCAGGGAAAAAGCCAGAGATATCTGGGCTCTGGTCCATCCAAATTCATCAATTATGGGATTGAAAAAGGTAGAAAAGCCATAAGAGCAGAGTCCACCACCCACGGCAAACATTATGAATGAGGCTAATACCAACCACCATCCATAGAAGACCTTCCTTCTAAGTCTGCTCACCAAGGGCAACTCCTTCCTGAGGGCAAGCTAGCCTTTACCGAACCAATGTTACACTGCGCTCACTACCTTGGCAAGAGCTTTCAACTCTGTAGAGGTGCTCAATTGGATTCCTCAAGCACCCCTACAGCAAGTATCACTGATTAAACAAAGCAGTCGTTCTGTGGTAAAATATGAATGGGTTTATTATTGGCAATTGATAAGAGCAACCAGGGAGCAGGATTTATCTTGCTCCATTTTCTTGCTTGAGTGGCAGCGAACTTGAGGAGCTATGGTAGAAGTAGAAACCAAAAAAGCAATGCGAATAAGTGTTAGTGGAGTGGTGCAGGGGGTTGGCTTCAGGCCCTTTGTCTATCGGCTGGCCCATAAGCATCACCTGACAGGCTGGGTGCGTAACACCTCAGGTAGTGTCGAAATTGAAGTTGAAGGGAAGGAAGAATCCCTGGATGGATTCCTCACCGAGCTCAAAACTGAGGCTCCACCCATGGCCAGTATAGAAGAGATTACTACCGCCAACCTCCACTTTCAGGGCTACCACCGCTTTGACATTAAAAAGAGTCACGCTGAGGAAGGGAAATACCAATTAGTCTCGCCCGATATTGCTACCTGCCGCAATTGTAAGAAGGAGCTTTTCTCTCCCAATGATAGGCGTTACCGATACCCGTTTACTAACTGTACTAATTGTGGTCCCCGCTTCACTATCATTGAAGATATTCCTTATGACCGCCCCAGAACCACCATGTCTCGCTTCAAGATGTGTCCCCAGTGTCAGAGGGAATATGATGACCCGATAAACCGGCGCTTTCATGCTCAACCTAATGCCTGTCCCGTATGTGGCCCCAGCCTGGAGTTAAGGGATAGTCAGGGTTCCCTGGTTAAATGCAACGATGTTATTCCTAAAGCCGTTGAGCTACTGAAAGAGGGGGGAATTCTGGCCATTAAGGGGCTGGGGGGCTTTCAGCTTGCCTGCGACGCCACCAACAAGCAAGCAGTGCAACGGCTGAGAGAAAGAAAAAGGCGTCCGGCTAAGCCCCTGGCAGTGATGATGGTCTCCCTGGATGAGGTGAAAAGGCATTGCTTTGTCTCTCCAGCGGAAGAAAGGCTCCTGTTATCGCCACAATGCCCCATTGTACTGCTAGGGTGGAAGCAGGAAGGCTCTTCCGTTGCCCAAGAAGTAGCCCCAGCTCTTAAATATCTGGGGGTAATGTTGCCCTATACCCCACTTCACCATGTCTTGCTGAGAGAAGCAAGCCTCCCTCTGATTATGACCAGTGGCAACCTCAGCGAGGAACCCATCGCCAAGGATAACGATGAGGCTCTGAGGAGGCTCAATGGTATTGCTGATTATTTCTTACTCCATAACCGGGATATCTACTCCAAATACGATGATAGTGTCTATATCGTTGATAAAGATGGACCCCAACCGATAAGGCGGGCCAGGGGATATGCCCCCTATCCTATCTTCCTTCCCTTCAAAGCCAGCCAGATTCTCGCCTGTGGTGCTGAAGAGAAGAATACCTTCTGCCTGACCCGGGAACAGCATGCTTTCGTAAGCCAGCATATCGGTGATATGGAGAATGAAGAGACACTGGAGCATTTTGAGACTACAATCGGGCTATATAAGAGGCTGTTTCGGATTGAGCCCGAAATTATTGCCTACGATATGCACCCTGAGTATCTCTCCACAAAGTATGCCCTTCAGGTTGGCACAGAGCGAGGCTTAAAGCTTGTCCCGGTTCAACACCACCACGCCCATATTGTGAGCTGTCTTGCCGAAAATAAGATAGAAGGTCCGGTCATCGGGGTATCCTTTGACGGCACCGGATATGGCACTGATGGTTGCATCTGGGGTGGAGAATTCCTAGTTTGCCATTGGAAAGGTTTTGAGCGAGTGGGGCACCTGGAGTATATACCCATGCCAGGAGGAGCCACAGCCATAAAGAAGCCCTACCGTATGGCATTAGCTTACCTTTACACCCTTATCGGGCAAGATACCTCATTGAGCGGCCTGCCTATCCTGAGCAAAGTTGACCCCGATGAAATTGCCATTATAAAAAAACAATTAGAACGGAGGCTCAATTCACCGCTGACCTCAAGTGTGGGACGCCTATTTGATGTAGTTTCAGCCTTAACTGGAGCCAGAGGCACCATAGATTATGAGGCTCAAGCCGCTATTGAGCTGGAAATGCTGGCGCCAGATGAAGTGGGTGAGCCGGATTTTGCTCCCTATCCCTTCTCTATCACTGAGGAACAGGGGAGTAAAGTAATAAAATTAGAAAAACTCATTTCGGCAGTAGTTGGTGATGTAAGGAGCCGGGTTCCAGTCTGGGCAATATCAGCTAAGTTCCATAAAACCGTAGCCCAAATAATTGTTGAGACATGCCAGCTAATAGCTGAGGAAACCGGGATAAAGGTTGTCGCTTTAAGTGGTGGCGTCTTTCAGAACCGACTACTTTCCAGGCTTACCACTGAAGCCCTACGGCAAACAGGTTTCGAGGTGCTAACCCACCATCTGGTGCCCTGTAATGACGGGGGAATCTCTTTGGGGCAAGCGGTGATTGCTAATTTTTCCGACTGATTCAGACATGAGGAGAGTAACTATATGTGTCTTGCCATACCAGCCCTAATTAAGTCCATTG
>Ga0114921_10000238_pt1 | contig 22797 bp, 19 predicted proteins | sample BentaG_FD_87016 | JGI IMG/M metagenome (GOLD analysis project Ga0114921, IMG submission 87016) | Deep subsurface microbial communities from South Atlantic Ocean to uncover new lineages of life (NeLLi) - Benguela_00093 metaG | ecosystem: Environmental > Aquatic > Marine > Oceanic > Sediment ... | reverse complement strand
TGATGCTACACTCGCTTGCAGGGGAACACCTGATGATGCTACAAATCTTGTTGCATCTGCTGATGGAGCTGCTAAGCTATGATCGCAGCCTGACACTAATATTGCATTCATCATTTTGCCCTCTTCTTTAGTAGGAAATTTCCCCATCCATAGAAGATAAACTACTTCACCAAAACTCTTTTTTCCTATAATTTTATCTAAAGCATAACCTCTAATTATGATTTTATTAGGTTCAACTTTGGATATAGCTGTTCTCCACTCAAATTCTTTCTCTTTCATTTTTCCTCCTGCAATATTTGATCTCTAATATAATTTTTTTATAGTGATTGCTTTTTGTAGGCATTTTTCTAAACAAAGATTACAAAATATGCATTCATCTTCATTTTCCTCAATAACTGAAATTATTTCATTATCCTCTTCTAAATTTTCAAATTTAAAGATTTCAACAGGACAAACCTCTTCACATATTTTACAATTTTTAACTTTTTTACATTTACTATTATTAATTTCTACTTTTACAAACATTCCCATAATTTTCACCATAAAAATAAAATATTTTTAGCTTAATGATTCTTTGACATAATCAACTAATTGAGTTAGTGTATCTGCTACCAATATACCAGCTCTTTTAAATGCTTCAATTTTTCCTTTAGCTGTTCCTTTTCCTTTTTGCACAATGACACCAGCATGTCCAAATCTCATACCTGGCATATCATCAACAAATCTTCCACCAATAAAAGCTATTACAGGTTTAGAATATGAATATTCAATTATATATCTAGCTGCATCCTCTTCTTGTGTACCACCCGGTTCACAAAAAAGTACAATAGTTTTTGTTTGAATATCTTTTTCAAAAAGAGGAAGTAGTTCTCTAAATGTCATTCCAACAATTGGGTCCCCACCAACACTGATGCATGTACTTTGTCCTATCTCATTACTAGTTAATAAATTTGCAAGCTCTGTTGTCATTCCACCACTGGTAGAAGCAATTCCAACTGGACCTATCATATATGATTTTTTTGTTTCAATTTGTGGTCCGCCAATAGCTCCAACCTTAGATTTACCAGGTGAAATAATTCCTAATGAGTTCGGTCCTATAACTTTTGTACCTTTTTGTTCTGCAAAATCTAAAATCAAAACTACATCTTTTTTTGGGATTCTCTCAGTGAATATAACAATAAGTTCTATGTTAGAATCTATTGCTTCTAATGCAGCATCTTTTGCAAAGGGAGGAGGAACAGATATAATTGATGTATTTGCTCCAAACTCTTTAACTACATCACTAACACAATCAAAAACAGGGATTCCATGAATAGTCTGTCCTCCTTTTCCTGGAGTTACACCACCAACCACATTGGTACTGTAATCAAGCATATATTTAGTAAATAATGCTGCTTCTCTCCCTGTAATTCCTTGAACCAAAACTCTTATTTTCTCATCTATTAAAATACTCAATTAATTCTCCACTTATAAAAAAATAAATCAATCATTTTTTATTTTAAATTGGATATCATTTCAACTGCTGCTTTTGCAGCCTGATCTATAGAATAACTCCTATCCATATATTTTATTTTGTATTTTTTAAGAATTCTGTATCCGTCCTCTTCATATGCACCTGCACTTCTAAATAAAATCGGATACTCACTAGGTTTGATATCCAATTCATTCATGGCTAAAATTACTCCTCTTGCCACAAGATCTACTCGGGTGTTATTTAAAACATTAGTTATAACTGCTAATCCTTTTATGCCTGGTTTTTTTAGAATCAGTTTTGTTAGCTCTTTTACTTTTTTAACTGTTGGATTACCTCCAATTTCACAGTAATTTGCTGGTTTTCCTCCATGATATCTAATAGCATCAAAGATAGTAAGGGATGCCCCACCTCCTCCAATTAATAATCCCAGATTTCCATCAAACTCAACAACTCTACCTGCAACACCTCTGTGGTCAATCTTATCAATTTTTTCTGCTTCTATTTCAAACTTTGTAGGAATTCGAGGGCTATCTTTTCTAATAGGTATTTCTAATTGCTCTAATTCTTTATGTCTATAAAGAGCTTCCTGTTCAAGTTCTAAATGGGCATCTGCTGCAATTAACTTTCCATCTTGAGTTAATATCAAAGGATTTATTTCTGCTAAATCACAATCATATTTTTTAAAAATATTAAATAATTTAACAGCAATACCTGCAGCCTTAAACATATCTTTTGACTTCAGCCCCATATTTTTTGCAAGTAATTTTCCTTGATAGTTTTGAATTCCCCAGACCATATTAACGGGTAAAGTAAAAACCTTTTCTGGATATTTTTTAGCTATTTCATTGATGTCAATACCACCAAGAGAAGATGAAATTACTACGGGAGTTTTTTGAGATAGGTCATAAGTTATTCCAAGAAAAAGTTCAGCAGATGGAAATAGTCTTTCTTCTACTAAGACCTTTCTTACTTCAAATCCCTTTATTTTTAATGAAAATATCTTTCTTGCTAATTGCTTTGCTTCTTTGGGGTTTTTTGCAAATGATATTCCTCCAGCCTTTCCTCTACCAGTAGCTAAAATTTGAGCTTTTATAGCAACTTCTTTTTTAAGATTCTCTACAATCTTTTCTACTTCATCTGGAGTTGAAGCTAAATAACTCTCAGGTATGGGGATACCCTCTTTTTTAAATATAATTTTGCTTTCATACTCATATAATTTCATTAATGACTCAATCCTTTACTTTATATTTTAATATAAATAAAAGTCTATCAGTGTAAAAAATAATTCAAATAATTTTACACGAAAAATAAATGAATGTAGAATAATAACTAATTTAATAATATTTAGGGTTTTAAATATTACAATAGGAGGTTATTTTATAAATGATTGCAGGGAAAAGAAAATTAAAAATAGTGCTTGGTGTAATTGGCTCTGATGTTCATGCAGTTGGAAATAAAATACTCGAAAATGTGCTAACTGAAGAAGGATTTAAAGTAATAAATATTGGAGTTCTCTCCCCTCAAGAGGATTTTATAAATGCTGCAATTGAAACTGCAGCAGATTTGATTGTTGTTTCATCATTATATGGTCATGGTGAAATAGATTGCAGGGGAATGAGGGAAAAATGTATTGAAGCTGGAATTGGTGATATGCAATTATATGTTGGTGGAAATTTAGTTGTAGGAAAGAAGGATTTTACTGAGGTTAAAAAGATTTTTGAAGAGATGGGATTTAATAGGGCTTATCCCCCTGGAACATCTCCTCAGCAATTAATTGATGATATAAAAAAAGATTTTAACATTAAATAGGAGATTTTTATTTTGGGAATAGCACTTTTGGTTGATTTTGGAAGTACATTTACCAAATTGGTAGCAATAGATTTAGAAAAAGAAATATTCTTAGGGAGTTCATATTATCCAACAACAGTAGAAACTGATGTGATGATTGGATTTAAAAAAGCTCTAAATGAACTTAATAAAAAAATATCAAAAAAAAACATAGATATAGATTATGATTTAAAATTAGCCTGTAGTAGTGCTGCTGGAGGTTTAAAAATTGTAGCGGTAGGCTTAGTTCCCCTCTTAACTTCACAAGCAGCTAAAATTGCAGCTTTAGGAGCTGGTGGAAAAGTTTTAAAAGTTTACAGCTATAAATTAACTGCAGACGAAAGAGATGAAATTGAAATTTTAAAACCGGACTTAATACTGCTTTCAGGTGGAACTGATGGAGGAAATGAGAAGGTAATAATTCATAATGCAAAGGTTTTAAGTCAACTAAAGATAGATGTTCCAATTGTTTATGCTGGGAATAAATGTTCAGCAACTATAGCAAAGAGAATTTTAAAAGAAAATAAAAAGTTTGTATCGATAATAGAAAATATCTTACCTGAGTTAAATTATTTAAATATAGAACCAGCTAAAGAATTAATAAGAAAACTCTTTCTATCAAATATAATCAAAGCAAAAGGTCTTTCAAAAAGGATGGATTTCTTATCAAGTGTCTTAATGCCTACCCCGTCAGCTGTTTTAAAAGCTGGGCAGTTACTAGCAAAAGGTACAGATAATGAGGAAGGTATTGGGGATTTAATGTTAATTGATGTTGGTGGAGCTACTACTGATGTTTGCTCATATTCATTAGGACTACCGGGTACAGGTGGTTTTGTTGTAAAGGGTCTCCCTCAACCTTACATGAAAAGAACAGTTGAGGGTGATTTAGGAATTCGTTTTAGTGCTATGAATCTTTTAAATACAGCCAAAAAGGAAAATTTTATGAAGAAATGTAAAATAAAATTAAAGGACCTGGATAAGAAAGTTGAAAAGCTATCAAGAAATATTAATTTTATTGCTAAAGATGAGAAAGATATTGAGGTAGATAAGTTACTATCTGCAATATCTACTAAAATTGCAATAAATAGACATGTAGGAAAGTTTCAAACAAAATATACACCAATAGGTCCAGTAAATATTTTATATGGGAAAGATTTAAGAGATGTCCCCACTGTATTAGGAACTGGTGGGGGTGTGATAAAAGCTAAGAATCCAAAGTCTATTTTGGAAAAATCTATATTTGATGAAGATGAGCCATACATATTGAAGCCGAAATCTCCAAAATTTTTATTAGATAAATATTATATAATGTTTGCTGTTGGACTTTTAGCTCAAAAAATGCCAGACTTAGCTTTAAGGTTATTAAAAAAACATCTTATTTATATATAAAATATAGTAATTGGTTTTAATTATAAATAAATTATGTAGGGCAACCCTTCAGGGTTGCATTACTAAGCAAGGCTAAAGCCTTGCTCTACATTTGATAAAAGATTCTAATTAAAGAATATATTGGGTGATAAGGATTGGAGATGAAAAATATCAGGTGGGAAGAAGAAGAGTTTCTTAAAAAGAGAAAAGAAGTGCTAAAGAGCTGGCCAACAGGTTCTCAAGTAGATTTAGAGGAATCGATAAATTATCATAGAGCAATTCCAAAAAACAAAGTTTCAAAATGGGTTCTTAAAAAGGCAAAAAATGAGGGAAGAACCTTAACTCAACCAAGGGCAGGAGTTGCTTTAATAGATAACCATATTGAACTTCTTCGATTTTTAGAAAAGGAAGGAATGGCTGACCTTCTACCAACTACTATTGACAGCTATACCAGGTTAAATAAATATGAGGAAGCTCAGAAAGGAATAGAGGAGAGTATTAGGTTGGGCAGGTCGATGTTAAATGGTTTTCCTGCGGTAAATCATGGAGTTAAAGGTTGTAGGAAAGTTTGCGAGTCTGTTAATGTACCAGTTGAAGTTCGTCACGGAACTCCTGATTCAAGATTATTAGCAGAGATAACATTAGCAGGAGGTTTTACAGATTTTGAAGGTGGAGCCATAACTTATAATATTCCTTATTCTAAAAATGTTCCAATTGAGACAAGTATTAGAAATTGGCAATATGTTGATAGATTAATAGGATATTATCAAGATAATGGTGTATCTATAAATAGGGAATCTTTTGGACCTTTAACAGGAACTTTAGTTTCTCCATGTATCTCCCATGCAGTTTCTATTGCAGAAGCATTACTTGCTGCAGCTCAAGGTGTAAAAAGTATAAGTGTTGGATATGGACAATGTGGGAATTTAATTCAGGATATAGCTGCTATAAAATTATTATCAATTATAACAGAGCAGTATCTAAAAGAATTTGGATTTACTGATATTTTATTAACTACAGTATTTCATCAATGGATGGGAGGGTTCCCTAAAGATGAAGCTGAAGCATTTGCTGTAATTTCATGGGGAGCAGCAGCTGCTGGTCTTGGAGGTGCAACAAAAGTTATTGTAAAAACTCCACATGAGGCATATGGTATTCCCACTAAAGAAGCAAATGCTCTTGGGCTTAGAGCAACAAAACAGATTTTAAATATGGTAAAAGATCAGAAGCTAAAAGAAATTGAGTTGATTGAAAAAGAGATCGACATCATAAAAGAGGAAACAAAGTCAATTTTAGAAGCTGTATTGAATTTAGGAAAAGGTGATATCGCCATTGGTTTAGTAAGAGGATTTGAAGCAGGAGTAATTGATATTCCATTCGCTCCGAGTCGTTTTACCAAAGGAAAAATAATTCCAGTAAGAGATGATCATGGTGCTATTAGATTTTTGAATATTGGAAATCTACCTTTCTCAAAAAAAATAAGAAATTTTCACAAAAAAAAGTTAGAGGAAAGAGGAAAAGTTGAAAATAGGAAACCATCATTTAAAATGGTGGTAGATGATATATATGCTATAAGTAAAGGATATCTGGTCGGAAGACCAGAGAATAAATAAAATGTCATTCTGAACGAGCACTTCGCTTCGCACGAGTGTAAACTTTAGCGAGTGAAGAATCTCATTACATTAATGATAAGAATAAATTTTAAAAAATTTGATAACTTCATTAGAGGGGGAGGTTAATAAATAATGAAAATAAAAAAAGTAGTTGCTTCAAAGGGATTCTCCGGTTTTTATTATGATGATCAAGCAGCTATAAAATCTCATGCAAAACATGATGGATTCGCCTATTCAGGAGAACCTATTACTCCAGGCTTTAGTACAATAAGGATTGCTGGTGAAAGCATTTCAGTCATGTTAGTTTTGGATGAAGGTAGAATTGCATATGGTGATTGTGTAGCTGTTCAGTACTCTGGAGCAGCTGGTAGAGATGCACTTTTTTTAGCTGATGATTATCTTCCTATTATAAATGAGAAAATTGCGCCATTAATGGTTGAACGTGAGATAGAAAATTTCAAGAATATGGCTGAAGAGTTAGATAATTTAAAAGTTAATGGAGAACGATTACATACTGCACTTCGATATGGAATAACCCAGGCTATTTTAAATGCTGTTTCAAGAAAAAAGCATATTACTATGGCTGAGGTTATATCCCAAGAATATGGTATAGAAATTCAAGAGGAACCAGTTCCAATATTTGCTCAGAGTGGGGATGATAGGTATAACAATGCAGATAAAATGATAATAAAGGGAATTCAAGTTCTTCCTCATGGACTGATAAACAATGTTGAAGAGAAGTTAGGCAGGAGAGGGGAGAAATTAATGGATTATCTATCATGGCTTAGAACAAGAGTGGTTCAATTAGGTAAACCTGATTATAATCCTATATTTCATCTTGATGTTTATGGAACATTTGGACAGGCATTTAATAATAATATGGAAACAATTGCAAAATATATTATGAACTTAGAACGGATCTCTCAACCATATCGTCTCAGGATTGAGGGACCTGTTGATGCAGGAAGTAAAGAAGGCCAGATAAAATCTATGCGAGAGTTAAGAACAGAATTGAAGAAAATAGGAAGTAAGACTGAAATAATAGCTGACGAGTGGTGTAATACATTTGAGGACATTAAAGACTTTGTACATGGAGAGGCTGCTGATATGATTCAAATTAAGGCTCCAGATTTGGGAGGAATAAATAATACTATAGAAGCTATTTTATTTTGTAAGAAACATGGTGTAGGAGCATATCTTGGTGGAAGTTGTAATGAAACGGATCGTAGTGCTCGAATATGTGCTCATATAGCTTTAGCAACAGGACCATGTCAGATTCTTGCAAAACCTGGGATGGGAGTAGATGAGGCTGTGATGTTAATAAACAATGAAATGAATAGAACCCTTACACTTATAAAAAATAGATAATTGTGAGGATTATTGATGACCTTTCATATTTTTAAAGATATATTTTTATATGTAGGGCAACCCTTTAGGGTTACCTTATTAAGCAAGGCTAAAGCCTTGCTCTACTCAATAGAATAGAAATATTATTAATGAATAAATATAAAAAATCTTTTTAAAAAATTTTTTAAAAGAAAGATTTTAGATTATAATTTATAAATTATAAATATCACTGATTTTTTAAAAGTATAAGAGATATTTTAAGATTAGAATTTTCATTTTTGAAAGGAGGATAGCATGGAGCAAAGTGAAGTAAAATCATCGGAAGGATTAACTGAAATAGTAACTGTTGGTGAATGGTTTATAACAATGTTGTTAATGATTATTCCTTTAGTAAATATTATTCTATTATTTGTATGGGCATTTGGGTCCAACATAAAAATGAGTAAATCAAATTGGGCAAAAGCACAATTAATCTGGATGGCAATCGGTTTTGTAATCAGTATACTTTTTGGGATCTTGTTTTTTACTTTTTTTTATACAGGAATTACTAATTACCTTAAATATTAATTAAAACTTTTATTTAACAGGTGATATTATAAGAAAGAAGAGAAGAATACTACTCATTATTTTTATATTTATGAGAATTTAAATCTTTAATAAAAAATGAAATAAAATAAATGAAGGAGGAAAAAATTGGATTTTCCAGAGGGACTTTATTATTCAAAAGACCATGAATGGGGGAAAGTTGAGGGAAACATAGTAATTGTTGGAATAACTGATTACGCTCAGGATGCATTGGGAGATATAGTATTTTTAGAACTCCCGCCTGTTGGTACGGATGTCGAAGCTAATGTACCCTTTGGGACAATTGAATCAGTAAAATCAGTTTCAGATGTATACTCACCAGTAACTGGTAAAATAACTGAAGTAAATGATGCTGTTACAGATGCACCTGAAATAATAAATCAGGATCCATATGGTGAAGGTTGGATGGTTAAAATCGAGATGAATAACCCGGATGAGATAAAAGATTTAATATCTACTGAGGAATATCAAAAATCTACAGAGGAATAAAAGTAGCAAAATTAGTTATTAACTCTACAGGAACTAACCCAAGTTCCTGTAAGTTCGGTCATAGAAGAAGAAAGTTCTCTGCGTTAGCTGGGGGTAGTTCACTAACTGATCAGAATAGTTTAAATTGTATTTTTAATTTTATTTTTAAATTTGATTTTAAAGTACTAATATTTAAATTTGTTAATATATAGCATATGGATTATACTCCTCATTCTAATAAAGAAATCAAGGAAATGCTCTCTTTTTTAGGGATAAAATTTTTAAAGGATTTGTATAACAATATTCCAGACAAAATTAAACAAAAAAAAGAGCTAAAATTACCTGAACCATTAAGTGAAATTGAGCTTTTAGGAAGATTAAAATTTATAAGTAAAAAAAATATAAGTACAGACAACAGAATTTCATTTCTTGGAGCAGGTAATTATGATCACTTTATACCTTCTGTTGTAAATTATATAATCTCCAAACCAGAATTTTATACTGCTTATACTCCATATCAGTCAGAATTAAGTCAGGGAATTTTACAATCTATGTTTGAGTATCAGACAATGATGTGTGAATTAACTGGCATGGATATCTCTAACATCTCACTTTATGATGGTGCAACTTCTGTTGCAGAAGCTGCAAATATGGCTATATCTATAAATAAAAAGAAAAAAATCTTAATATCAGAAACTATACATCCAGAATATCGTCAAGTACTAAAAACCTATATGAAGCCAAGAAAAATAGAGGTTTTTGAAATTCCTATGAAAGAAGGTATTACTGATAAGGGGCAAATAAAAGAAAATCTAATAGATGAATCTTCATGTTTAATAATTCCTCAGCAAAATTTTTTTGGAAATTTAGAACCCATAGATGAGATATTTCCAATTTTATCGGGTAGTAATACTTTGGCTATCGCTTGTGTTAATCCATTATCTTTAGCATTACTTAAACCCCCAGCTGATTTTGGAGCTGATATTGTTGTTGGAGATGGTCAAATCTTAGGTAATCCACAATCATTTGGAGGACCATCGTTTGGATTTTTAACTTGTAAAAAGAAATATTTAAGAAAAACACCTGGTAGAATTGTAGGTCAAACAGTGGATAGTGCTGGAAATATTGGCTATGTTCTCACCCTTCAAACAAGAGAACAACATATCAGAAGAGAAAAGGCTACTTCAAATATATGTTCAAACCAATCTCTAAATGTATTAGCAGCTTGTGTTTATCTTTCATATGTTGGAAGAGATGGTTTATATGAAATTGCAGAACTTTGCTACAGGAATGCTCATTATCTTTTTCAAAAATTAGTAGCTATTAAAGGAATAAACCCAACATTCAATTCTAAATTTTTCAATGAATTTGTTGTTTACATTGATTTGGATTCAACTGAATTGAAAAAAATATTATCAAAAAAAGGAATTTTAGGACCAATATGTTTAGAAGAATGGTACCCATCTCTCAAAAAAAGATACCTTTTTGCTGTTACAGAAAAAAGAACAAAAGATGAGATGGATTTATTAATAGATACATTAAACAAAGCATTAAAGGTAAAATAAATTAAATGTAGGGCAAGGCTTTAGCCTTGCTTAATAATGCAACCCTAAAGGGTTGCCCTACATATAAAAATATATTAAATTTTGAAGGTTTTTAATATGAATGATAGGTTAATATTTCAAATACCCTATTTAGAAAAAGGTAAACAAATTTTACCAACTGTACCAAATGAAATTTCTTCTATAGAGATTAATATTCCAGATAATTTAAAACGCAAAAAAGCTCCTGAATTACCTCAAATAAGTGAACCACAGTTGATTCGACATTATAATAAGCTTTCAAAGAAGAATTTTGGAGTTGATACTGGGTTTTATCCTTTGGGATCATGTACCATGAAATATAACCCGAAAATCAATGAAGAGATATCCAGGCTAGAGAATTTTGTCAATATTCACCCATATCAAGATGAAGAAGATATACAAGGTGCTCTCCAGCTCATGTATGAGCTAGATGTTCTTTTATGTGAAATAACAGGTATGGATAAATTCACACTGCAGCCATCAGCTGGAGCTCATGGAGAATTAACAGGTTTATTTATTATAGATGCTTATCATAGAGAAAAAGGTAATAAAAGAAAAAATATTATAATCCCAGATTCAGCTCATGGTACTAATCCAGCAAGTGTTACTATGGCAGGTTATAATGCTGTTGCAGTTGATTCAGATGAAAATGGTAAAGTGGATCTAAAAAAATTAAATGAACTTTTAGATAAAGAAACTGCTGGATTGATGTTAACAAATCCAAACACATTAGGATTTTTCGATGAAAATATTTTGAAAATCTCAAAGATGGTTCATGATGTAGGTGGTTTAGTATATTATGATGGAGCAAATCTAAACGCTATAATGACAATATCCAAGCCACGGGATATGGGCTTTGATATTGTACACCTCAATCTTCACAAAACATTCTCTACACCACATGGTGGTGGAGGACCAGGCTCAGGTCCTATTGGAGTAACTAAAGAACTTTCTAAATTTCTTCTTATCCCTACTGTAGAGTTAAATAATAAAGGAAGATATTATCTTGACTATGATAGAAAAGATTCAATTGGTAAAGTAAAAGCTTTTTATGGGAATTTTAATGTGTTAATTAAAGCCTACTCATACATTCTATCTTTAGGGGCAAAAGGGTTAAAAAGGGCGAGTCAATTAGCAGTTTTAAATGCAAATTATTTAAAGAAACATTTAAGTAAATATTATCATCTTCCATATCCAGAAATTTGTATGCATGAATTTGTTATCTCAGCAATCTGGCAGAAAGAAAAGGGAATAAGAGCTTTAGATATTGCTAAAAGACTAATGGATTTTGGTTTTCACCCACCGACAATTTATTTTCCTCTGATTATAAATGAAGCAATTATGATAGAGCCAACAGAAACAGAAAATAAAGAGACTCTGGATATGTTTATTAAAGCGATGATACAAATAGCAAAGGAATCAGATAAAAACCCAGAAATTTTAAAATCTGCACCACATAAAACTCAAATAAAAAGATTGGACGAGGCTAAGGCTGCAAGAGACCTTATATTAAAATATGAATATAAATAGATTTGTGGCATAGTTTCGAAGACATTTTAGTCAAGAAACTATGCCCAAATCTTTCAACAATCTTTATTTTTTTTCTTTTTCTATTGCTATATCAAAGACCTCATCTACATTATTAACAAATTTTATATCTAAAGCTTTCTTAACAGATTTTGGTATATCTTTCAGGTCTTTTTTATTTTTTTCTGGTAAAATTACTATCTTTAACCCTGCTCTTTGAGCTGCTAATATTTTAGATTTTAATCCTCCGATTGGAAGAACTCTCCCTCGCAAAGTTATCTCACCTGTCATTCCAACATCGTGTTTTACAGATCTATTTTGAAAAATTGATGCCATAGCTGTAGCCATTGTTATGCCAGCAGAGGGACCATCTTTAGGAATTGCTCCAGCTGGTATATGTAGGTGAAGGTCAAAATCTTTGAATTTTTTATTGTCAATTTTTAATTTTTCAGCTCTACTTCGAATATAACTTAATGAGGCTTTTGCAGATTCCTGCATAACATCTCCAAGTTGTCCAGTTAATGTTATTTTCCCATCTCCTGGAAATAGAGTTGCTTCAACCAATATTATATCTCCACCATAAGGTGTCCAGGCTAATCCAGTTGCTATTCCAATCATATTTTTTTTCTCTATTTCACTTGGATAGATTTTAGGAACTCCGAGATATTTCTCTAAATTTCTTGAAATGACTCTCTTGGGCGGTTCTTCATTAGAAACAATTTCTCTTGCAATCTTTCTACAAATTGTGACTATACTTCTTTCAAGATTTCTAACACCAGCTTCAGCGGTATATTTCTCAATAATTTCATAGATTGCATTATCTGAAAATTTAACCTTATATTTTTCTATTCCTTGTTCTTTTAACTGTTTAGGTACTAAAAATATTTGGGCAATATGAAGTTTCTCTTCTCTACTATATCCTGGAAGATTTAGTGTCTCCATTCTATCTTTTAAAGCTGGTGGGATAGTATCTAAAATATTTCCCGTTGTAATAAACAAAACATTAGATAGATCATAAGGAACTTCTAAGTAATGATCTCTAAATTGATTATTTTGTTCAGGGTCTAAAACTTCAAGTAGTGCTGATGATGGATCTCCTCTAAAATCTGCTCCTATTTTATCTATTTCATCAAGCATAAAAACTGGATTTATTGTTCCTACTTGAGCCATTCCTGAAATTATCCTTCCTGGCATTGCTCCGACATAAGTTCTTCTGTGTCCTCTTATTTCAGCTTCATCTCTTATTCCACCTAATGACATTCTAATAAATTTTCTATTTAATGCCCTGGCTATAGATTGACCTAATGAGGTCTTTCCAGTTCCTGGAGGTCCAATAAAGCAAAGAATTGTTCCTCTGGCTTTTCCTTTAAGTTTTTTAACAGCTAAGTAATCTAATATGTGTTCTTTAACTTTATCTAAATCATAATGATCTTCATCAAGAATTTTCTTAGCATCTGGAATATCCAATTTATCTCTTGTTTTTTTACTCCATGGAATATCTAACATCCAGTCTAAATATGTTCTTATATATGAATATTCAGGTGATGCTGGAGGTATGGTTTTAAGTCTTTTTATCTCCTTTAGAGCTTTCTTCTCAGCATTTTTAGGCATTTTTGCTTTTTTAATTTTTGTGTTTAATTCTTTTAATTCTGCTGTTAATTCATCTTCTTCTCCTAACTCTTCTTGTATTGCTTTTAATTGCTGGCGAAGGAAGTAATCTCTTTGAGTCTTACCCATTTCTTTTTGAACTTTACTAATGATTTTACTTTGAACTTGAAATTTTTTTACCTCTTTATCTAAATAAATACTTAATTTTCCCAATCTTTCTTTTAAATCAAGTGTTTCTAAAATAACCTGCTTTTCTTTTTCTGAAGGTAACATATAGGCTGCAAGCATATCTGTTAATTTATCTAAATCACTAATAGTTATCATACCAGGTATTGTTAGATGAGCAGGAAATGGTACTCCTAATCCAATTATCTGCTCTACTTGAGCCATTATTAAGGTTTTTAATTCATCGATTTCTTTATCTTCTATTGGGAATATTTTAGATTTCATTCTTTCTACTTTTGCTAAGATGAATGGTCTTTCCTGAATAAAGTCTACCATTTTTATTCTACAGATTGCGTCTACATTGCATCTAATACTTCCATCTGGTTGTTTTTGTGTACTTCTGATTTCTGCAGCAGTTCCTATTGTGTATAAATCAGAGGAATTAACACTTTTTTTGTCCTTATCTCTTTGTGTGATGAGTGCAATAATTTTATCTTTTTTAAGTGCAAATTCTAATGCTTTAATTGATTTTTTTCTCCCTACTAATACAGGAATTGAAACATGAGGGAAAACAACGGATTGTATCATTGCAACTACCGGTAAATATTTTGGAATTTCAAAAATTCTTGGATTATTAAAAGAATCTCTCATTACTTATATCCTTTCTTTATTATTTAGTCTTTTCACTATTATTTTAACAAAAATTTGAAATAATTGTATATTTTTTTCAAATAATTAATAAAAAACAGTAAAAATCAATGAAAATTTAAAAATAATATAGGTAAAAAATCATTTTTAATAGATTTATCTTGTTTTAGATATCCTAACTATCCTACAAGCTTTTATACATTGACATCTTGTCCACATTTTAGTAAACTGATTATTTAATGTACAATATTTTCATTACTGGTCATGTAAGCTCCCTTTTGTATTAATTATTAGAATTTAGGACTTAATTTTATACCAAAAGTCTTTTAATGACCTTACTTTTTTCAAAGAGTAAACTATAAATCTATCTCGTTAATACTAAACTTTATTTATTAAAACTTAAATTGTGAAGTTATAAGGTAATTTTTAAATATTATTTTTAAAAAGCTATTAAGAGAAATTTTATATAATATTAAAATTTTAAGGAGGTGATCTTATAGAAAAATATTTTAATAAAAGAATTTATAAGGAGGTTTTAAAATGAATTTTCTTAAAAAAATAATTTTTACAATTTTAACCATTTCAATTTTAGCATCTACGGCTCTGACATTTACTGGATGCCCCCCAGCAGAGGTTGTTGAAGAAACTACATCAGAGGAAGAAACTACACCTGAGGAAACTACTGAAGAGGAAGGAGCCCAGCCAACTGGACAGATTACTTTTACAACTGGTCGTGATGGTAAATGGGATATATATGTTATGAATGTAGACGGCTCAGAACAAACCAGACTAACTGATGATCCTGAGAAGGATTGCTATTCCGATTGGTCACCTGATGAAAAAAAGATTACCTTTAAATCTTATCGTGATGGCAACTGGGAAATATATGTTATGAATGCAGATGGCTCAGAACAGATTAATTTAACTAATAATCCTGCATATGATGTTACTCCTGCTTGGTCACCTGATGGAAAAAAGATTGTTTTTGTATCTGATCGTGATGGTAATAGGGAAATATATGTTATGAATGCAGATGGCTCAGAACAGATTAATTTAACTAATAATCCTGCATATGATATTTACCCCGATTGGTCACCTGATGGAAAAAAGATTGTCTTTGAATCTTGGCGTGACGGTAATGAAGAAATATATATAATGAATGCAGATGGCTCAGAATCAACCAGATTAACTGATGATCCTTTAATTGATGCTCTTCCTAATTGGTCACCTGATGGAAAGAAGATTACTTTTACATCTGATCGTGATGGTGACCATGAAATATATGTGATGAATGTAGATGGCTCAGAACAGATTAATTTAACTAATAATCCTGCGTATGATAGGTGGTCTGATTGGTCACCTGATGGAAAAAAGATTGTCTTTGAATCTGATCGTGATGGTAAATTTGAAATATATGTTATGAATTCAGACGGCTCAGAACAGATTAATTTAACTAATAATCCTGCGGATGATAGGTATCCTGCTTGGTAGTAATACTATTAAGTTTACATTCTTATACTAAAAAATAAAAGAAAATGATTTGCAACTGTATTCATTATATGAATGTAAATGTAATTCTCATAACTAGTATTTAAAATAATAGTCTAAGTATAAAAAATTGAAGTTTGATATTTGGGTTATATGCTTTGATTTTAAAAAAACCAACATAAAATTTTATACAGTTAAGTTATTGATTCGATAATAATTTGAAAGACCATTTATTTTCTCACGATAATCATTGAAAGATTTACGAATACTTTCCTAATATATAGATGAAATATGATAATATTTTTCACACTTATACTTTTTTTCATAATTTTATTGTTCTTTCATTAGAATTTAATCAAATTATTATTTCTTTATAAGACCCCTTATTTTTTCAAAGAGAATCTTATCATCTTTAATCTTAAGACCAGTTGTGTCTATATCAATATCCATAAAAAAAGCCTTAACAAATCCTCTTATAATCATACTTTTTGGATTTTATTCACTCCACCAAGTTTAGCTCTTTTACTGAGTAAATCAAAATATTCATTTTCTTTATCTGATAATCATAAACTTACTTTATAAAAATATTGATTTATTTAATGATTCAAATAAAAATTGGTGGAGCATACGGGAATCGAACCCGTGTTTCAGGCGTGAGAGGCCTGTGTCCTTGACCGCTAGACGAATGCTCCACCTATAAGAAAGATAAAAATTTTAATAGTTTAGTAATTTTATTTTATTTATACGAAAAGTTTATCAGCTGCTCTTTTTAGCATCCCTGTTCCTCTAATCTCAGTTTCAAAAAGAGGAACTATTCCTCTTACATCGGGGAAACTCTCCCAGATCTCATTCATATATCCATCTTGCATCTTTACCCTGTTTTTTACAAAGTCAGGAGAATCTTCTTTCACAGTTTCTTTTTCAATTAACATATTTACAACAACACCGCCTACTGGTATTCCAAAGTCTTTGAACCACTGTATAAACCTCTTTATTACTGCAATTGGAAGTGCCTCTGGTAGTGTTATAAAGAAGAAAGAAGTTTTTTTATCATCAGTAAGTAATTTTTTAGCATGTTTTATTCTATCCCGGAAATTGAGCAAGTAATCAAGAAGTGGATCTTTCTGCTTCTTCTTACTATAAGAGAGAAGTTCTTTTAAACTTTTAGCTTCCTCTCTACTCTTTAACATCTTATTTATCCATAATCCATAAACAGATGACATTCCTAAAAGCCTTCTTGCATTAGCTGTAGGTGCTGTATCAAAAACATAAACTTCATATTCATCTTTAAACATTATGTCTATCATATTTTCAAACATAGCGGATTCCTCAAATGCTGGATTCATAGTAGCAGATTCTACGAATTCATCTGCTTTAGTTTTTATATCTGCAAATTTTAAAAACCAGCTAATTTTCTGCTTAATTTCTTCTTTGGACTTTTCAATTGTATCTTTAGTATCTATTTCATATGCAAATAGATTATCTTCACCCTCTACTAATGTTGGTTTTCCAAATACATCCTGATCTAGAAGACTTGTAAGACTATGAACGGGATTAGTTGAAGCTAGCAATGTCTTTTTTCCCTGACGTGCCAACCAGAGAGCCATAGTTCCAGCAAGAACTGTTTTTCCAACTCCACCTTTACCACCAAAAAAGTTATATTTTAAGTCTGGGTGTTCCTGGATAAATTGTTTAATACTCTTTTCTATCAATTTATTCACCTCCATACATGGCTTCAGCCATTTTAGCTACCATATCAAGTCCAGTTATATCCCTATCAAATTCTGGAATATAGCCTAACACCTCTTCACCAAATGTTTCAATTATTTCTTTCTTATATGTCTTTTGCATCTCTATTCTATGTTTTAAATATTCAGGTATTTTTTTATTAGCAAGTTCTTCTGGGATAATTCTGTTTACTATATAACCTTGAAGCGGTACTTTAAATTTAGCGAACAATTTTGCTGCCTTTTTCGTATCCAATATAGCCATCTTCTCTGGAATAAGAACGAAGAAAAACGCTGTTTTTTCTACATCTGTTAAGATACCAGACGAAGTACTGATTCTATATTTAATATACTGCAGTTCTTCTAATATCAAGTCTTCCTCTAATTCCTTATCTCTTTTTATTAATGCAGCTACTTTATCATACTCTCTCATCTCTTCTCTTAGATGTGTTATTTTGCTAATCCACTCATCATAGACACTAGCCATACTTAGATAATAAAGAGCATGTCCTAAAGGAACAAGGTCATAAATATAATAGTCATATTCCCCGCTAACTACTATATCAACAACTTTATCAAATATAGCACTCTCTTCCATTGCAGGTTCAGCAGATGCTGCCTGAATATAGTCTTCTATCTCATCTGGTATTTTTTCTAAGCTATACATATCAAATATTTTTTGTCTGATCTCATTCTGGTATTCTTTTATTCTTTTATCAGCATCAATTTCTTGAGCAAAAAGATTTGGCATAATCTCGACAGCCCCCTTTCCAAATATATCTCTTTGGAATATATCTGTTAGGGAAGCTTGTGGATCAACTGAAAAAACAAGGACCTTAAAACCCTTTTTTGTAAGATAATACCCTGTTGCAGCAGAAAAGCTTGTTTTACCCAATCCACCTTTTCCACCAAACATAATATATCTTCTTTCAGGATATTTTTTAAAAAAGTTTTTTAATAAAATTTTAATCACCTCCATTAAAAAATATTATTATTCTCCATTTTTTATTTTTTTTCTATAGTTTCTAATCTTTTAATGGTTTAAATCTCAAGAGTTTATGCTAAGGCATCAGTTAAATCTTTTTCACGCAGCATTCTTCTCTTCCAGGTTGATATTTGTGGTACAACATAAGGAAGCAATCTAAGAGAATAATATGGTGGAAGTATAGGCACTCCAAGAAGGTCACCCATTGTAATTAAAATAAATAGGTGTTCCATACTTCCTCTTGTTTTTAAAGCGAAACGAGTCATATCATGTCCAGCCATTCCATAAAGAAAACCCTTAGCTGCCTTTCCAAACTTCTTTAAAGTTCCCTCCTTTTTCTCTTCCTTATTTTTTTCGTTCACATTTTCACCTTCCTCCACAATCTTCTAAATAATATTTTTATATTAGATATTTTGCATTAGATAATATAGTAATATTTTTAAATTACTGTATTATAATAAGATTTTTTCTAAAATCAAGTAAAAAACAAAATAAATTTAACATTATCTAATTTAAATTTACCTAACTTAACTTGATATAATCCAATCCAATCTAATTTAATCTAATCAAATCTAACTCAATATAATATATAATTTTATTTAATTCAATTTATCCTATATCCTCAGTTGCTAAATCTAATAAACTTCTTTTTCTTAACATCCTTCGTTTCCAGATATTTAACTCTGGTATTATGTATGGAAGAAATCTAAAAGAGTAATAATTTGTGGGTAGTGGCAATCCCAATATATCACCAAAAGAAAGCAATATAAATAGATGTTCTAAATCAAGTCTTTCTTTTCTTGCAAGTTCTACCCATTCATAAGTGGTCATACCGTAAAAGAATTCACTTATAGTTTTTTTAAATTTTTTAAGTGAAGGTAGAATTGTCTCTCTGATAATATTGTTTTTCATTTCATAAATAATTATTTCATAATATACTCACAAACTCAATTTTGGTAGACCTAAAATAAATATTTTATATAATAAAAAATTCTAAACCTAAAATGATATCTGTTTCAAGATATCTCATATAGGGAGGAGAGCCTTAAAAAAGGCTCTCCTCTAATGTTTGATTACTATAAAATTACAACAGGTATTACCGCGATTTTTACTTTAGTAACTGGTTATATTCTACATTTTAGTTGGTTCAACTATTTTATTATTACTTTTTTATTACCTTTTACTTAGGAGTTTGCCTTATTCTTCTTGTATTTCCTCCACAATTTCTTCTACTTCACCAGCTTTATGTTTTTGAATAGCTTGATAGATATCCCATCCAAGAATTAGAGCAGCAACAAAGAGTATCAATCCAATAATTCCAGCAAGCCAACCACTTACTCCTCCAATTACAAATCCTTTCATAATAACAGTGTATCCAAGAGCTACCATAGTTGTTATATACATGAAAATAGCAGGATAAAGTACCCATTTACTTCGCATTTTTCCTTTGATTAACCATATAGCAACTAAGAATAAAGCCAGTGCAGCCATCAATTGATTGGAACTTCCAAATAATGTCCATATGGTTGACCATGCACCTGTCCAAACAACTAAAATTGATAGAAGAACAGCAATAAAAGCTCCAAAATAGATATTCTTAAATAATGGAATTTTATCACCAAGGAATTCAGCACTTGCTACCCTCATGAATCTGATTACTAACCACATGATTGTTAGAGCCTGTAAACATAGGAAAACTCCAGCATAAGCTCCTCCAAAGCTCTTAGGAATACCAACACGGCTAAGGAATTCCGTCATTCCTGTTGCAAAGATACCAGCGTTCTTACCAGCACCTGCTAACTCCAAATACTTTTCACGTGGAACTGCTCCAACAACAACAATTATTGCTAAAACAGCCAGAATCATTTCCAACCACATTGCTCCTCCACCAACTGGAAGAGCATCAGTTTCCTTTTCCAACTGTCTTGCAGTTCCTGAACTGGATACAAGACTATGCCAACCAGAAATGGCACCACAAGCAATGGTTACAAATAGCAACGGATATAAAGGTCCTACAGCGGGATCACCCATCCATGTACCAATAGCTGGATATTCAGGTAAGAAATTAGGACGCCAGATTAAGATACCTAAAACTGTTGCAATCATTCCTAAAAATACAATCCAGAATGAGATAAAGTTAACAGGTTGAGCAAACCTCCAAATGGCAGCTACACCTCCTATGAAGCAGAGAATCATAACTAACAGTGACCATATTACAGGGACTCCTTTAATCTGCCAAGCATTGAATGTCTCAAAGAAAGTCTTTACTCCTTCAAGTGAACCAAGATAGATAAATATAAAGGCTAAAATAACAACTATTACTGTTGTTAAGATAATATCCTGCTTCCACTTATATATCATCTGTCCAGCTAATATACCAACTAAAATAGCCATGATCACTCCTAATGGTATCTTTCCATTAGTCATCAGGTCAGCGGAAACAATCTTTCCAAATGCACCCATTATCAGAAGTAGGTATAAATAAATAAAGATGAGTAGAATTGTTCTCGCTCTTGGTGAAATCAGACTGTAGCTAAGTCCACCAAAGGTTTTACCTTCCTCTCTCATGGGCATTATCTGACTAGTATAATCCTGAACCCAACCAATAAAGAATGTTCCTAACAAAATCCAAAGAAGTGCAGGAAGCCATCCCCACCTAACAGCAACTACTGGTCCAACTATTGGTCCTAATGCAGCTATAGATTTGTATTGATATCCAAACAAAACATTTCTGCTTGCTGGAGTAAAATCAACACCATCCATATACATTTTTGCTGGAGTTGCTTTATCAGGATCAGATTTGATGATATCTCTGTCTATTCTTTTACCATAGAAGAAATATCCAATTGCTAGAACAATTAAAGCAATTATGAGTATAACTAGAGAGTTCATTTTTTCACCTCCTTTCAAATAATTTTTTCAAAAATAATTTTTCCTAATCTCCACCTCCTTTCAATTATACTATTGGCTTTTATCTTCCCACTTTTGAGGGGAGATTTTTTGCCAATTAAATCAAAAAGTAGTACCACAACAACTATATAGCTATTTGAATAGAAGTAATCTAATTTATATGACGATTTAAAAGTAAAAATGTTTCTTTAATTATTTAAAAAAATTTCTACCTATATTATTCTATATTATTATTAACTATTTTTAAAGAAAATTGTATATTTTTTTATTTGTTTATTTTCTTATAATAAGCACAAAAGTTGTTTTTGATGTCTTTCACAAAAATTTGATGACTTGTAATCTGTATCTAACAAGCTATTAGAAAATACCATGACACATTTTCTGTTATCACAGTGTTGTAATCCAAATGTATGGCCTAGTTCATGAACTGCTTCTTTTAAAACTCTCTCATAAAATAGATTTTCTTCATAATCATAACTATAGAATCTTGGATCTAATCTACTGACTGAAATGAGACAGTTCCTTCCCATTAATTCTGCTTGACCAAAAATAAAATTTAATCCACTTGTATATAAATCAACATCTACAATCCCAAGAACTTTATCAAAATCACTTGTTTTAATTTTTTTAATAATATTAAGAATTTTACTTGCTAAATATTGTTTTCTTTTTGAATTATATGCATAATCTGGATTGGTTAATGAATGTTTTACATTGCATTTTAATTTAAATTTCAACGAAAGGTCATCACATAATTTAGGAAAATATTTTTTATTTATATCTCCAATTGGTACCAAATATATATGTTTTTCTTTTATCTTCATAATTTTTTTTCACCTTTCTTGAAAGGTGGTTAAGACAAAGTAATTAAAACAATAAATTTTTAGAATAAAGTCTCTTGCTCTAATTTTAAATCTCTTATTTTATTTGTAAATTTTTTTACTTCTCTATCTGCAATTTTAGTTGGCTCAGGAATTCTTGTAACAGCCATTTCTAAAATTAACTTTATAGCGGTATTTAAACTTACTCTATGACCTATTGAAACAAATACTGGAGAAATGTTATCTTTGGTTCTTAAAACTGCTCCAATTATTTCACCCTTATCATATAGATATGAAAATGAACCTTTCTTTTCATCAGGTATATTAAATTCACCTAATAGTCTACTTTTTGCACACCCTATTGTTGGTATATCTAAAAGTACTCCAACATGAGAGGCTAGACCCATCCTTCTGGGGTGAGCATATCCTTGTCCATCTAAAATCAGCATATCTGGTATGTTTTCTAACTTTTCAAAACAGGAAAGTACAACAGGTACTTCTCTAAAAGCTAAGAAGGTTGGAATATATGAAAAGCTGATAGGCTCAGAGCAGGTTATAACATCTAAAATTTTCATATCTGGATAGCTAAAAATTACCAATGCAGCACAACTCAGGTTTTTCTCTTTTACAAATCCAACATCTACTCCTCCAAC
>Ga0114921_10000237_pt1 | contig 22884 bp, 18 predicted proteins | sample BentaG_FD_87016 | JGI IMG/M metagenome (GOLD analysis project Ga0114921, IMG submission 87016) | Deep subsurface microbial communities from South Atlantic Ocean to uncover new lineages of life (NeLLi) - Benguela_00093 metaG | ecosystem: Environmental > Aquatic > Marine > Oceanic > Sediment ... | reverse complement strand
CAAGCTGGCGTGCCCGGCCATCGCCTCGTCTACAGCGTTGTCGACGACCTCCCAGACCAGATGGTGCAGACCACGCTCGCCGGTGGAGCCGATATACATGCTGGGGCGTTTGCGAACGGCCTCCAATCCCTCGAGAATGGTGATGGATTGGGCGTCGTACTTCTCTTGTGCTTTTTTCTTCTGGGCAGCCACGGTCTTAGGTGGTCTCCTCGGGAGTCTCAGGCGGGCGGTCCAGTCACCGCAGTAGGTCGTGTCGCCAGTCTACCGTCAACGGCCGCCCCCACCGATTCTGTGGGGGCGTTTCCACCGGGCCAATCGAGCCGTGCGCGGAATATCTCGATCACCGGCGCGTCCCGCCGCTGACCAAACGGTTTCGTTCGTTCCTGGTGGCGCTGAGTTGGCCTCCGCCCCGGCCTCATCCATAGGTGTCACGCGGGCCCCGGCCCGCGATGTGCAACGGTCCCTTTCGCCACGACGGCCGGACCGGGCCGGTGATTTTCAACGACATCACCACGCCGTCACCGACAGCCGCGGCGATCTTGGCCAGCAGCTGGGCCTGCACCATCCGCAGCTGGGTCGCCCAGGCAGTCGATTCGGCCGACACGTGCAGTACCCCGTCACGCAGCGCGGTCGGGATGGCGTGCTCGGAGATGTTGGCGCCGGCGACCGACGCCCACTGCCCGAACACCGCACCTTCAGCCACCCGCGGGGACCAGCCACGGGTTTTGGCCAGATCCCGGGTTGCGGCGCCAAGCGGCTGCGGGTCGCGCTTGTCAGGCCCCGGCCCGGACCAGCTTCGGCGCCGGCCACTACCGGCGACCCGGCGCCGCGCATGGGACCGCCGTCCGCGCCCGACGTCCTTGCCCTGCGTCCGCGCCGCACCCCGGGCTTCTTCCAGGGTGCGCCGTACCAGGTCCATCCCGGCCAGGTGGGCCAACCGTTCCGGCGGGTTCTGGCCACCCTCGGTGTCGCGCTTGTTCATTGCTGTACCTCCGAGACCCGCCCGCTGTCATCGTCGCGCAGGGCGATCGGTACCAGCTTGGCACCCCAGTCGGCGGGAACGTCGTCGGCCACCGCCGCGGTCACCAAGACCTGCTCCGCCGAAGCCGCGACGGCGGCCAACGCGCGCCGGCGGGCGTTGTCCAGTTCGGCGAACACGTCGTCGAGCAGTAGCACCGGATCTCCGCCGTCGGCCCGCAGCAACTCGAACGCCGCCAGCCGCAGGGCCAACGCGATTGACCACGATTCACCGTGGCTGGCAAAGCCCTTCGCGGGTTGATCACCTAACCACAGCACAAGGTCGTCGCGGTGCGGTCCGACCAGGCTCATGCCGCGTTCAATCTCGGTGGCCCTGCGCGCAGACAACTGGTGCAACAGCGCGGCCTCCAGAAAATCCACATCGGTCATCGGATCCTCAGGTGCCAGTTCGAGACTGGAACGGTAGCGCAGCCCCGCCGAGCGTGAACCTGGCGCCATCAGTTGATAGGCCTTCTCGACTTCCGGGGCCAGCTGGTTGACCAGCTCGACTCGAGCCGCCATGAGCGCTGCACCGTGCGCCGCCAGGTGTGCGTCCCAAACATCGAGCGTGTCGAAGGTCTTCGAGGCGGCTGCCGTCTGCACGCCAGCCCGATACCTGGCGCCCGACGCGGTCTTGAGCAGCGCCGTCCGCTGACGCAGCACCTTGTCGTAGTCGGCGCGCACCGCGGCAATCATTGGTCGCTGCACGGTGGCCAGATCATCGAGATAGCGGCGCCGTTCGCCCGGGTCACCACGCACCAAGGCCAAGTCTTCGGGAGCGAACAACACCGCGCGTAGCACTCCGAGGATTTCGCGGCTGTTGCGGACCGGCGCCCGGTTCAGGCGCGCCTTGTTCGCCCGTCCCGCGACGATCTCCAGGTCGACGGCGAGCTCGCGCCCGTCGTTGACCACGATGGTCGAAACCACCGCTCGGGACGCTCCAGTCCTGATCAAGGGCGCATCGGTGGCAACGCGATACGAACCCAGTGTCGACGAGTACCACAGGGCTTCAACCAGATTGGTCTTCCCATAGCCGTTAGGACCGACGAACACCGTGCGGCCCGGGGCCAGCTCCAGATCGGCCTGCGCCCAAGACCGGAAGTCGCGCAGCCCAAGCTGCCGGACGTACAACTGAAAAATCCCCGGGTCGTTTCGGTCCTGCCGACAGACTTATCCCGACAGCCCGACCCGTTTAACCGCGTGTCCGCCGAATTGGTTGCGCAGCGCGGCCACTGCCTTCATCGCCGGGCTGTCCTCCTGGCGGGAGGCAAATCGCGCGAACAACGACGCGGCGATCACCGGCATTGGCACTCGGTGCGCGATCGCCTCCTCCACAGTCCAGCGACCTTCACCGGAGTCCTCCGTGTAACCGGAGATGTCGGCGAGTCCAGGATCCTCCCGTAACGCCTTGGCCAACAACTCTTGCAACCACGATCGCACGACCGTTCCGTTGGACCAGGCCTGAATGACCGCCTGCACATCGATGATCAACTCTTCGGCCGCTAGCAGCTCGTAACCCTCCGCGTAGGCCGTCATCAGGCCGTACTCGATACCGTTGTGCACCATCTTCGCGAAGTGACCCGCACCCACTGGCCCGGCGTGCACGAATCCGTCCGCGAGTTCTCCCGGCGACCGTAGGGTGTCGAAGATGGGCATGGCGCGGGCGACGTCTTCGTCGCTGCCGCCCACCATCAGGCCGTAGCCTTCCTTCAACCCCCAGACACCACCCGAGACGCCTGCATCGATATACTTTATTCCCTTGTCACCCAACAACTTTGAGTGTGGAGCATCCTCCGTGAAACGAGAGTTGCCGCCATCGATCACCATGTCGCCCGAGCTCAGCTCGGCGGCCAGGGACACGATGGTCTCGTCTGTGATGGGTCCGGACGGAACCATCACCCACACCACCCGGGGCGCGGTGAGCGCAGCGGCGAGCGCAGCCAGCGTCGGCACGTCAGTGACTTCGGGCCGCGGATCGTAGCCGACGACTTCGTGATCACCCTGGCGCAACCGTTCACGCATGTTGAAGCCCATTTTCCCCAAGCCGACCAGACCCAATTGCATGCGTTCCTCTTTCGTCGTGGCTGACCGGTCAGCCGGGCAGCCGGACCGGCATCAACAGGTATACGTAGTCGCTTTTCACGGCGGGGAAAGGACCCTCGCCCGATGCCGGCGCGTCATCATCGGCGGCGGGGCGCAGCACGGCGGGCTTGCTCGGTGTAGTGAACCCGAACCACGCCCGCTCGGAATGCAGCGCACTGAGCCCGTCGGTCAGATAGGTCGGGTTAAACGCGATCGTCAACCGTTCTCCTGCGAAGTCGACTGGCAGATCCTCCTCGGCCCGGCCGCTGCCGTCGTCATCGCCGGCTGACAGCCGCAGCACGCCGTCTCCGAACTCCATCCGCACCTGGGCGCCCCGGTCGGCGACCAGCGCGACGCGCTTGAGGGCATCGCTGAGTTCGGTCACCCCGACGGTGGCCACCGCAGTGTGTTCGCCGGGCAGCAACTGGCGGAACTTCGGGAACTCCGCGTCGAGCAACCGGGTGGTGCTGCGCTTCCTGTCGCTACGGATGCCGAGCAGCCCGTGGGTACCGACCGCCGAGCCCGCGCCCAGGGCCAGATGAACCTCGGTGCCCGGCGTTCCGGCTTTCGCGGTCTCAGCCAATGTCTTGGCCGGCACCAGCACCGCGGTTTCGACATCACCGGACACTGTCGACCAGGTCAGTTCCCGGACGGCCAACCGGAACCGATCCGTGGCCGCCAAGACCACTGTGTCTCCGGAAATTTCGACGCGAATACCAGTCAACATGGGCAGCGTGTCGTCACGGCTTGCCGCGATAGCGACCTGGCCAATCGCCTCGGCGAAAAGCTCCGCGGACACGACTCCGGTTTCATCGGGTAGCACTGGCAGGGTCGGGTAGTCCTCGACCGCCAGAGTCGGCAGCGAGAACCTGGCGCTGCCACAGGTCAACGCCACCCGGGTACCTTCCACGCTCACATCGACCGGTTTTGCCGGAAGTGCCCGGGTAATATCTGACAACAACCGCCCAGACACCAAAACGCTTCCAGTCGAGGCGATTTCAGCAGCAACCCGCACCTCAGAGGACACTTCGTAGTCGAACCCCGAGACGGTCAGGCCGTCCTCGGATCCGGTCAACAGCACACCGGCCAGCACCGGAACGGTCGGCCTGGGGGGCAAGTTGCGGGCGACGAATGCCACCGCGTCAGCGAAGTCGTCACGAACCAAGCGGAACTTCAAGTCGGTGAGACCGACGGTGGTGGTCGCCACGTTTATAGCGTCCTTTCCTCACCCACATTTTGATAGCTACTACGACCGACACGGCAGTCGCTGAACAACCGTAGAGCTTTACCGAGCATCTTGAAAGCGAATCGGGCGGGCTGATTTCCTCGGACACCGACCGGGACTGTTCGGGGTCTGCAGACCGAGATCCCCAGCCCGGCTTTTCTAAGAAGAATCAATGTAGGGATATCAGCAACAGTATTAGGGCCTGTGCATGTTGGGGATGGCGGCGGATCACGGCTGCTACCCAAGGCAAGTGGGGTGTGGATGACCCGGTGTATGGGGGAGCGGTTAGTGCGGTGCGGCTGTGGATGGTGGTTCGCTGCGTACCGTGATTCCGGCCTTGCCGTGCGATTTGGACTGATTGTGCACAGACTGATGCACAGCTCAATGGTGTGACAGGTGAGACGTTTGGGGTGAAAGGTTTTGTAAAAAAATATTGAAAAGGTTCGCGATTTCAGCCGATGTGGCGCCCGGCGTCAGCGCTTGGAACGCTGACGGATCCGGGTGGTGAGCTCTTTGACGTGATCGTAGATCTCGCGCCGTTCGTTCATCTGGCCGAGAATCTTGCGCTGGGCGTGCATCACGGTGGTGTGGTCGCGACCGAATGTCTCGCCGATCTTGGGCAGCGAGAGGTCGGTGAGTTCTCGGCAGAGGTACATGGCGATCTGGCGTGACTGGGCAAGGGCTCGGGTTCTTCCGGGACCGCGCAGCTCTTCGACGGTGGTGTCGAAGTATTCCGCGGTGGCGGTGATGATGGTGGCGGTGCTGATCTGCATTGTGTTGGCATCGAAAATGAGATCTCGAAGAACAATCTCGGCCTGTGCTTTGTTGATCGGAGTCTTGTTGAGCGATGCGAACGCGGTGACCCGAATCAGGGCGCCCTCGAGTTCGCGGATATTGCGTTCGATGCTGCCGGCGATGAGTTCGAGTACGTCGTCGGGTACGTCGAGGCGGTCCATCTGCGCCTTCTTACGCAGGATCGCGATGCGGGTCTCCAGCTCGGGTGGCTGGACATCGGTGATCAAGCCCCACTCGAACCGGGTGCGCAGCCGGTCTTCGAGGGTGGCGAGTTGCTTGGGTGGGCGGTCAGAGGAGATGACGATCTGTTTGTTCGCGTTGTGCAAGGTGTTGAAGGTATGGAAGAACTCCTCCTGTATACCTTCCTTGCCTTCGATGAACTGAATGTCATCCACCAGCAAGACGTCGATGTTGCGGTACTCGCGCTTGAACGCGACCCGGCGGTCGTCACGCAGGGAGTTGATGAAGTCGTTGGTGAACTCTTCGGTGGATACGTACTTGACCCGCATGCCCGGGAACAGCCGCTGCGCGTAGTTGCCGGCTGCGTGCAAGAGATGAGTCTTGCCCAGTCCGGATTCGCCCCAGATGAAGAGCGGGTTGTAGGCCCTTGCCGGCGCTTCGGCGATCGCGAGGACGGCGGCATGTGCGAATCGGTTGGAGGCTCCGATGACGAAGGTCTCAAACGTGTAGCGGCGGTTGAGACTGCTTTCCTTGGCAGCGGTCGAGTCGCTGTCAGGGCGTCGGTCGGTGAAGTACGACGGCCAGTCCTCGTGGGCGCTGGCGAGCGCCTCCTGGTCTTCGTCGATTTCGTCGGTATCGGATTCGGTGTGAGATCCAACGGGGTTGGCGTTGCCTTCGGGATCTTCGGTATGGGCTGGTGCAGCGATACGGACACCGAGTTCGACACGTTGGTCCAGTCGACGGCTCAGGGCCTCGATGATGGGGATGCGCAGATGACGGTCGATCTCATTTTGCACAAAGCTGCTCGGCACCGACAACAGCGCGAACCCCTCTACGACCCGGAGCGGCTGCACAAGGTTCAGCCAGGCTCTTTGTTGGGGGGTCAGTGGTTGTTGGGGGGTCAGTGGCGGGGTGCCGGCTCCGGTGTTGACGCCTGGGCCGCTGTTGCCCTCTTCGCCGTTGAGTTCGGTGACGACGGCACTCCATACCGCTGCGAATTGGGAACAGGGGTCATCGGTCAACGACGTGATCCCCCTTGGTTCGTGACGACAACTCGGCTGAGGATGAACCGTCCACACAGTTATCCACAGGTGTGGACAAGACAAGCGCCTTGGGGTGGTGGCCTACCGTCGACGGTACGTGGGATTGGTGCAATGGAACAGCCAATGGAGGTTGCCTGGGCAGGAGCCGGTGCGTCATCCTCGCTTCGTTGTCGTACGCCGTTCCGATCTGAAACGGCCCGTTCCGATCTGAAACGGCATTGCCAGAAGTTAACAGTTTTCTGTACATGTGCCAACGGTTTTGCAACATCAGTATCGCGTTGAGGACGAACGTCCACCAAACCAGTGACTGCTGTGACAACAGTGGACCTTAGCCGGGCACGGGGTGGTGGTCCGGGGGACATCGCATGCCCAGGTTTGACCCGGCGAACCCTCGTCAGTACCCTCGAACAGTCGCCCGAAAGTCGGCGATACGGCAGCGATCCGGATGTTTCGACCGGGGACCGCGCCGGTTGGCGAGCGAGACGCAGACTTTATCAACGGCAGTGGTGTCCGGGCGGCATGACTACACAGCGTGTGGTCGGCGGACGCGATGCTAGACGCAGCGAGGAGAAGTATCCGTGGCCAAGGGCAAGCGGACCTTTCAGCCCAACAACCGGCGCCGGGCGCGGGTGCACGGGTTCCGGCTTCGGATGCGCAGCCGCGCGGGTCGGGCCATCGTGTCCGGCCGGCGTCGCAAAGGCCGCCGCTCGCTCACGGCCTGATCCGGCGTTGGCCATCATAGGGTGTCACGGAGTATCACGGCAGTGCTTCCGGCGCAGTACCGGATGAGGCGGTCGAAGGAGTTCGACGCTACGGTTCGGCATGGCGTGGCGGTGTCGCAACCCGATTTGGTGGTGTATAGATACCGAGTCGGCGGTGGCTGCGGTGTTGACGGTGATCGCGTCGAGGGGCCCCGGATCGGGTTGATCGTCTCAAAGTCGGTTGGATCGGCCGTGCAACGGCATCTGGTGGCACGCCGTCTGCGCCACGCCGCCCGCGGCGCAATCGTTGGGCTGGACCCCTCCGAGCGCGTGGTAATTCGGGCACTGCCCAGTACTCGGGACGCCGTCTCGGCACGGCTGGAACAGCAGCTGCTAACAGCGCTGCGGTGCACCCCCGAATCGATGAGAGCCTCGGGATGAAGCGGGTGCGTTCGGGGCCGGCGACGGTCGGCGGATGGGTGGGCCGGGCCCCGGTGCGCGGGCTGACCTTCGCGATCCAGGCCTACCGGCACATGGTGTCGCCGCTGCGGTTGCCGACCTGTCGATTCGTCCCGACGTGTAGTCAATACGCCGTAGACGCCCTGACCGAGTACGGGTTGATGCGCGGCGGTTGGCTGGCGGCGGTCCGGCTTGCGAAGTGCGGTCCGTGGCATCGGGGAGGGTGGGATCCCATCCCCGAGCGCCACCGGGAGCGGTGCGGGACGCACACGGACACCGAAGTCGCCAGCGATACCAGGAGCGAGTCTTATGTTTGATTGGTTCAGCCTCGACGTCATCTATTACCCGGTGTCGGCGATCATGTGGGTCTGGTACAAGGTGTTCGCGTTTGTGATCGGGCTGATCCCGGGAGTCGACGGCGCCACGAACTTCTTCGCCTGGGGACTGTCGGTGATGTTCCTGGTGTTCACCCTGCGCATCATCCTGTACAAGCCGTTCGTCCGGCAGATCCGCACTACACGCCAGATGCAGGAGCTGCAGCCCCAGATCAAGGCGCTGCAGAAGAAGTACGGCAAGGACCGTCAACGGATGGCGCTGGAGATGCAGAAGCTGCAGCGCGAACACGGGTTCAACCCCATCCTGGGTTGTCTGCCGATGCTGGCGCAGATTCCGGTGTTCCTTGGGCTGTATCACGTGCTGCGGTCGTTCAACCGGACTGGCGGGATCGGCATCGGGCATCTGAACCTCACGCCCGAGGAAAACGCGCAGCTGCCGAACTACGTGTTCGCCGCGACCGACGTCCAGCACTTCCTGGACGCCAACCTTTTCGGCGCACCGTGGGGCGCGTACATGACACAGACCAACGGGTTGGACGCGTTTACCGAATACAGTCGCCTGGCTGTGATCGCCGTCGGGGTGCCGTTGATGATCGCGGCCGGCATCGCGACGTACTTCAACAGCCGCGCGTCGGTGGCGCGTCAAAGCCCCGAGGCGGCTGCCAACCCGCAAACAGCGATGATGAACAAGCTGGCCTTGTACGTGTTTCCAGTCGGCGTTGTCGTCGGCGGGCCGTTCCTGCCGCTGGCGATCATCCTATACTGGTTCTCCAACAACATCTGGACCTTCGCCCAGCAGCACTACGTTTTCGGCATGATCGAGGACGAAGAAGAGGCCAAGAAGCAAGAGGCGATCGAGCGCCGTGCGGCGAACGCACCGACGCCGGGCGCCAAACCCAAACGTGCGGGCAAGGCGCCGGCACCGCGCGGCAACGGAGCATCGGCGGCCGCCGAATCCGCCGGTAAGGCCCCGGATGCGTCGGGCGCGACCGGGACGACGCCGAATGGGCAGCCCGCCAAAGGTAAGGCGAAGAGCGGCGCGGCAGAGGGTAAGCAGAACCGGCCGTCGCGTGGCGGCGGCGGCCGAGCCCCACGGCCGGGCGCGAAACCGAAGAAGCGAAAACGTTGATTCCGAACGCAACTGGTGGGAGAGGGCAACTGGTGGGAGAGGGAGAGACAGGCATGACTGACGCGGATACCACTGAACGCAACGTCGAGGCGCCGACCGCCCAGGGGGACGGCCCCGGGGACGGTCACGAGGAAGTCACCGCCGGCTCCGCCGAGATCGGCACCGACGACGACCTGGAGGCGCGATTGGTTGCCGAGGGGGAGATCGCCGGCGACTACCTCGAGGAGTTGTTGGACCTGCTCGATTTTGACGGCGACATCGACCTCGACGTCGAGGGGAATCGTGCCGTGGTGAGTATCGATGGCGGTGAGGAGCTGACCAAACTTGTTGGACGCAAGGGCGAGGCGCTCGACGCACTGCAGGAACTGACCCGCTTGGCGGAGCATCAAAGGACCGGGGAGCGCAGCCGGCTGATGCTAGACGTCGCCGGTTGGCGCCGGCGTCGTCGCGAGGAACTCGCGGCGCAGAGCGATGCGGTCGCGCGCCGCGTGCTGGAGACTGGCGAGCGGGAGGAGCTGGTACCGATGACGCCGTTCGAGCGAAAGATCGTTCACGACGCTGTCGCGGTGGTCGATGGTGTGCGCAGCAAGAGCGAAGGCGTTGAGCCGTCGCGCCGGGTGGTCGTGCTCGCCGAGTGACGGCGCAAATTACATCAGCGTAGTTTTCGCCAGCGTGCTCGTCCCGTAGAAAACCGGAGGGATGTTTCACGTGAAACATGTCGACGTGGCTGCGGCGCCGGCCGAGGCCGCCCGGATCTTCGGGCCGGGGTTGGGCGTGGCCCGGCGCTATGCCGAGGTGCTCGCCGGCGATGGGGTGGAGCGAGGTCTGATCGGCCCGCGGGAGGTCGATCGGATCTGGGACCGGCATCTACTGAACTGTGCTGCGGTTGCCGAGTTGCTGGAGCCGGGAGAGCGGGTGGTCGATATCGGCAGTGGCGCCGGCCTGCCCGGCCTGCCGTTGGCGATCGCCAGGCCGGATCTGCGCGTAATCCTTGTCGAGCCGATGCTGCGCCGCAGCGAGTTTCTCTTCGAGGTTGTAGCCGGGCTCGGCCTCGATGTCGAAGTGGTCCGTGGACGCGCGGAAGAGGGCTCGGTCCGTGCGCGCGTAGGCCCGAGCGATACCGTAGCGTCGCGGGCTGTCGCGGCGCTGGATAAGTTGACGGCGTGGAGCCTTCCGTTGCTTCGGCCCGGCGGTCGGATGCTCGCGCTCAAGGGCGAGCGCGCGGCCGCGGAAGTACGCGAACACCGGCGTGTGATGGCGTCGCTGGGAGCTGTCGATGTCAAGGTGGTGAGATGTGGCGTGAAATACTTGACTCCGCCCGCAACCGTGGTCGTCGCGCGGCGCGCGGAGCGGGCTCCGGCCAGCCGGGGGCCGGCGCGCTGGTCGAGCAGGAGAAGCCAATGAGTGTGCGCTCACGCTCGAGCGCCGAGGTTCGGGGGCCGCAACCGCAGCCACCGGCCACGGATGTTTCACGTGAAACATCCAGCGCGTCCGACACCCCGATCGGCGCTGCCGCCGAACGCGCCATGCAGGTGCTCCACACTGCCCACCAGCGGTTGCCACAGCCGGGACGCCGGCGAGTGTTCACCATCGCGAACCAGAAGGGCGGCGTCGGAAAGACGACAACCGCTGTGAACCTGGCAGCGGCTCTGGCGATACAAGGACTCAAGACCCTGGTTATCGACCTGGACCCACAAGGTAATGCGAGCACGGCGTTGGGAATCGACGAGCGTCATGCCGGCACCCCGTCCTCATATGAGGTACTGATCGGGGCGATCCCGCTGCACGAGGCGCTGCGCCGCAGCCCCCACAACGAACTACTGTTCTGTGTGCCGGCGACTATCGACCTCGCCGGCGCCGAGATTGAGTTGGTGAGCATGGTGGCGCGTGAGAATCGCTTGCGCACCGCACTCGTCGATTTGGAGAAATCCGACTTCGACTACGTCTTCATCGACTGTCCACCGTCGCTGGGACTGCTGACCATCAACGCGCTTGTCGCGGCTCCCGAAGTGCTGATCCCGATCCAATGCGAGTACTACGCGCTCGAAGGCGTGTCTCAACTGATGAACAACATCGAAATGGTGAAGTCACACTTGAACCCGAGCCTTGAGGTGTCCACCGTGCTTCTGACGATGTACGACGGCCGTACCAAGCTGGCCGACCAGGTAGCCCAGGAGGTGCGCAGGCACTTCGGCAAGAAGGTGCTGCGTACGGTAATCCCACGCAGTGTCAAGGTCTCGGAGGCTCCCGGCTACAGCATGACGATCCTCGATTACGATCCGGGCTCGCGCGGCGCGACGAGCTACCTGGACGCTAGCCGTGAACTGACCGAGCGTGACCGACCAGGATCCGTGAAGGGACGACGATGAGTCAGCAGGTACGTAGGAAGGGTGGCCTCGGCCGTGGGCTGGCGTCGCTGATACCGACCGGCCCCAGGGAAGATGGACCGGCGTCGTTGGGGCCGCGGATGGGCGACGCTGCCGCCGACGTGGTGCTGGGTGGACCGGCTACCGCCCACGGGCCCGGGGTTGGCGCGGTATATCGCGAGATCGATCCGTCGGTCATCGAACCGAACCCACGCCAGCCGCGGCAGGTGTTCGACGACGATGCACAGGCCGAACTCGTCCATTCCATCCGGGAATTCGGCCTGATGCAGCCGATCGTGGTGCGGCCGTTGGCTGCCACCGAGGCAGCCGATCACACGGCAACGCGCTACCAGCTTGTGATGGGGGAGCGGCGCTGGCGGGCCGCTCAGCAGGCTGAGATGGCTGCCATTCCTGCGATAGTGCGTGAAACTGCCGACGACGACCTGCTGCGCGACGCCTTGCTGGAGAATATTCACCGCGTACAGCTGAATCCGCTGGAAGAGGCCGCGGCCTACCAGCAGTTGTTGGACGAATTCCGGGTCACCCACGATGAATTGGCGGTGCGCATCGGCCGGTCGCGACCGCTGATCTCCAACATGATCCGGTTGCTTCGGCTGCCGATCGCAGTCCAGCGGCGGGTGGCGGCCGGGGTGCTGTCCGCAGGTCATGCACGCGCATTGCTGTCACTGGAAGCCGGCTCAGAGGCGCAGGAGGAGCTGGCTGCACGCATTGTCGCCGAGGGGCTGTCGGTGCGGGCCACTGAGGAGGCCGTGACGCTGGCCAACCGGGGGGACGTGGCCGCGCCGACGTCACCGCAGCGCAGGCCGATCCAGATGCCCGGCCTGCAGGACGTAGCCGAGCGTCTCTCCAGTGCGTTCGATACCCGGGTGATGGTGCGCCTGGGTAAACGCAAGGGCAAGATCGTGGTCGAATTCGGGTCAGTCGAGGATCTGCAGCGCATCATCGCGATGATGGAGTTGCGATGATGGAGTCGTTCAGCGGCTGAAATTACGGGATGGGGTCATACCAGGTAATTACGTCACTGTGACACTTCCGTGACCATCGCTCTGCTCCATCGAGGTAACTTGCCGGAAATGCATTGCGCGCCAGCGTATTTCGGCTAGCTTGCACCGATAGTGCCCGGATATCGACACGGGCCGCCGACCGGCCTGGCCCGCAGCACCACTGGCTCCTATCCTGGAAGGGCTGCTCTGCATGTCAGCATCGCATGGAGGCCTGGGAGTCTAGTGTCGGCTCGAATTGCTCCACTGCGGCTCGAAGCATTCGAGCAGCTGCCCAAGCACGCGCGTCGCTGCGTGTTCTGGGAAGTGGATCCGGACACCATCGGCAACCAGAACCAGCTCGCCGACCCGGAATTCGAGAAGGAAGCCTGGCTATCGATGGTGATGCTGGAGTGGGGATCGTGCGGGCAAGTCGCGACACGTGCACCAGCGCGTCCGGGCGAACCCTCAGGCGAATCAGCTGGCGATCCACCGTGTCTGGGCTATGTGTTCTATGCACCGCCGCGTGCGGTGCCGCGGGCGCAGCGATTCCCGACCGCCCCGGTTTCCGCCGATGCGGTGATGCTGACGTCGATGGGCGTCGAACCGGGCCGCGACTCCGACGGCTTGTCGCGTGGCCTGGTCGCGCAGGTGGTAGCTGAATTGATGCGCCGGGGGGTGCGCGCGCTGGAGGCGTTCGGTCGCACTCAGGAGGTCGCTGAGCTGGCGGATCCGCGCATTGCGGACCCGGAGATCCGCCCAGTGTTGGAAGCACTCGGGGACTGCTCAGTCGACCAGTGCGTCATCGACGCGGATTTTCTGCAGGACGTGGGCTTCCTGGTAGTGGCGCCGCACCGGTACTTCCCGCGCCTGCGACTCGAGCTCGACAAGGGATTGGGCTGGAAGGCCGAGGTCGAGTCCGCGCTGGAGCGGCTGCTGGAGAGCAGCCAGCTGCAGCAGCCGGTCGGAGCGGGCGCCGCGCCTACGAGCTCCTGAGCCGGCCGGCCTGTTCCACCGACAACTCATGGGCGAGCAATTCGGCGAACGTGAAGGTACCGGTGGGCCGGTCGTTCTTGCCCAGCAGGTACAGCCGCTTGACCGCGGCCAGGATGCCCTCGGCGATCGCGTCACGGGTGTCGGCGGACACCAACCTGGTGCGATCGTGCGGGTTGGTGACGTACCCGACGTCGACCTGCACTGTGGGCATCCGGGTCAGCCGCAGCAGATCCCAGGTTCGGCCGTGGGTGTGGCAATCTCGTAATCCGGTGCGCGCCACCACTTCCCGCTGAACGAAGTCAGCCAGATTGCGGCCGATGGTTGAGACCGACCCATGCGAGTTGCCGAAGTGGAACGAGGCCACTCCGTTCGCTGACGGGCTGGCCTGGGTTGCGCAGCGCAGGCTGATCATCAGGTCGGCGCCGACGGAGTTGGCCGTCGCGGCCCGTTCGGTATCGGAGGGACTGCGGTTGCCGGGCCGCGATAGGAACGTGTCCATGCCAATCGCCGCCATTCGGCCTTCGAGTCGACTTGCCAAGTCCCACAAAATGTCTGCTTCGCTAACGGGGCCGGTATCGCCCGGGGAGATGAGACCGTAGTCGGCGCCGCCGCGGCCAGGATCGATGATGATCCGCTTGCCCGACAACTTCGGACCGGACCGGCGGACCAGCTCCTCCTCGCGGATCGCGTGCGGCGACCCCCCCGTCACTCGCGAACCGAGAAAATACAAGGAGCGCAACGTTCCTGGCCCGCAGATCCCGTCGGCGGACAACCCGTATTCCTGTTGGTAGGACATCAGCGCGTGGTGTGTCTGCAAGCCGAAATATCCGTCGACCAGCTCGGCGTAAAAGCCGAGATCCTGCAGCCGCGCCTGCAGCGTGGCGACGTCGTCGCCGTACATCGGCGCCCCGAACTGGTGATGCAGCGTCCGGGCACCTAGCCGGTAAGACGCCTCTTTCAAAGCGCGGTAGGTCGCCTCGCCGACGATACCGTCGACCAGCAGCCCGCGATGTTGCTGAAATGCGCGCATCGCCTCGTCTAAGGTGGCGTCGAACAGGTCCAGCGCCACATGGCTTCCTGTGGTCAGGTCGGCATCGGGATTGTCCAGCATCCCTAGGGCCGTCAGCGCGGCGCGTATCTCGGTGACCGCGGCTCCGCGGTCACCGAGACGCAACGCGTCATCGGCGCCGTTCGGACTCGACATGCCCAGGGCCTCCGGTCACGGGTGTCAGCAGCGGGTACAGCTGGAAATGATTGGAAGACTGGCTGGGCAGTATTGTCGCAGAAGCCGTCCATTTCCGGAAAACCCCAGGCAAAATCGGGGCGTCGGGGAGTGGCACGGGCGCGAGTGCGGCGGGTCGGCAGCCGAAGCTCAGCGCCAGCCCGGTGCTGCGGTGCGATTCCGGCCGCGCGCCCTGCACTTAGCTGGCGATTACTGCACGCTTACGCGATGCTTAGTCATCGGTGAGTTCACGGAGTAGTGCCGTTTTGCCCTTGGCGCCCACGATCCGCTTGACCGGCTGCCCCTCCTTGAACAAGATCATCGTCGGGATGGAGACGACCTGGAAATCGCGAGCGGTATCCGGGTTGGCGTCGACGTCGAGCTTGGCGACGGTCAGCTGGCCGGCCATCTCGGCCGCGATTTCTTCGAGCACGGGGGCCACCATTTTGCAGGGTCCGCACCAGGTGGCCCAAAAATCCACTAGGACAGGCGTATTGCTGGACAGTACGTCCTGCGCGAATGAGTCATCGGTGACGGCGACAGTGGCGCCGGTGCTGGTCATATCAGTGCTCCAATCAGGCGATCAGGTCGGTCTCGGTGTCATGGTTGGCCTCCGCTAGCCAGCGCTCCGCGTCAATCGCGGCGGCGCAGCCGCTTCCGGCGGCGGTGATCGCCTGCCGGTAGGTGCGGTCTACCAGGTCGCCGGCGGCGAATACGCCGTCCAGCGAGGTGGCGGTGCTGCCACCGGGGACCAGCACATAGCCGTCGGGGTCGACGTCCAGCACGTCCCGCACCAGGGTTGACCGCGGCTCGTGGCCGATGGCGACGAACAGGCCGGTGACCGCCAAGGTGGTCTTCTCGCCGGTGACGGTGTTGTGCAGCCGGACACCGGTGACCGTGGTGTCTCCGTCGACCGCAACCACTGTCGTGTTGGTGATGAAACGGATCTTGTCGTTGGCCTGTGCCCGTTCCAGCATGATCCGGGAGGCACGGAATTCATCGCGGCGGTGCACGATCGTCACGCTGCGGGCGAATCGGGTCAGGAAGGTGGCCTCCTCCATCGCCGAGTCGCCGCCCCCGATGACGGCGATGTCCTAGTCGCGGAAGAAGAACCCGTCGCAGGTGGCGCACGAGCTCACGCCACGGCCCAGGAGTTCCTGTTCGCCCGGCACGTTCAGGTATCGGGCCGCGGCGCCCATCGCCAGGATGACGGCGCGCGCCCGGTGAGTTTGCCCGCCGGCGGTCACCACCGACTTCTCCGGACCATCCAGGGTCACCGACTCGACATCCTCGGCCTGCAGGTCCGCGCCGAACCGCAGCGCCTGTTCGCGCATCTCGTCCATCAGCTCAGGGCCGGTGATGCCGTCCCGGAAGCCGGGATAGTTCTCCACGTCGGTGGTGGTCATCAGTGCGCCGCCGAACGAGGTGCCCTCGAACACCACCGGAGCCAGCTGGGCTCGCGCAGCGTAGAGCGCTGCCGTGTATCCGGCAGGACCGGAACCGATGATGATCACGTCGTGGACGGTTGGTGTGGCAGTCATGCCAGCCTTTCTGGTCCTTCCGGGGACCTTTCTGTGCACTGCGGTTGGTGCGACGGCAAGAGTGCAAACAACGCAGGAGTACAAACAACAGATTAGGCCGGGCTGTTCCTCATCTGCGCTACGGACGGTTGACGACTGTCTTGGTGAGTACTCCGGCGTCGGCTGAGCTGCAGTTCGGCGCCACCGCCACCGCCACCAGCGTGTCGGGTGTGTCGCCCGCAAGCAGCAGCAGCACTCCGATACGGCCGTCGACATCGACCGGCTGTGCACCGAGGGCGGGGGCCGAGGCCGGGTAGCCCAGGCCGCTCAGGCACGACGCGCGCCGCTGCGGATCGGCCAGCAGTCCGTAGTCGGGTGGCCGGTGCAGCAGGTCGAGGATCTGCGGGGCGGCCAGTCCGATGACGGCGGCCGGGGGCGCGACAGTGATGTGTTCGGCGGTCGGCAGCGTGCTCGTTGTCGGATTGGGGTCACCGAGCAGCGTGACAGTGCCCACTCCGAAGGCTGCGGCCGCGGCGGCGAGCCCGGCGGCCACCCCGAACATTCGAGCCGGGCGGCCGGTGGAACGCACCGCGTGTGTCGGCGCCCATCGTGCCGACGTTTGCGTCCGGAGTGTCGCGCCGATGCGGGCAGTGACGGCGGCGGGCACCTCCGGGGCCGATGCGGGGTCTGCCCCCAGCGCCGCGACGTCGGCGCGCACTCGATCCAGCGCGTGTAGCAGTGCTTCGGCAGCGGGGTCAGCGCGCACTCGGCTGCGCACCCGGGCGGCGGCGTCGTTGTCTAGCAGACCGGCCTGCAGGTCAGCCAGCAGCGCAGCGGTCAACGGCGGCTCGTCGGCCACGTTGCCCCCGGCAGGGGAGTTTTCGGAGTTGTCTTGGCTGTGTTCGGCCTCGGCCATCAGCACAGTCTGGCGTACCACCCGATCTGGCCCACCAGACCCGCACCTACTCGGGCTGGGGCCCGGCCTGCCCGGGCTATCCGGGCAGGCGGTCAGCTGCGTTGGTGCAGAGATGGCCGAGGATCACCGCAAGCCGGGTGCGGGCCCGGGCGCACCGGCTCTTGACCGTGCCCTCGGCCACGCCCAGCAGCCGGGCGGTGTCAGCGATCGAGTAGCCCTGCATATCGACGGCGACCACCGCCGCCCGCTGCGCAGGAGACAACCTCATCAGCGCATGCTGCACCATGATCGCAGTGTCGACCTGCGCGGTCCGGTCGGCGACCGGATAGGCGTCGCCGACCAGCGCGGCAGTGGGATGCGTCTTGTTGCGGCGCAGCCGGTCCAGGCAGGCGTTGAACACGATGCGATGCAGCCAGCTGCTGACCGCTGCGTCGTGGCGGAACGCTCCGGCGGTGCGGTGGGCCGACAACAGCGCGTCCTGCAGGGCGTCGGCCGCATCCTCCGGACTGCGACTGGTGAGCCGGGCAAGCCGGTGCAGGTGGCGTTGATGTCGGTAAAATAGCTCCTCGAACGCGTAGCCATCGCCGGCGACATGGTCGGCCAGCAGTTGGGCGTCGCTGCGTTGCTTTCGAGCGTTTCCCCCGCAGTCCACGGCTGGACATTAACCGGTCAGCAAGGGCACGGCACTTCACCAGCGCGCAGCCGGTGAGGACTTGGTGAGGAGCCGGTGAGGACCCGGCTAGGACTTGGCCTTGATGGTGATCTCGGAGACGTCTGTGCGGTTCTCGCCGTCTGTGGTGCCCATCGTGGAGATCCAGACCAGCACGTTGGATGTGGGCGATGAGGCGTCAACCGGGATGGTGTTGGACCCGGGCTTCAGCCGGATTGGCTGGGTCAGTGCGGTGGTGTCGTCGAGGCTGGTGGGCGTCGTGGTCGGTGCGGAGCGAATCTGCACCCGTGTGCCGGTGCTGGACACGTCGATCCCGACGCTGCCGATGGTGGTGGGTTGCGGCAACTGCAGCAGCAGGCCCACGCCGTTCTTGAAGTTCGGGAATGGCATGGAATCGGTGTAAGTATCCGTCGGCCAGGCGGTGTCCGGGTCTCCGTCGATCGCCCGCCCTGCCTTACCCGGCGCGTCGGCACCACCGGCGGGGGAGAATACGGTCGCCTTCACCGGTTCGACCGTGGTGCCGCCGGATGCGTCGCCCGTCGCCGACGCGCTGGGGGTGATTCCGAGTTCGTCCTTGTCGAGCCCGCCGCTGACATCGCCAAATATTCTGCTCAGCACCGAGGCCAGCACCAGCAGGGCCACCACGATGATTGCGCCGGCGACACCGAGGCCGATCATCAGGCCACGGCGGCGACGGGCGCCGGCCGCCTCGTCCTGCGGCGCACTGGGGCGGACACGTGGCGGAGGCGGTGGGGGCCCGTTTGTCACCCCCAGCGTTTCGGTGCGATCCGCTACCGCAGTCGCCTGCTGCAGCAAGTTCAAAAGTGTTGGAGCGCTGGATATTCCGCCGCCTGCCTGGGCGGAGCGTGCTGCAGCAGCGGAAATCTGGAACGGAATGGTCTTGTCGAGGGAGCGCGGGTCGACGGGTTGGCCGGAGGCATCGAGCTCAGCCGGTTCCAAGCCGCTGCGCGTCCCCGACTCCGGCAGGGGCCACCGGTTGACCAGCAGTGCATACAGCGCGGCGCCAATGCCGCGGATGTCGCCCTCAGGGGTGGCAGCGGGCATCGTCGCAGGAAAGGCCAACGCCACGTCGCCATCGATGCTGACCCGCACCCGGCTGGGGTGGTCGATCGACAACGCGACGCCCGCCCGGTGGGCGGCCTCGGCGGCGGCGGCCAGCGAGTGGATCGCACGGGCGCCGCCGATGGACGATGGCGAGGTGTCGGCCACCTCCTGCAGCGAGCCGCCGCGGATCCACTCCGCAACAACTAGCCCGCCGGCACCGGTTTGGGCGACGTCGAGCACCCGAGCGATGCCCGGGCTGTCGATCCGGCTGAGCGCAAGGGTGCGGGACAGGATCTCCTGCAGTTCGCTATCGGGCAAGGTCTGATCAGGGTCGACGAAGGTCAGCGCCACCTGCCTGTCCAGGGCCGTGTCCAGGGCTTGCCAGAACTGCAGCGCTGGGGGACCGCCGTGGAAAACGAGCAGCCGGTACCGGCCGCCGGCGATGTTGGCGCCCGGAACCAGGTGCGCGTCGTCTTCGGGCGCCGCGGACTCCATAGCCGGTTCTCGAGGGGCGTCGAAGGCGATCGGCTCCCGGGTGGGGTCTCCGGCGATGTCGGCGTGTGGCCGTGTGGCCGACTCGGGCGCGGCAACCGTGCCGATCTGGTGGTCGGCCGAAACGTCGGGCTGGAAGTCGTCGGCAGTATGCCGTGGCAGCTTGGTGGTGGCGTCTCCGAGGGAACCAGCCGCATGGCGGGGCGCGGGGCTGTCCGATTGGTCGTCGGTCAACTCCGGTCCTTTCCCCGACCCGGCTCCGGACACTTGGGCCGGAGGCCCACGCCGGGCGGGCGGTGGTGCGGCCTGCTCTTCTGGCGTCAACGAATTTCTGGGCCCAGCGTACGTGACCGGGCCCGGGCTGCGTGGCCGGTCGGGTGCGCCGGTTCTGGTAGTGGCAGACGACCCGCCACCGCCGATGCGCCGCCGGACGGCCGCCAGCGCCGCCTGCGCCTCGGGCACATCGGCGCTCAGCATGACCCCGGCCACGATCGGCCCCATGATCAGGCCCAGCACCACTAGTCGCAGAAGTGAGCCGGCGCCACCGCCGTGGATGGTCAACGCTTGCAGTCCCAGCAGTCGATCCAGCACATACGCGACGAGCCCGGCCAGTAGTGACGCCGTGATCGTCACGAGGACGGTGCGCACTACCTGCATGTCGACCAGTCGGCCGCCGGGGGGGCGCAGCGCGCGCCGCAGCAGCACGTAGCCCACGATCGCCCCGGCCAGGAAGCCCATGCCGTTGGCCAGGCCGAGGAAGCCCGCGACCAGTTCACGGTTTCCGGTCATATGCGGCGCAAGCAGCGACGCGCCGATCTTCGCCGTCGTGATGACGACGATGATCAGGATCGGCTTCCAGGGCTGCTGGCGGGCGTAGAAGACCCGCAATTGCAGCAGCACCAGTGCGTACGGAATGAGAGTGAAGGCGGACAACGCAATTGAGATGCCCAGGTACCCGGCGTCCACTTGGCCGAAGTTGCCGTAGGCGAATAGTGCGCTGCCGATGGCGGGGCCGCCGACGGTCATGAACGCCACCGTCGGGATCAGGGCGATCATCGTCAGCCTGGTTGCCAGCGACAGGTCCCCGAGCACGGCCGGGGTGTCGTGGGCGGCGGCGTTTCGGCTGAGGCGCGGCATCACCACGGTCAGCACGGTGACGCCGATCACGCCGAACGGCAGCATCAGCACCAGCCAGGTGTAGTTGTATATGGCGGGACCGGAAGCCGCTGCCGTGCTGGCGATCTGATTGCCGACCACCAGGCCGATCTGGCTGATCAACACGTAGAGCACCATCGCCGCGGCCATTGCACCGAAACGTTTGAGTCGCTCGTCGATCCCCCACAGCGGGCGCAGGCTGATGCGCTCGCGTCTGATCGCTAGTAACAACACCGCGGTCTGGGCGAATACCCCTAGCGTGGTGCCGATTCCGAGCACTAACAACTTGGCGTTGCCCATGTGCACTGGATTCACTGAGAGTTCGCCCGGCACAGCGAGATACAGTCCGAGCGTGGCGATCGCTACCAGGTTGTTGATGACTGGGGCCCACGCGGGTGGCCCGAAAATGTTGCGGGTGTTCAGGATTGCCATGAACACCGACGACAGGCCGTAGAAGATAACTTGCGGCAGCAGCAGGTAGGCGAACGCGGTTGTCAGCGGCTGGTTGACCTGCGGATGGCTGCCCAGCATCATCCGCACCAGCAGTGGGGCGGCCGCCACTGACACCAAGGTGGCTACCAGCAGCAGGGTGGTGGCCAGCGTGACCAGGCGACGGACGAAGGCGGCGCCACCGTCGGGGTCCTCCCGCTCGGCGCGGGCGAGTACCGGGACGAAGATCGCCGTGAACGTCGCCTCCAGGACCAGCGCCGCGACGAGGTTCGGCAGCTGGTTGGCCACCGTGAAGGCACTGGACAGCGCCGCGCCCAGGATCGCGGCCAGCAATACGATCCGGGTGAACCCGGTGATGCGGCTGACCAGTGTGGCGAACGCCATGCCCCAGGAACGCGACACCACCGCTGCATCGGTGAGTTCGGCGCGCGCTTTGCTCACGCCCGGCCCGGGTTCACTACTTATCACTTTTCGCCTGGGCGGTGCCGCAGTGGCGGATCGGGGCGGTCCAGGTCGGCGCGGTCGGGTTGCCCGCGGAAGCGGTGCCACAGCCGGCGTGCGGTCAGCGCCATGAGCGCCGCCGCTGCCGTCAGGGTGATCGCGAACAGCACCTTGCCGTAGGCGTTGGAATGCACGGAGAAGCGGACCGGCTCGCCCAGCGCCAGCCCATCCGGGGTGCGCAACGACACGTCGACTGCCACCCGTTGGGTGAAATGCACTTCGAGGGGCACGCGCAGTGGCAGATAGCCTGGCGGCAGCTCAATCTCGCCGAGATCGGTCACGGTCATCCCGGGCGGCGCGTCCACCTGCAACCGGACCCGGATCGGGACGGCCAGGTCGTTGCGCAGCGCCAGCGGCAGCGGGCTGCGCTCAGTGGCCAGCGTGTAGGAACCCCCGGGATTCACGATGGTCACCGCAGCGAACAAGTCGGTGATGGTGTTGCTGACCACCGCGAGCCGTTGCCGGGCCAGCCCGTTGCGGGTGTTCGGCGGCTCGGACTGGCTCAGCGCACGCAGCATGTCCTCGCGCAGCGGGGCGGTGTACCTCAGGCCGGTCAGTCCGGTGCGGGGGTCGGTTGTCAGCGCGGCGGTGAGACCCCACAGTCGGCCCACCGAGTCGGCGATCTCGCTGATCACGGCATCGTCGAACGCGCCAGGAGCGGTGCCGTGGGATTTCGTCACCGGCTGCGGCTTCCCGCTGACCGACTGGGACTCGGCGATCACTGTCGTCAGCGGCCTGGGTGCCGCCAGGCCGGAGCGGATCGTGCTGGCCAGCGCCGTCAGGATGGACTGCGCGTCGTGGGGCGTCAGATTCCAGACCAGCGGCGGCATCAGGATCTGGGTGCGCGGCTCGGCGCTGGGCGCAAGCGCCCGCCACAGCATCGAGCCCAACGCGTTCTGGCGGCGCGCGGTCTCCGAATCGTGGTTGAGCGGAACCCTCAACGAGGCGTCCAGATATGTCGGCTTGGCCGGGTCCCTACCGGCTGCGGCCAGCGCGGCGCCGACGGTCGGGTCGAACGGGGCCACCGCTACCTTCGGTGACACCCGGCGCGGGGTGACGTCTGCGGTGGCGAGTCCAGTGGGCGAGGAATCCTGTGGCCCAGACCCCACGGACGCCGCAGACCCTGCTGCCGCGATCGCCACCGTAGGGTCCTGCGCGTCGAGCAGGGCGACCGCTCGGCCGGTCAACGAGCCGTCCCCGACTAGGGTGGCGCCGGGGGTGGAGGTGACGCCGAGGATCTTCTCGACGATGCCGCCGGCGTCCTCGGTGGCGATGGCGCTGAGCCCACGGTCGCCCACCCGCTGCAGGGCGTTCAGATCGGCCTGCGCATACGGGGTCGGTGCCACACACATTCGGCCTGCCAACGCACGCAACCGATCCAGCCAGGCCACCGCGGCGGCCTGCCCGGCGCCGGGATGGGTCGGGCCACCGGGCCGCTGAGCAGCGGGGTCGGGGGAGTCGGACACCACGTACCCGGCGGTCATCGCGTTCACGGTGACCAATAGGTCGGGGTCTACCGCCAGGCGCAGGGACCGGCCCACGGCGCCGTCGGGGTCGACGGGCT
>Ga0114921_10000236_pt1 | contig 22974 bp, 17 predicted proteins | sample BentaG_FD_87016 | JGI IMG/M metagenome (GOLD analysis project Ga0114921, IMG submission 87016) | Deep subsurface microbial communities from South Atlantic Ocean to uncover new lineages of life (NeLLi) - Benguela_00093 metaG | ecosystem: Environmental > Aquatic > Marine > Oceanic > Sediment ... | reverse complement strand
GGTCCTACACCCCGGTGCCGGACAACGTCGGCGGCCAGATCGTCGCAACTGTGGCAGGTGAGACGATCGATCACTGGCCGACCGAGAGCGATGGCATCATCGATCACTGGGTCGAGGTCCCGGATCGACTTCTGCGGCGGTCCACCAGTCTTGAGGTATTGCTGAGCGTTTCGGACAACACTGGCCGTCGCGGAGATTTCCACACGGCTGGAGCCGGGGACCGGCTACTGACATTGACCATCGATGGCGATACCACTGTGCAGAGCACCCCTGCGACGCCACCGGTGCCGGGTGGCCTGCAATCAGTGCCCCAAGCACTCACGCCCCAGGTGCAGGTGGGCCTCGGATCCGACCCACTGGGTGACACTATGCGCGCTGTAGCCATCGTGGTGGGCCTGCAGCGAATGAGCGCACTGCCGATCGAAACCGTCGTCATGGGCATGCAAGAAGTTATCGATTCGCCGAATTCCGGGATACTGATCGCCGCCGACGGTTGGAACAACACCGATATCGTGCTTCCGGTGTCCGCGGCGCCGGACGGGCCAATCACCTTCCACGACTTCGAGCCCGACGGCAAGGCCGCTACTCTCGGGCTGGACCCACCACAGCAGTTCGCCTTTCTCCGACCGGTCTTTAACCGCGGACGGACACTACTGATCGCGTCTTCCAACGGGGCGCCAGCGGCGCTCGACGAGCTCCTAGCGTGGCTCAACAGCGACAGCGAACGCTGGCCAGAGCTCACCGGCGTCGCGCTGGTCTCCGCACCTGGGCACAAGCCGGTGACAGTCAATTTCACAGCCAGTACCGTCGCCGTCGCCGCGGGTTACGCGGACATAGGGTGGGTGTGGTGGCTGGGTGGTGGGGTGTTTGACGTGGTCCTCGTCGGTATCGCTGCGGTCTTACTGCGCAACCGCAGCGGATCCCAACAGGGCTGATATTGCTCCGCGACAGACTCCGGTCCCGTTCTCCGGCCCGGCGCGGAGTGTCTGCGGAGACTTCAACCTCTGGCGCCCACTTGCCGGACTGGCCTTCCGGGGTTGGCAGAGGCCCGCGCGAGGTCGCAGCTATCCCGCGCACCGACCTCACAGCCAGATCGACCACGTGTTCGCCACCAGCGACCTGGCGATCGAGAACGCCAAGTACTCGGCGAGGCCGGTTCCGACCACCGTCCAATACGGGCGCGGGTGAGAACCCGGACCGCGCCTTTCTGAGACCTGGCCCTGCCCCGAGCTTGACCACTTCTTGAGGCTGCACAGCGGACTTGCTTGAAGGCAAACCCCGATCATGGAACACGTGACAATCACCGAATCACCCGTCGCAGCCGGATCAGCCCCTACACCGGAATCCGTGGCAAGTCCCATTGCGCCTGTGACGACGGGGGCAGAGCTCCGAGCCGAGGGAAGCGCCGCCCGCCAGCAGTTGAGCGGTGCGCTGATCCTCACCGTGACGATGCTCGGGGTAAGTGCAGCCAACTACCTGCTCAACCTGCTGCTCGCCCGTTTCCTCTCTCCGGCGGAGTTCGGCGACGCCAACCTCGCGGTGAACCTGGTACTGGCCGCCGCGGCAGCCGCAGCGATGCTCCAACTGCTGTCGGCCCGCAACGGCGCGATCGACGACCCGGAAGGGATCGAGTCACGCCGCAGGCTGATGTGCTGGGCGTGGGGCGTCGGTGGCGCCATCGGGATCGGATTGGTGCTGGGCTCGTCGACCCTCGCCCACACCTTCAGTACCTCCACCCCCCTCGTGTTCGTCGTGATCGGGATCGGCCTTCCCATCTACCTGGCGCAGGCTGTCATGCGCGGAGCGCTGCAGGGCGACCTGCGATTGGGGCGGCTCGCCCTCAGCTACGCCGTCGAGGCCGCGACAAGGGTCGGGATCGCCCTCGTGATGCTCGCGCTCGGATTCGGGGTGATCGGGGCCGCGGTCGCCATCTCGCTGTCGTTCGTGGCATCGGCGATCGCTGCCCGCCACCGAGTGGTGACCGCCACTCCGAGCAAGCACGCCGGACCGGGTGCCACCGAGACCGAGAAGGGCGGATTGGCGGCCGTGTCGGTGGCCGCGACCGTCCTGCTCGTGGGACAAGTCGTGATCGCCAACGGGGACGTCGTGTTGGCCAAGGCCGTGATGGCCCCGGAGGCAGCGGGCACGTATGCAGCGGCCGCGGTCATCGGGCGAGGACTGTACTTCCTGTCCTGGGCCGTCGTCCACAGCACATTTCCCATCGTCGCGCGGGCCAAGAGCGCCGAGGAGCGGCGCAGGGCATTGGTCCGGGCCTTGGCCATGATCGTGCCCACCTGTGTGGCCGGTGTCGCCGGGCTCGCGCTTCTGGGCGAGCGACTCGCTCCGCTTCTGCTCGGCGAAGGCTATGGAGATGCCGTTGAAGTGCTCGTTCCCTACGCGATGGCGACCGCCCTTTTCGCCGTGGCCAACCTCGTTGCCAGCCTCGACCTCGCCATCGGCCGCTGGCTCGCACCTTCCGCCCTGCTGCTGGGCGCCGCCCTGCAGACGCTTCTCCTGATAACCCTCGGTGCCACGCCGATGTCGATGGTAATTGCGCAGGTTATCGCCATGGCCATCACCGCGGCGCTCGTGGGCGTCGCCCACCTCTGCGACAATCGAACCGACCTGCGGCGCTCGCAGCCGGCGAAGACAACCGACGAACACGGAGACCGACAAGATGACCGCCACCGGAAGCAGCACGCACGAGGCGGCCGAATCCCCTGCCACCAACTCCGCCTTGACCCACCACGAACGACGTAACGTCCTGTTCCTCGGAACCCACGGCCAGGCCAACGTCGGCGACGACCTCCTGCTCGACACCTTCCTCACCGAGCTCGGTCCGGATAACACTTATGCGGTCAACTCCTATGACCCGGCTGCGACCACCGCGCAACTGGCCGACCGTTTCGATGTGACGGTGTTCGACACCGGCTCGGATCGCCTCGGGCTGCTACGGAACCTGTTGCACTGCGATGTCGTCGTGTTCGGCGGTGGGAATATCCTCAAGGAGCTCTACCGCTCGGTCGGCAGATGGAAGTACTCGACTCTCACAATGGTCCTTGCGGTCGTGCTGCTGGCCCGCCTGGCGGCGAAGCCCGTTCTCATGGCCAACGTCGGCATCGGACCCGTGGAATCCGCGCCGGGCAGGTTGTTGGTGAGGGCCATCCTGCGACTCGTCTGGCTCATCTCGGTGCGGGACGAGGGCTCCTACCGTTTCGCTGTGTCCGTCCGCTGTGCCGAGCACAAGCTGCGACTGGTACCCGATGCCGTCTGGGCGCGCGATCCTGATTCCCTTCGCGGCCGGCCAGATCCCGAGGGGAGCGTCCACGACGTTCCCCTCAGGATCGCGCTGAACCTGAACAAGGACGTCGACGTCGCCGACGAGTGGGACAGGTTCCTGGATCGGCTCGTCGCTGCGCTGGGCGAGGTGGCCGATGCGCGAAGCGTCGAGTTCCACGCGCTCCCCATGCAGTGCGGCTTCAAGAGCGGAACTGACCTCGAGGTGTTGGAGGAGGTGCTCGGACGCCTGGACGCTCCCGTGCGCATGCATGCTCCCGCCGATCACCAGGAGGTCGCTTCCATCATCGGTGGGTGCGACCTCGTTGTCAGCGAGCGACTGCACGCGATCATCCTCTCGGTTGTCATCGGACGTCCCGTCGTCGCCCTCCCGTACGACGTCAAGGTGCGCGAGCTCGCCTTGCAGCTCGGAATCGAAGAACGATCCTTCGATGTTTCCGGCGACCTTGAGCCCGGCGCCCTGGCAGAGGCGATCCTGCGAGCTGTCGACGACCCGCGTTCGGAACGGGACCGTATGGCTGTGGTCGCGGCCGCCAAGCGGTACGAGGCTGCTTCCGGCTTCGCAGCCTTGCGCTCCTGGGTCGCGGCCCCCGTACGAAGATGGGAGCTGTCCAGCGCGTGACGACCGCTGCCGAGCCGTCCGAAGGCACCACCTCCACCTGGACGCGGCTTGCGCACCACGAGCCCGCCGGCACCGCCGGCCGACACCGATCCCTCCCCGCTGCAGATCGATTCGCCCACCAGCGGATCGCGCTCGTGGTCTGCGTACTGTACTTTGTCGCTAGCTTCGTGGTCTTCCGCGATGTGATCTTCGCGATACCTGACATCATGTCCGGCAAGCGGGTGCTTGTCGGCGACGAGCTGGTTCCGTTCTTCAATCCCAGCAGCCAGTTGCTCGAGCAGGCCCAGGGCAAGTTCAACGAAATCACGAACGGATACGAGTTCAGGGTCAGGTACGCGTTCCTCACCACATGGTTACGGCACTACATGGTGCTCCCCTTCGCTGTGTTGCTCGTGCTCCCCGCGATCGTCAGTGCCGCCTATGTCACCACTGCGTGGTTCATGCGACGGAGTTTCCCTTCCCTGCCCGCGAACAGCGTGTACCTAGCGGCCGCCGCACCCACGGCCCTGATCTACATGATCATGATCTATGCCAAGGCCACGCACTTCTACACGCTGGTAATGGGCATCTGCCTCATGACGATCAGCACCTTCCTGATGCTCGACGCGTTGCTGTTCAGGGAAGCGCGGTGGGGCCGCCGCATGATCGTCGCTTGCCTGGTGACCCTGTTCAACCCAGCAGTGCACTACCTGTTGCTCTTCACCCTGTTCCTTAGCCTCGCCGTGTTCACGCTCGTCATCGGCGAGGCGGTCAAATTCGTCCGCTCGGGCGGGCCGAGGCGGCTCTGGCGTTCGTTTCGGGTACCGGTACGGACCCGGCGAGCCCAGCTGCGCGATCTGCTGAGGCCTGCGGGGTGGACCGGCAGGGCCGGGGCGGTGCTGGTGAGGATGAACGACACGACAACCATGAAGTGCGGGTGGGCACTCGCCGCACTGGTGACGATCTCCGTCGTGCCCTACGCCCTGTTCGTGAAGTACGTCGCGCTGCGGGGTATGGCCGACATCTCCGAGACGGTGCCGGGTGACTACTATTTCATCCGTGACGCGTCGGTGTCACTGCTTCACATCCTGTCCTGGGACCTCGCCGGGATCATGGACAAGATCAACTTCGGCGACTACCTCGCCAAGGTCCCCCGGTTCTCGAACGTCGTCTACACCGCCCTGATCCTCGTTCCGATCGCAGTGCCCCGGGTGCGCCGAACCCTGCTCGCAGGCAGGCCACAGCGCCAACTCTTCGGCGTGATCTACGTCAACGTCGCGTTCGCGGTCTGGGCCACTGTCGGTTACGCACAGCCGACCTGGTTCCCGACCTTCCACCGTTCAGTTGCCGCACTGACGCGCTCGGTCGCGGAGGTCAACTCCACCGCTGGCGACGCCACCCTCACCATTGCATCCACGCTCGTGCAGGTTCTGCGGTTCCCCCACCGCTTCCAGCTGATCTTGTTCATGCTGGCACCGCTGCTGCTGGCCCTGCCCATCGCATGGGCGCTGGGCGTGCTCGGCCGGAAGGTAGAGGCGCGTGCCAAGCGGATGAGCACGTCACTCGAGCATCAGCGTGGGCGGCATCGAAAACGCGGACGACCCGCCAGGGGTGCGCTCGTGGTGCCGGTGGCCCTGACGATCGCACTGAGCCTGGTCCTCTTCACGCCGCTTCTGTCCAACGAAAACTACCGCTCGGCGTACGCCACCGGTGACTTCGATGACTTCTTCTCGGCCTATCCGGTGGAGGATCTGAACGACCTGAAGGACGAACTGGTGAAACTGCCAAAGGGGAAGACGGTCGTGTTGCCGCCCACGGAGACGGCCAAGCTGGTCGTGGGGCCAGACGAGGTGCCCCACAAGTTCATCGACAAGTTCTACATGTACTACCTGGACCAGCCGAGCTTCTACTACGGCCTGACCGGAGACAAGAAGAACAAGTTCGAGTTCTTCCTGCTGCTGCGAGCCCTGTACTACCAGCAGGACTGGTGGGTGAACATCGCCCGCGATATCGGCCTGGAGTACATCGTGCTGAACAAGCAGATCGAGAACAACCGTGGGGTCGGCGCAGAATACCTGCCGGACATCGAGACCTACCTGAGAGAGGGCATCGAGGCAGTTCCCGACCACGTGAAGCAACTCTACGAGAACGACAGCTTCATACTGTACAGACTGGATGACCCGGCCCCTGCGGACAGACCGGTGCTGCTCTTCGACACGTCCTGGAACGACTACCTCAACACCGTATTCGCCCGGCTCGACCTGACCCGCTGCTACGACTTCCGGTACATATCGGACTTCGCGGGCACCGCGGCGGGGGAGCCGATCGACCTCATCACCGCAGACGTGCAGGAGGCGACGCTGGACATCTGGTCGGTCGACAACCCGGGGAGCTTCTTCGCGCCGACCCCCAAGGGCAACGCGTTCAACTCCGATGTGGCCGCCTCGCCCTACTACCTCTCGCCGATGTTCAGGCTGTTCCTGATGTTCTCCTACACCAAATTCAACCGCACAGAGATGATCACACCCGGCATCTTCGGTACCCTGTCGGGTTCCTTCACCGGATTGCCCAGGGCGACCCAGGTCAAGATACCCGTAAGCATTCCCGAGGCGGGCCAGTACAGGATCCTGATGCGCGCCGCCGCGACCGCCAACGAGGTGGAGGTAAATTCCAAGTCTCTCGGACTGGACAGCATACTGGAGCTGCGTTCGCCGCCCGATGCCCTCAAGTTCTTCGCCAAGGAGGCCGTGTACGACCGCCACCGCAAACCCACATCGGTGTCGGCCCTGTCGGTCCCGCAGCTGCAGGAACTCATCCCCGATGAGCTCACACCGGTGAACTTCCGCTACGCATATCAGGATCTCGGAGTGGTGACCGCCGAGGCTGGATCTCACACCGTGGCGATCGACAAGCTCGACGCCAACCCGATACTCCTCGAAGGTCTGCTCATGATTCCGGAGGGCGAGTACCAGGACATGGACCTGCCGTCGTCGGTCAACGTGGTGGAGGATGCGGGCGACCTAGACTGCTCCGAGAAGTCGGATGTCCGCTCCGGGATAGTCGAGTCAGCAGACGCCGTCGGAGGTGAGGTGAACAAGGGTCTAACCCCGGAGCAGCTCCTGGAGCTGCTCGGCGGCATGGACGACCTGAAGACGGCGGACCCCGGCGGCGTTGGTCAACGATGGCTGAATCTCGCAGCGACGATTCTGCTGGTGTTCGCATGCCTTGCGGTAGTCTACCGGCACATCCGGCGCGATCCGGATGCCGACGGCTGATCGCACCCAGCTCCCGGCCGTCGGTCTTTCGATCGAGGTTCAGCCCACCAGGTCGATCAATCCGTCGCCCACCTCGCGGTATGGAACACCTGTGGCGGCGAGGGCCTCGTCCCATGGCTCGCCCTGGTCGGAATCGCTCTGCTCCATCCCGTAGTCGGCCACGACCACCACAGCCGTGTCATCGGCGACGCCGGTGACTTCGACGGCGGACAGCACGTCGCAGACCCGTGACAGCCCGGCCGGTGAGGTGACTTTCACCGACCCCACGCGCTATGACGCGATAGTCCGGGACTGGCAGTAACGGTGTAAACGGACTGACCCCCGGTGTGTTGGGGGGTGGAAAGGTCGCCAAATGACCGAAACTTTCGTGGCTGTTAAGCCATTGGGAACCGTTGATGACAAGGCCGCTGAGGCGGCGATCGAAGCCCCTTACAGCCATGAGGTCGACGAACTCGAGGTCGCCCGGGAGATGATGCGCCAGGCCCGCGATGCTGGTGTCGCGCTGACGGGTCCAGGGGGGTTGCTCGAGTCGATGATCAAGACGGTCATCGAAACCGCCTTGGATGAGGAGCGCTGCGAGCACCTCGGCGATGATCGACATGATCCCGAAGGTCGCGGAAGTGGGAATTCCCGCAACGGCACCCGTTCCAAGACTGTGCTGACTGACGCGTGCGGTTCGGTTCAGATCGAGGTGCCGCTGATGCTCCTAAGGTGGTGTGGGCGATCGATTTCCAGTGCGACTCCACCATCGACGGCAAGGCGATCGAGATCGCGTCGATGCTCGACGAGCACACCCGCGAATCACTGCTGAACCTGGTCGAACGCTCGATCACCGCCGAGCGGCTCATCGACGAGCTACAGAGGTGTTTCGTCGCCGCGGGCGGCTCGCCGATGGTGCTGCGCATGGATATTCATACTGAGTTCGGACCCGGCCATCGCTTCTGGATATGGATCGGAGCAGCCGATGTGCTGACTTCTTGCCTGTTGAGTGTGTGGGTGGCCGGGTACCGCACCTGGGCCGTGCGCCCTGTTGAGAACCCGGTGATCGGACGTCGGTTGTGGCGGTCGGATCCCTGATAGCGAATGTCCGGTGCTCGCGCGTTCCCCGGTGTGGTCTCGCCCGCGGCGACTTCTAAGCCTAAAATCCACGGATGGGGGTCGCGGTCTGGGCGCCTGAGCGTTGATCTTGATTCTCGGTGTGCGGGCGTGTTGGGTCTGCTGGTCTGCTCAGCTTTTCCTTTGTGGGTTCCTGGTTGGGCCGTGTCGGGCGGGTGGTCGGGTCAGGCGGGTTGTCGGTGGAGGTAGCCGATGGTGTTGTGCCACAGCGCAAGCCATTCATCGACAGCCACCTCTATGGCACCTCCGTGAATTCCTGTTGACGCCAACGTCTTGCTTCGTCCTGATACACTCGGCCGTGAAATTACCTGCCACCGGCTGCGGGGGACCGTCGTCTCGCCGAAGTGCGGCGCTGGCTATGTCGTTGCCCCATTCGCGACCCAGACGGTACGACATCCCGTCTTTGTCGACGTTGCTGTTGCTGAATATAGCCCTGTTCTCTGGAGTCGCGTTACGTACCGAAGTTCGATCCGCGCCGCGATTGTCACAACTCGCAAATAACTAGCGAGAAATAGCTAGCGAGAACAGATCCCGGACCTTCGACCGGTTACGCATCCAGCAACGTACATTGCCACTCAGCTCGCGGCTGCGTTCCGATCTGAAGCCCCACGGAGATACCCGAACTCCGCACGGACGCCATCACCCCCCTTTCCGCGGTTCACCTGGGTCCGGCTGGGCCTCGCCGCAGAGGGCGGTAATCCGCGAAGGTCACCTCGGTCTCAGCCTGTAGTGCTCACCTGGGTCGACTGCTGAGCGTCGAGGCCTGTGATTAGCTCCACGATCCGTCCGAGGACGAGAGGTAGGCACTCGTTGAACAGGAGGTGGTGGTCTGTGTCGAAAACGACAAGCTCTTTGGCGGGAGCGGCAATGCGGGCGAAAACCTTCTGCGTGTAGTCGAGGCTGAACAACGGGTCTTGGCGGCCCGCGACCACTACGATCGGACACGTGATCGTGCCATCGCCCATCGCCGTCATGTCGGCGGTGAACAGATCGGCCAGGAAGGCGAGCGGGTAGGAACTCAGGCTGAGCGGGTCCATCAGGACTTGCTCTGCCGTCCACGGCTCACGGCAGACCCGTGCCAAATCGAGATAGACGTTGAACCGGATCGGTAGCCGCGGCGCCAGCTTGGCCAGCACCTGAAAGCCGCGCACAAAAGGCCCATACACGGACTGAAGGAAGGCAGGGAACCTCGACACCGTGATCGAAGCAGGAAGTGCGGGATCGAGGATGTTGTGAGCAATCACGCCGGCGAGCTCGCGGTCCCGGGTCGCGACGATCATCGCCAGCACACCGCCTTGACTGGAGCCCACCACAACCGGGCAACGCCCGAACCCTGCCCGGGCCCACGCGGTGGCGTCGAGCGCGTTCGTGACGAGACTGTCCAGACGCAGCAGCCGCCCGACGCGAGGGCTCTTGCCGTGCCCCTCGGGGTGGACCCCCACGACGGTAATACCTTGGGCGGCAAGGCCATCGCAGAACTCTTCATAGAACAGCGGATGGGTCATGGTTCCCGGCAGGAACACCACTACCGGGCCGCCCGATCGGCCGTGCCACACCGACAACACAATCGGCACGTCCCTGGAAGTTATCGTCACCTCCTCGTAGCGCTCCGGATGCTCAACCTCATTGCGCAGCCGCTCATCTCTGTCGCGCATGCCGTCACCTCCATCTCACCGACGTGGTCGCCGCGAAGGTTTCCAGTTCGCCGCCCGCCGCACCCGCCCACAACCGGGTACATCGGCAAACCACACCATCCCCTGCGCGCGGTAGCGGCGCCAGAGTCACAAGTCCCGACTCCGACGGCCATTGATCACATGAGCTCGTGCCAAACAATCGACGCTATGGGACGATCAACCGGTCGCGCCTCCTGGCCTGGCGATCGATGGCACCGACGGCACGCCAGTGCGCCCCTACGAGGGTGAACGGGAGAGCCTCCACGCCGGCCCCGGATGAGTGAGGTGATGCCCACTCCCACGGCGCCGACCGCCCACGCCGCAACGGGTGATCGCACACCACGATCGGGCAGCCGCCACCCCATGCCGGGACCGGTGCCCGGCTTGAGGGACTTTGCGCTGTGCTGCAGGTGTCGCTCGTAGACTGGTGGTGATGAGCGAAACCGCGCCGACGGTGATGCCGCCCGGGCCTTGGCTTCCCAAGTCGGGCCAGGCCGCTCTGATGCTGCGCTACCCGTGGTTCGTGGCCGCATGTCGGCGCCGCTACGGCAGCGTGTTCACGCTGCGAGCAGCCTCTTTGGGAACGCTGGTGTATCTCGCTGATCCCGCCGACGTCAAGGCGGTCTTTGCCGGCGACCCGAGGGTCTTTCATGCCGGCGAAGCGCGCTCGATGTTGGGCGGGTTGCTCGGCGACAGCTCGGTGCTGGTGATCGACGAGGACATTCATCGTGACCGGCGCCGTCTGATGCTGGCGCCGTTTCAGCGTGACGCGGTCGTGCGCCAAGCCGCCGTGATGGCCGAGATCGCTGCGGCGAACATCGCTGGCTGGCCGGTGGCCAGAAGGTTCGCGGCGGCGCCCAAGATGTCCGAGATCACCCTTGAGGTGATCCTGCGGGTGGTCATCGGCGCCACCAACCCGGCACGGCTGGCCGCACTGCGTGAGGTGATGGCGGGGCTGCTCAACGTGGGGGCGTGGGAAACGCTGGCCCTTGCGAACCCGAAGCTGCAGCGCCGCCGCCCGTGGCGAGGGCTGCGTCGGCGCATCACCGAAGCCGACCGGTTGCTGTATGCCGAGATCGCCGACCATCGCGCCGACCCGAATCTGGCCACGCGCACCGATGTGCTGGCCATGCTGATGCGCGCCGCCGACGACGACGGACGCACAATGACCGACCGCGAACTGCGCGATCAACTCATGACGTTGCTCGCCGCGGGGCACGACACCACCGCGACGGGACTGGCGTGGACGCTGGAGCGCCTAACCCGCCATCCGGCCATCCTCGACAAGGCAGTGCGGGCGGCTGAAGCCAGCGCGGCCGGCGATCCGGGCGGTGACGAATATCTTGACGCGGTGGCAAAGGAGACGCTGCGGATCCGGCCGGTGGTGTTCGACGTGGGCCGAGTGCTGACCGAGCCGGTCGAGCTGGCCGGCTACCGGTTGCCGGCCGGGGTGATGGTGGTGCCGGGGATCGGTCTGGTGCACGCGAGCGCCGAACTCTACCCAGATCCGGACCGGTTCAACCCTGATCGGATGCTCGGCGCGGCCCTGAGCCCCACCACCTGGTTCCCGTTCGGCGGCGGCAACCGTCGATGTCTGGGGGCCACCTTCGCCATGGTGGAGATGCGGGTGGTCTTGCGCGAGATCCTGCGACGGGTGGAGTTGGACACCACCACGGCAGCCGGCGAACGCCAAAGGCTAAGACACGTCACCTTCGTGCCGCACCGCGGCGCGCGCATCCGCGTGCGGACGATCAGGGACGCCCCGTCAGCACCGCAGACAGCAGCCCAGACCCCGAGCTGCCCCGTCACCACCGACGACACCATGACGCCGAGCGCCCCGACACCCAAGTGAGGCGACCCGCACGATTCCTGGGCGCACTGGTAGTGCTCGCAAGCTCGTACCGCGATCACCCCAGATTACGTTCGGACGAATCGCTGACATCCGGTAATTTCAGGCACACCTGAATTGTGGTCCCGGCTACTGGGCCTTGTTCGGATGAAATGGAGCGGTGATGAACTGGCTCAAACAGAACTGGCCGGCCTCGACGATCTTTCTGGCCATCTACATAACGATCATGTTGATCTTGTTTGTTCGCGACGACTATCCACTGTTGCTCATCTGGGCACAGTTGCCCGTGTACTTCATTCACGAGTTCGAGGAGTACGTCCTGCCGGGCGGATTCCTGAAGTGGTTCAACCGCCGGGTCATGGGTTCGTTCCGCGACGACTGGCCACTGACACCGTTGGTCTCTTTGTGGATCAACGTCCCGATCATCTTCACCGCGTTTCCGATCGGGGGCATTCTGGCCACCGAGATCGACATCAAGTACGGGTTGTGGATGGCCTACTTCTCGGTGATCAACGCGTCCGGGCACGTCATCTTTGCCCTCCTCCTCAGAGGCTACAACCCTGGTGTCGTCGTTAGTGTCCTGCTGAACATCCCGGTCGGCATCTATGCGATCGCCTACCTGTCGTCCCACGGCCTGGTCTCGACGACTTCCAACATTGTCTCGCTCCTCATCGGTATCGCTATCCAGGCTGCCGTGATGTTCTGGGGCTTCGTCATTCTCAAGCCGCGTGTGCACGCGGCTGCAAACGCGCGACGTGAGGTCTCTGGGTGACCAAGGGATACGTCGAGAAGAGGAACTCACCGGTCTAGCTCGCACAGCGGGTCCGGCGCTTGATCCGGCCCACCAACGTGCAGATCAAGGCCGCCACCCCGAATATGCGGATCACCCGTGATGTCCCCATCCCGATGCGTGATGGCAGCTACCTGAGTGCGAACCAGTACCGCACCGCCGCTTTGCAGCCACCTCACCTGAAGGCGATATGCCCCTGGGAGGGCGTCTCTTATCTCTACAAAGAATTCCTCTATTCCGGCGGCATCCCCGAGGAAGGTTGAAGCATCCCGCGTTTGATGCGTACCTCCTTTCTTAGGAAGGTGCATTTGGGCAGTCCCGTGATACAGCCAGACCGCGTGCCCAATGACCTCGATCGGATACCGGTAGCCCTTGTACCTCGCCGCAATCGCCACAACGACCAATCCTCGCAGCAGCACACAAGGTCAACAACTTGACGATGCCCATCGCCGACCGGGTCCGCCGGCTGCGGTCGCTGTAGCGTCTGGCAGGCGGAATAGCCCTGTCCGAAGTCAGCGGTCGGCGTCGGTGTAGCGGATAATGCCGCGGATGTTGCGGCCTTCAAGCATGTCGCGGTAGCCGTCGTTGATCTGCTCCAGCCAGTATTGGCGCGTCACCATGCCATCGAGGTTGAGCTTGCCCAGCTGATACAACGACAGCAGACGGGGAATGTCGTGATAGGGGTTGGCACCGCCGAAGATGGTGCCCTGCAGGTTTTTCTGCAGCAGCGTGAGCATCGACAGGTTCAGTGTGGCCGCGGTATCGAGCATGCTGCCGACTGCGGTGAGCACACAGGTGCCGGCCTTGGCCGTCAAGAGCATCCATGTCTCCAGGTCGGCGCCGTGCACCTCGCCGACGGTCACGATCACCTTTTTGGCCATTGCGCCAGCGGTGACCTCGGCGATGCCGGCCAGCGCCGCCTCCGCCGAGTCGTAAATGTGGGTCGCGCCGAACTTGAGGGCCTGATTACGCTTCCAGGCGATCGGCTCGATCGCGAAGAGGTAGCGCGCTCCGGCGTGCACCGCACCCTGCAGGGCCGACATGCCCACGCCGCCGACCCCGACGATCGCGACGTCCTCGCCCGGGCGCACTGCTGCGCTTCGTGTCGCCGAACCGTACCCAGTGGTCACCCCGCAGCCGACGATGCAGGCCGCCTCGAAGGGGACCGACGGGTCGATCTTGACCACCGACGTGTGATGCACCACCACATACGGGGAGAATGCGCCGAGCAGCGCCATCGGATAGACGTTGTGTCCGCGCGCCTGGATGCGGAAGGTGCCGTCGGATACCGCTGTTCCCAGTAAGGCGCCCGCGCCGACATCGCAGAGGTTGCGCAGCCCCTGCTGACACGACGAACACCGGCCGCAGGCCGGGATGAACGACAGCACGACGTGATCTCCGACGGCCAGGTCCTCGACCCCGTCACCGATTTCGGTGATGATCCCGGCGCCCTCGTGCCCGCCGAGCACCGGGAACCCCGCCATCGGCACGCCGCCCGTGACCAAATGAAGGTCGGAGTGGCACATTCCCGACGCCTCCAGCTGCACCTTGACCTCTCCGCGGCGGGGGTCGCCGATCTCGATCTCTTCGATCGACCACGGCTGGTTGAGTTCCCAGATGAGCGCGCCTTTGGTCTTCATCGTGTCAACCTTGTAAGGCGTCGGCGTCGAGGAGGCGCTTGACGACCTTGCCGGTGGGATTGCGGGGCAAGGCCTCGACGAAACGCACATCACGCGGCACTTTGAACCGCGCAAGGCGTTGTCGTACAAAGTCTTTGACGTCTTGATCGGTCAGTTTGGCACCGGGCTGCAGCGCGATGAAGCTGCGCAGCCGCTGCCCGTACTCGTCGTCGGCCACAGCGACGACGGCGGCCTCACGGATGGCGGGATGGGCGGCCAGCGCCTCCTCGACCTCGGCCGGAAACACGTTCTCGCCGCCGGAGACGATCATGTCGTCGTCGCGGCCGTCGATGAACAGCCTGCCGCCGCCGTCGAAGTGGCCGATATCGCCGCTGGCGAGCAGGCTGTCGATGGATTCCTTGCTGCCCCCGCCGGTGTATCCGTCGAACGCGATGGTGTTGCCGACGAAGATGCGGCCCCGCGTCCCGACCGGGACAGGCCGGCCGCGGTCGTCGTACAGCTTGACGACGGTGCCGGGCACCCTTCGCCCGACACAGCCAGGCTCGACCGCCAGATCGGCTGGCGTGGCGAGCGTGGCGTAGGCGACCTCAGTGGAGCCGTACATGTTGTAGACGACCGGGCCGAAGACCTCCATCGCCTCGCGGCACAGCGCGGCGCCAAGCTGCGAGCCGGCGACGAACACGATCCGCAGCGCCGAGAGATCCTTGCCCGAGAACGCTTGCGGCCCAAGGTCGATGAGCCGGCGCAGCATGATCGGCACCGCGATCATCGCCGTCGCGCGATGCTCGACCAGGCTCTGCAGGGTATGGCCTGCATCGAAGCGGCGGCGGACAACCAAAGTCGAGCCCAGCAGCAGACTGAGCATCAGATGACCGAAGCCCAGCGCGTGAAACAGCGGAACGCAGCACTCGGTGACCTCGCCCGCCCGAAACGGCGCCTTGCTCAACAGGCCGCCCGCCGGCAGCAGCGACCGCGGCTCGGAACGGGGCGCTCCCTTTGGTGTCCCAGTGGTGCCGCTGGTCAAAATGATCAACCGGGCCTTGGTGGCCGAAGGGGGAAGCGGCGATGGATCGCCCCGCTCGATGAGCGTATCGAGGCTCTCGGGCGTCGGCGTGTCGGTCCACGCAGTGACACATCCCAGCCGCAAATCGATCCCGGCGACCGCATCGAGGTACTCCGCGTCGTGCACCAGCAGGTCGGCGCCTTCCCGCGCCAGCACGTCGCGCAGCTGCTCGCTGCCGAAGTCGGTGTTGAGCAACACGATCCGCGCCCCGCTTTTGGCGGCGGCGAACAGCGCCTCTACGAAGCTCCGGTGGTTGCGGGCCAGAATCGCCACGCCGTCACCCCCGCACAGGCCACGGTTACGCCACGCATTGGCCAACGCGTTGGAGCGGGCGTCCAGCTCGGCGAAGCTCAGCGCGCCGCGGTCGTCGATCAGCGCGGTCCGATCACCGAAACGCAGGGCTGCGGTGCGCACCGCCGCGCCGGTCGGGCCGTAGGCGCGCATGCCCTGCGACAGCTCGGGCAGTCGGCTCAGCGGCATCGGCCACAGCGCCCCGGCACGACCGACCTGATACAGCGCCCAAGTCTCCTCGCGGGCGCGTGACAGCACACCGGCAAGGCGCGTGACGGCAGCGAATCGGCGCACCGTCGCCGGCGTGGAGGTCATTGCGCCGGGCTTTGGGCGACTGTGGCACCGGTGTAATCGACCTGCCAGTGCTTGATGCCGTTAAGCCACCCCGAGCGCAGCCGCTCCGGCGGCGAAAGCGGATGCACATTGGGCATCTGGTCGGCGATCGCGTTGAAGATCAGGTTGATCGTCATGCGCGCCAGGTTGGCCCCGATGCAGTAGTGCGCGCCGGTGCCGCCGAAACCGACGTGCGGATTGGGGCTGCGCAGAACGTTGAACGTGTAGGGATCCTCGAACACCTCGTCGTCGAAGTTGGCCGAGCGGTAGAACAGCACCACCCGCTGGCCCTTTTTGATCTGCACGCCGGAAAGCTCGGTGTCCTCTAACGCGGTGCGCTGAAATGCGGTGATCGGAGAAGCCCAGCGTACGATCTCGTCGGCCGCGGTCGCGGGCCGCAGCCGCTTATACAAATCCCACTGATCGGGAAAGTCGTTGAACGCCATCATGCCTTGGGTAATGGAGTGACGCGTTGTCTCGTTTCCTGCCACGGCCAGCGTGAGAACGAAGAAACCGAATTCCGCGTCCGACAGCTTCTCCCCATCAATGTCTGCCTGCACCAGTATGGTGACAATGTCATCGCCAGGATTTTTCGCCTTGATGTCGGCCATCTCCATGGCGTAGGTCAGCACCTGCATCGACGACGCTTGGCCGTCGATGTCCGCGTACTCGGGGTCTTCGCTGCCGGTCATTTCGTCCGCCCAGCGGAACAGCTTCGTGCGGTCCTCCAACGGCACACCGAGCAGCCCGGCGATGGCCTGCAGTGGCAACTCGTGGGACACCTGCTCGACGAAGTCCCCGGAGCCTTGCGAAGCAGCGGCTTTGACGATGGCCTGCGCGCGCTCGTTGAGTTCGCCGCGCAGGCGTCCGATGGCGCGCGGGGTGAAGCCGCGGGAGATGATCTTGCGCAGCCGGGTGTGATGGGGGGCATCGATGTTGAGGATCGACGCACGCGCCATGTCGATGTTCTCTCGCTCCACGTCATCTGGGTACCGTGGGATCGCAGTGTTCTCGTAGGTGGAGAAGAGGTCGTTGCGCAGCGATACCTCTTTGACGTCTTTGTGTTTGGTCACCACCCAGAAGCCGCCGTCGTTGAACCCGCCCTTGCCGATCGGTTGTTCGTTCCACCAGATCGGCGCCGTTCTGCGCAATTCGGCGAGTTCGTCGATGGGGAGACGCTGTGCGTGGATGTCGGGATCGGTGAAATCGAAACCGACGGGGATGTTCGGATCGGCCATCTCAGGGTTCCTTCGTGTCGCGACAGTGGATTCGGTTGACGAGGCCGGCGACGTCAGAGACGCCGCTTGCTCGGGCGCTTGGCGTTGGGCGCAAACAGTGTTCCTCGGATCAGTTGTTTGGCCACGCTGAGGGTGGCGTGGTAGGCCTGTGGCGCTAGATTGGCCGCCTGCTCAGTCAGGCCGCGGGTCAGCACGTAAAGCGCATCGACGGTTCCTGCAGCATCGATGTCGGCGGCCAGTGCAAGGGCTCGAACCCGGTGCGTGTCGGGTCACCGCTGCGCAGGTAGACGGCGCTTTCTGCGCGGATGGCCCGCTTCAATGCGGCCAGATAGGGACATCGTGCCCCGTGCTCGTAGAGGATGGCGGCCCTGCTCCTCATCGGCTCCGCCCCTCACAGTCCTGATGTTCGGCAAACGCATACCTCTCCCTTCGGCTGGCGCTTAGGGTCATCTCCGCAGCGAACCAACAGTTCCTGGGCTGAGCCATACTTAACAATCGATTGATTATATCTCCCGGCCGCAGCGCTCGTCCCCGCCTTCTACGAGGACCGGGCGCCTCGAAGTGGGCCAGGAAGCCCGAGGTCCGGATCAACTGGCTATGGAGCGGCGCCGACCGCAAGATTGGGAACAGATTTGGGAACAAAACTCCGCGAAACCGGCTCGAATCAGTGCGCCAGGACGGAAGAGGTGGGATGCTTCATCGGCGTTGACCTGCGCTTTTGAGACCACGCGGACAGCAGGAAACCCTGGGTGCGTAGCTCATAACTAAGAGGTCGCGCCGTTTGGTGCGACCGATGCACACGTTCCACTTGTCGACTTGAAAGACGCCGGCGACCAAGCACTGCGTACGTATGCCCGGGGTATCAGGGCGACCAAGAGGCGGTGCTTCGGTTACCGTTTATTCACCGACAAGGACCTGGAATCGACCGGAAATGCCAGGTCATCACCGGAGATTAGAGACTGCCAATCTGCTTGCTGAGCAATGAGATTCGGTAACAATGGGAGTCGTTAAGTCATAGCGTTCGGAAATCCGTTGGTCGCGGGTTCGGGCCCCGCCCGCCCCACTTCAGGGTCGAAGTCAGATTGACTGCTAACAGCCGCATATCGGCGTGCCGCTGTCGGTGAGCAGATCCGCGCTGTTGGTACACGAACAATCTGGGCAATCACAGGGCGTCGCGTCGTCGTCCTTATCCAGAAGCTTCACCAACATTCGAAGTTATACCCAGACACCGACAGTTCCTGGGCACCACGAACAGGAGCCCAGTCGGTTTTGCACCCACCGTCGGCATGCGATCGGGGATGTGATCTGCGTAGGTTCCCGCACCATTGAACGCATCGCCTCGAGCGGAAAGCCGGTCACCTTGTCACGACATTGTCACAAGACCCCGAAACACGCTGACACCACGTAGGACGGTCGGGGACCGTTCTCCCAGCTAGACGGGCTCCATGACTGTGGCGAGGTCTGTTTTGTCAGTCATGCTTGGCTGCACCCGAACGGGAGAACACGACGGTGACCAACGGCGGGCCGAGCCGCGTCGGCGGCGGCAGGATATCGATCTGCATCGCCGGATCGGCGGCGCGACCGAGAGCCTCGAACGCAGACGGGCTGTAGGCGCGCAGTGTGCTTATGAAGCCGTCGTGCAAGCCCGGCCGCACTGACGAGAACGGCAGAAGCAGCAGGCTCGCTGGCATCAGCAGCGTCGAAGACAGCATGAACGACAACGGCGTCTGCCGCTTTAGGTCGATGACCAGGAAGCGCTTCCCCGCCCGGGTGGCCTCGGCGATCGCGCGTGAGGCGACCGCGGGCGGCAGGTGGTGAAACGCCAGCGCGAACACCACCAGGTCGTAGCTGTTGTCCTCGGCGTCGATTGCGGTGGCGTCAATCACTTGGGTGCGCGCCCGCGGGTGGGTTCCCAGCTGCCCAGCGGCGATGTTGGTAACCGAGGTCGAATCCAGATCGCTGACCGTGACGGTCGCCGTCGGGTGTAGCTCGAGGATCTTCGCCGAGAGTTTTCCGTGGCCCGCACCAAGTTCCAGGATTCGCGGGCTAGAGATGTCGGAAACAGATTTCAGTGCTGTGCGGGCGTACTTTTCGTGGTGGTTGGCCAGTGTGCCCAACCGGTCGAGCATCGCGATGACTTTCTGCTTGACCTCAACGGGCACGTCGTCGCGGTCGAGGTACTCCAGCGCATCGGTCTGGAATCGCCGATCCAGCCAGGACGCGTCGGGGCCACCCCTCGGCATCGTGGCGATCGCCTGGTCGAGTACATCCGCCGCGCCCATGGTAGTTCTCCCTCTCCGCTTTGTTGTTTGGTTCCTTCGCACAACCGTAGCAAACGAACGAGTTCGTTTGCTACGGTTGTGCTGTGAGAACGACCACAGAGCTCCGGGACGAAATCCTTGCCGCGGCCCGCGCGGAGTTCGCGCAGTACGGCCTGGCCGGCGCGCGCATCGACCGCATAGCCCGAGCCGCTCGTGCCAGTAAAGAACGTCTGTACGCGCATTTCGGCGACAAGGAGACTCTCTTTCGGGACGTGGTCGCTGCCGATGGTGCGGAGTTCTTCCGGGCCGTCGAGCTGCGCCCTGATGCAGTACCTGAGTTCGCCGGCGATATCTTCGATCTGGCCCAAAGCCGGCCGGAGCACTTACGGATGATCACCTGGGCGAAATTGGAAGGTTTTCCGCTCGATGAACCGAAAGTCGGCGGCGAGCGCGCACCCGACAGGGCAATCGCCTCCCTGGAACGAGCGCGGGCACTGGGGCATGTTGATCCGGCCTGGGAACCGCAGCAGCTGCTGGTCCTGCTGTTCGCGATAGGCCTAGGGTGGGCGCACTGGCCTGACCCGGATGCGGCGACCACAGATGCGAACGTTATCGCCCGCCGCCGCGGCGCCGCTGTCGAAGCGGCGGCCCGTGTCGTCAAACCGGTCAAGCGCCCGTGACCCGGTATGCGAGTTGCTTTGCAGTGCAACGGCGTTACCGCGACCACCCGCTGGCTGCAGCAGCGCGACCGAGCGCAGCGCGACCGCTTCGCCGGGGCAATTCAGGGGCGGTTCGCTTCCCGATGAAGCAATTCCGAAACGAGTCCCCGTCGGCGAACGAAGTTCATGTCCCGACGCTGGATATATCGCTGATCGGCACGTGCGCACCGCGGACGCCGTCAACGAAGGCAAAGGTCCGCGCAGACGATGCGCACACGCGCAAGGGCTGCTGCGTTGGGACGACCTGCGGGTCACCGCCCAGCGGCTCGGCATCACCTCGGAGAGTTACGCCCCCAAGTGTGACGCCGTGCTCGCAGCCAACCGGTGCAGCAACGAGGTGCCCGTGCTGCCCACCCGCATCAGCCGTATTGGTGACACCTGGCGGACGCCTGCACTGCTCGAGCTATACGTCGACTTTGAGACCGTCAGCAACTTGGCCGACGACTTCCGCGCGCTGCCGGACGTCGGCGGCCAGCCGCTGCCCTTCCAGATCGGGTGCGGCCGTTACGAGGGGAACCACTGGGAGTTCTGGCAGCGGACGACCGAACGGCTCGACGAGCCGAGTGAAGCACAGGTCATCGATGCCGTTTGATCGGTCTACGACTGCGCTATGTTTCCACGAATGGGCACACGTAACGAGGTGTGCATGAAACCGGGGATGCTTCACTTCGCCCTGGACGCAACCCGCATGGGTCCGCGGCCCGCGGTAAGTATCTGCCAACGCCCTGGTGAGCTGTGACGACAGCCCAGTCAGACCGGCGAGTTCCCGCAACATGCCGACCCCGGCGTGCGACACCACACCACACCACGCCCGTCCGCGCTGATAGCAAACCCGGATCGTGTTGCGCTACTCTTCGCCTGGAAAGTGCCTTCCCGTTCGGAATCGTGGACCGTCGAGAAGTGTCATTATTCCTTGCAGGACAGGCGCTTTCGCCAATTTAAGGTCCGTGTCACGCGGAGTTTCACGCAAAATCCAGGTTAGGAGGGGTGTTGTCCGAGGCGGAGGCCACGGAAGAAAAGCGGCACGAATTACGGCGGGTGATGGGGCCCGGCTTGCTGTTGCTGTTCATTGTCGGCGACATCTTGGGCACCGGTGTGTATGCGCTCACCGGCGATGTCGCCGCCGAAGTCGGTGGCGCCGCTTGGCTTCCGTTCCTGATTGCGTTCGCGATCGCGGTGGTGACCGCATTCAGCTACCTGGAACTGGTGACCAAATATCCGCAGGCCGCTGGTGCGGCCCTATACACCCACAAGGCCTTCGGCATCCACTTCGTGACTTTTCTGGTGGCGTTCGTGGTGATGTGCACGGGCATCACGTCGGCATCCACGGCGTCGCGCTTTTTCGCCGCGAACCTGTTCACCGGGTTCAACTTCAGCTGGGGCACTGCCGGAATTGGGGGCGTGGCTCTGCTTTTCATGGCCGCACTGGCGGCGGTGAATTTCCGCGGGGTGGGGGAAAGCGTCAAGCTGAACGTGGTCCTCACCATCATCGAGATCACCGGCCTGATGCTGGTGATCTTCGCTGGGATGTGGGCGTTCACCCGCGGCGGCGACGTCGACTTGTCTCGTGCGATTGCGTTCGACACCGCCACGGACAAGAACGCGTTTCTGGGGGTGACCGCAGCGACATCGCTGGCGTTCTTTGCGATGGTGGGCTTCGAGGACTCGGTGAACATGGCCGAGGAGACCAAGGACCCGGTGCGGATCTTCCCCCGAATTCTGCTGTCCGGCTTGGCGATCGCAGGCGTCGTCTACGTCCTCGTGGCAATCGTGGCGGTGGCACTGGTTCCGGTGGGAACGCTGGCGGCCAGTGACACGCCGCTCGTCGAGGTGGTCAAGGCGGGTGCGCCCGGGCTGCCGATCGAGGAGATCTTCCCGTTCATTTCGATGTTCGCCGTGTCCAACACCGCGTTGATCAACATGCTCATGGCGAGCCGTCTCATCTACGGCATGGCACGCCAGCACGTGCTGCCGCCGGTTCTCGGTGCGGTGCACCCGACTCGACATACGCCGTGGGTGGCGATCCTGTTCACCACCGCAATCGCTTTCGGGTTGATCGTGTATGTGTCAGTCTTTGCCAACAGCAACGCGATCGCCGTGCTGGGCGGAACCACGTCGCTACTGCTGCTCGGTGTTTTCGCGGTGGTCAACGTCGCGGTACTGGTGCTGCGCCGTGACATCCAGAAGCCGGGTGTACATTTCAAGACTCCGACACTGCTTCCCGTCGTCGGGTTCATCGCGTCGCTGTATCTGGTGACGCCGCTGTCGGGCCGGCCGATGCAACAGTACGTCGTGGCCGGCGGACTCATCATGTTGGGCGTGCTGCTGTGGGCGTTGACACGCTTGGTCAATCGGCGGCTGGGGATACACGACGGCCGGATCACCGACCCAATGCACCTTGGCGCGCCCCCGGATTGAGCGTCTACGCTGGGCGAGGCGCGGTCGACCCGGGTTGAACGTCGCACGAGACACTGTTGCTGGATGGAGCGCCGGCAGCCGCCCTCGCACAGGCGACAGATGACAAAGCCGTCGACCTGATCGTCGTCGGCCACCGGGGTCTCGGTGCCCTCAAGCGGATCGTGCTCGGATCGGTCTTGGCCCGCCTTGCCCACACCTGCTCACGCGCGCTGCTCATCGCGCCTGTAGCCTCAGAGGCCAGTGGGACTTGATGTTGTCTTCATTGTGACCGGGGCGGCACTACTGGTAGTCGCAGCCAATCAACTCGTCATCGGGTCGAGCCGACTCGCGACTGCCGCGCGTGTGGCACCCATCGCGATCGGCGCGCTGGTTCTCGGATTCGGCACGAGCGCTCCCGAGATGATGACGTC
>Ga0114921_10000234_pt1 | contig 23060 bp, 23 predicted proteins | sample BentaG_FD_87016 | JGI IMG/M metagenome (GOLD analysis project Ga0114921, IMG submission 87016) | Deep subsurface microbial communities from South Atlantic Ocean to uncover new lineages of life (NeLLi) - Benguela_00093 metaG | ecosystem: Environmental > Aquatic > Marine > Oceanic > Sediment ... | reverse complement strand
AGAAACTAGGGAAAGATTTAGAATCAATAATGCGGAAGCTACGAGGATTACCTAAAATTGACAAAGAGGTAATTAATGCAATTATCCAAGATTTACAAAGAGCTTTACTAAGTGCTGATGTAAAAGTTGAGTTAGTTTTCCAGATGACTGAAAATATTAAAAAAGACGCTATGAATACCGATCTGAAAAGGGCGAGAAGAAAGGATTTTATAATCAAACTTGTTCATGATGAGTTAGTAAAAACAATAGGTGGAAAATCTGCTCCAATTAGAATTAAACCAGGAAAAAGTAGTGTAATATTACTTGTTGGGATTCAAGGTTCAGGTAAAACTACAACTGTTGGAAAGTTATCGCGATTTTACATGAGCAAAGGATATAAGGTCGCTGCAATTACAACAGACACCTGGCGACCAGGAGCATACGAACAACTTGTTCAATTAACCAGCCAAATTGGTGTAAAATGCTATGGAAATCCCAACGAAAAAAATGCAATTAAACTTGCGGTTAGAGAAACTAAAAAAGCTATTAATGACGAACACGATATTATTATAGTTGATACGGCTGGCCGACATAAGGAAGAAAAGGAATTAATGAAAGAAATGGAAAAAATTGAGAGTAGCTTAAAACCTAACGAAGTTATCTTAGTAATAGATGGAAGTTTAGGGCAACAAGCTTATTCACAGGCAGAAGAGTTTGCGAAGGCTACTAACATCGGGAGTATTATTGTTACTAAATTAGACGGAACGGCTAAGGGTGGGGGCGCACTTTCTGCTTGTGCCGCTACTAATCAATCTATAAGATTTATGGGTGTTGGCGAAAAGTTAGAAGATTTTGAAGAGTTTGATCCTACAGCATTTGTAGGTACCCTATTAGGTGTTCCAGATTTAGAAGGCTTGGTTAAGAGAGTACAAGAAGCTGAAATTGATGTGGATCCAGATTTAGTTAAGCGAATGATGAAAGGAAAATTCACACTGGACGATCTTTTGTCTCAATTGAAAAGCATTAAAAAAGTTGGAAATATGAAACAAATTTTAGCAATGATGGGAGGAGGCAATATTCCTGAGGCTTTAACTGATGATGCTGAAAAAAATCTAGAGAAGTGGGAAGTTGTTTTAAATTCTTTAACTCAAGCTGAAAAAGACGATCCAAAAATTATTAAAAAAACTAGAAAAAGAAGAATTGCCATTGGAAGTGGCACAGATTATGCTGCAATAAATAAAATGCTCGATCAATATAATCAAATGAAGAAATTCATGAAGAAGGCAATGCAAATGCAAAAGAAAGGGAAAAAAGGTGGAAAGGGATTGCCACCTGGTTTTGATAAGATGTTTAAACAATTCGATGGATTTTAAACCGATTATTTAGTTTTGATTAGGTTGGCAAATTTCTTATTATATATTGAAAATATTTCCGATTATTCCAAGAAGATTATAGATTATGGGCAAACACCTATAGATATATATACTGTGTGCTCAATTATACGAGAATCTTTCTGTTGTTCTTATTCAATAAGGAAAGACAATAATTTATTCATCTATATTGATTCAACCTATCTTTTAATAAAGTTTGAAGGTAACTCGTTGAGATATTTAGGATCTGATGAGAGATCTCAAGCACTACTCTTAAAAAGGGCTTTGGATAAAATAAACGGAGTTGAAAAAATACAATCTCGAAGATTTCAAAAATCTACTCCCGGAATTTTTGTTAAGAGATTGTTGAGCAGTGAATCAATTTTAGAAAACATTATTGATTTAAATAATAATAAGATAATAGTTATTAACGAATTTGAAAAAGAAAATATGGAATCAGATATCATCAACTTAAAAAAAATAAATAATCTAAAAGAATATTGTTTTATTTTCCCTTTTCCTCAAAACTCACGCGTAGCAGTCAATTTTTTGGATTTGATTGATGAAAAATACAAATTAGAATATGCTAATCTTTCGAATATAAAAGGGATTGAAAACAAAATATTGTATGTTAATTTTCTAATTGACCAAAAAGAGAATACAATAAACAACTAAATATATGCTATTAAAAAACGCACTTATATATGTCAATGGCTCGCTCCAAGATGGAGCTTTATTAATCCTTAATGGAAAGATTATATCTGTTATCAATGACAACTCTGAAGATGAAGTAAAATCAGTTCTAAGGAAAAATAAAGATGGGATAGTAATTGATTGCGAACGGAGAAAAGTCTTACCAGGTATAATTGATATTCATTCTCATTTAAGAGATATGGGGCAGAGTGAAAAAGAAACATTTTCATCTGGAACATTAGCAGCAGCTTTTTCTGGAATTACGACGGTATTTAATATGCCAAATACGATTCCTCCTGCGATAAACGCAACTCAGATTAAAAAATGGATGAGGAAAGCAAAGAATAAAATATACGTAAACGTGGGATTTATTGCTGGAGTGCCTAAGAACATTAATCTCAAAGAAATTATTTCGATTGTTGAATCAGGCGTAATTGGTTTTAAAATTTATCCGTTAGGCTCTTTAAACGAGGTAGATTGGACAGATTATTTGAATATACAGAAAATTCTTAGTATCTCATCGAAATTGCAAATCCCTATATTTATACACCCAGATTGGTCTCTTTCTCCAAAAGAAAAAGATGAAGTTTATCGCGATGGTATATTGATTAATTTAACAACTTTGAAATTACATAATAATTTATACCCCACCTCCCTAGAAGCAAAATATGTGAATTTTATTCTAGATAACTATTATAAAATCATAGCAGATTTGGATTTGAGCTCGGAGAATTATCCAATCGTACATTTTTGCCATATTAGTTGTAAGGATAGTTATTCCTTGATAAGAAAAGCCTTAGATAAGAAAACAAACTTGAAAATCACCTTTGAAACGACGCCGCACCACCTACTATTGGCAAACACCATACCACTAAATAATCCTAATTTTGGGAAGGTTTTACCTCCTTTAAGAGGCGAAGAACACTCCTTATTTTTATTTAAGGAACTTAAAGAAGGGAACATAAGCCTTGTAGGCACGGATCATGCACCTCACACGCTGAAAGATAAAGCTCAAGATTATTTAGACGCACCTTCGGGATTTCCCGGATTTGAAACTTACGCATTAACATTATTAGATAAAGTTTGCAGAGATGAACTTTCTCTAGAAACTTTTGTTAAGGTTGCTTCAGAAAATCCTGCAAAAATTTTTAAAATTAAGAATAAAGGATTGATCAAAGTAGGCTATGATGCTGATTTAATCATAGTTGATAAGATTCCAGAATATCCTATTAAACCAGAAATGTTCAAAACAAAAGCAAAATTTTCGCCCTATGAGGATTTTAAAACCACTGTTCAAATATGGAAAGTATTTCTAAGCGGAATCGAAATAAATAATGATGATGCTGAACCTAAGGGAAATATTATTAAACATTCTAACTAAGATAATATTATAATTAACCGTCTACTATTATATACTGAAAGCAAATTCTAAGAGCGAGAGCATGACAGATAAAGAAATATTTACATTAGAAGAAGGAAAAGCTTTAATTAAATTTGCGAGAGAGAATATCGAGTATTTTCTTCAAAATAGTAAAAGAATAATAGTTCCCGATGAATTGAGGAAGAAATTTACGGATAAATATGGTGCTTTTGTAACTTTAAATGTTCAAAATGTTGAAGGCAACCCCTTAAGAGGTTGTATCGGATACATTGAACCTAAATTCTCATTATATGATGCTGTTCATAGGGTGTCAGTAAGTTCGGCTACAGAAGATTCACGCTTTCCACCTGTCACACTTGAAGAAATGGATAATATTGTTATTGAACTTTCAATTTTAACTCCCCCAAAATTATTAGAAGTAAGCGATCCGAAAGAATATATTGAAAAAATCGTGATTGGAAGAGATGGGTTAATAGTAGAGAAGGGCATGCGAAGAGGATTATTACTTCCGCAAGTCCCCGTTGACCACGATAGAAATTGGGATGTGGAAACTTTCTTACAACATACTAGTATTAAAGCATGGCTTTCTGCTGAAGCTTGGAGAGATATAAAAAGTACAAAAATATACTCTTTTCAAGCAATACTATTTGAAGAAGAATTTCCACGAGGAAATGTTGTACGAAAACATCTTACTTCATCATAATTACACAAATATATTTCGTGAAAAATATGGAAAAAAATGAAAATATGATTCTTGTAATAGATATTTCATCTAATTCCGTAAAAGTTGCTTTAGTTTCAGAAGGTTTGAAATTGGTCCATTTCAATAGTCAAAATATTAATATAATTAATGAGGATATAGATGGTTTTGTTAAAAGTTTTGACATGGAAGATATCTGGAATAAATTAGTTAATGGAGTAAATCAAGTTCTTACTAAAATTAAGAATCAAAATACCAAAATTTTAGGAATATCTACTTGTGCTCAAAGGATTGCATCTGTTTTTTTAGACGGAAAGGGGAGTGTTGTTTATGGAGGTCCTAATATTGATATTCGCGGAATAGATTCTGCGTATCTAATAGACGATGAATTTTCAGAAAAAGATCTATTTGAAATAACCGGTCATAGTCCTTCTTTATTATTTTGCTTAGCTAGGTTATTGTGGTTCAAAGAAGAAGAGGAAGAAACTTATGCAAAAATAAGTAAAGTGTTAATGTTGGATGATTGGTTAGTATACCGTCTTAGTGGAATCTATGTTAGTGATTTTTCATCTGCTGCTGAATCTCAGTTATTAGATATAAAAAAAAAAGAGTGGAGTTCAGAAATAATACAAACCTTTGATTTCAACCCAGATTTTTTCCCTGATATTGTGGAATCAGGAACTCTAGTTGGTGAAATAAAGCCGGAATTAGCTAAAAAATTCAACTTTAATCAAAATAATATTCCTATAGTCAAGGCAGGAGGAGATACTCAAGCATCCCTGTTAGGTATGGGAGTTATTGAAGAAGGAGATATTGGTATCAGTTTAGGCACAACAGCTCCTCTCCATCTCGTAGTAGATAAGCCGATTATTGATCCCTCAAATAATTATTGGACATCTTGTCATTCTGTAAAGGGAAAATGGTTATTAGAAGGACATGCAGGCAATACAGGTGCTTCTTATAATTGGTTTAAACGATGTTTTTTATCTAATTCAGAGGATAATGCCGATTTTTTGATGGATACATATTTAAAGTTGTCTCCACCGGGAGCTTTATCAACTTATGCGTACTTAGGACCCGAAAATATGAACATTAAAAATCAAACTTCAATAAAAAGAGGTATATTTGCTTTTCAACCTCCTATGATGATATCTGAGGAACTCCCCAAGATTGAAGATTTTGCTAGAAGTGTTCTTGAAAATATCGCATTTGGAATATTTGAAAATTATAATGCTTTAAATAACTATACTGATTTAGATACAAGAACTTTTTGCGCTGGAGGTATGGCTAAATCAGAAGTATTTAGTAAATTGTTAGCAAATGTGTTAGATTCAGAAATTTCAATCCCATTTGTAAAAGACTCAGCTTTTATAGGAGTGGCAATGAACACCCTGAAAGCTTTAGATGTTTATTCAGATTATAAAGCTATGATTAAAGATCTCATTACTTATGAGAAGATTGAGAGTAATCCTAGCATTTCAGAGAAATATAGATCTATTTACCTTGAATGGAAAAACCTTAAAAATAAAATAGATAAGCTGTAATTTCTTTCTCGCTTCATTTATTAAATTTTTATAAAGGAAAGTTAATTATTACATACAAAAGTTGTATTAGTATTTTAGGGATGTGTTAAATTGTCAGAATTTAATAGTATAGAATCGTGTTTAGAAGAAATTGAAAACCGCTATAATAACACAGAAAAAGTAAGAAGAAAATTAGCCAACTACGAGGATCCCGTACAGATAACATTCTTAGATACTAATCGTAGCGTAATGCTTCTAGTAAATAAAGATCAAGGAATTAAGGTAAAAGACAATACTAGCGATGAGAATGCTCCAGTAAAAATCGAATTTTTATCAGAAAAGATAATGCTGGAACTATTTAATAAGGAGCTTGGAGCAGTAAAAGCATATTCTGCGGGAAAAATAAAGGTTATTGAAGGTCAAATTCGGAATTTAATGAAGCTAAGAAGCTTAATGTTCTAAGAAAATTTAATTATTTTTTTTATGGATTCTAACTTTTAATATTTGATATTAATAAATCTAATAACAATAGTAACTAATTATTTTTAATCGAGTTGAGAAATGATGAGAGCTTTTATAACCGCAAGCATATCAGATGAAGTTTTAAAGGAATTAAAAACGAAATTGGATATCACATATGAGAGTTGGAGAGAGACCGGAAATATCTATTTCGACGTCAAAGAAATGATTGAAAAATTAAAAGATTACGATATCTTTATAACAGTCGCGGATGATTTAAAAAAAGCTGAATTATTTGAAAACACCAATTTGAAATTGATTGGATCCTGTCGAGGAGATCCATTTAATATTAATTTAGATGCCGCTACGAAAAATAATGTTCCAGTTATTTATACTCCTCTTAGGAATGTAGTTGCAGTTGCTGAAATAACTGTAGGGTTAATCATATCATTAGCAAGAAATTTGACACAACTCGATAAGTTCTTGCATTCAGATGATTTTGAGGTAATTGATTTCGAAGATTGGATTAAATGTTATAATAGGTTCATGGGCAGTGAACTATTGGATAAAATGATTGGGATTATCGGTTTTGGTCAGATAGGACAACGTGTTGCTGAACGATTAAAACCATTTGGTGTTGATATTCTCGTTTATGATCCGTATGTCTCAGATGAAATAGTTGAAATGTATGGCGAAAAAACTGATATAGACACCTTAATGAAAAAAAGCGATTTTGTTACAATCCATGCAGCTGCAACAGATGACAACGACAATTTAATTAACGAGGAACGGATAAAAATGATGAAAAACACATCTTTTTTAATTAACATGGCTAAAGGAAGCCTTGTAGATTATAATTATTTATACGAAGCTTTAAAAACTAGAACAATTGCTGGAGCAGCTTTAGATGTATTTCCAATGGAACCTCTCGATGAAGATAATGAGTTTTTGGAATTAGATAATGTGATAGTATTGCCCCATATTGGGGGAAATACAGCTGAAGTAATTCAAAGACAATCAAAAATGCTTCTGGATGATATTGTTATTTGGTTGAATAATGGAACACCTTCTCATGTTTTAAATCCTGAGGTTTTTGAAACATTTAAAGAAAAAAAGGAGTCTTTAAATCAACCAATCAAAAAATTAAAAGAACAAATTGTAAATATTTGTAAAAGATTGCTAGATGATGGACATGTTATTGGATCAGCGGGAAATGTGAGCATGAGGGTAAAAATGGGAGACGAAGAAATAATACTCATTACTCCCAGCAATGTAAATTACGAAGATATGGTTCCAAACGATATTTTAATTATTAATCTTGAGGGAAAAGTAATCGAAGGAGAAAGAAATCCCTCAGTAGAAAAACATCTACATCTTGGTATTTATAAAGAACGCGAGGATGTGAATGTAATTATACACTCTCATGGCGTTTACTCAACAATACTTAGTGCTCTTAATTTATCGCTACCTCCCGTTATGGAGGAACTTGTCCCCTATTTAGGAGGAGAGGTAGTTTGCTCAGAATATGGCGAGGCTGGAAGTGAAGAATTAGCTGATAATGTAAAAGCGAGTTTAGAGGAGAGAAATGCAGTAATTCTCGCAAATCATGGAAGTTTATGTTGTGGAAGTCATTTAGAAGGGGCTTATACCGTTTTACGATACTTAGAGAGGGGATCTAAAATTTATTATCTTGCGAAATTAATAGGGGAACCAAATCTTTTACCTGAAGATACAATAGATTATGAAATGGATATCTTTGATCTTTTTAAAGATTCAAAAAAAATATAGAAAAGGATTTGAATAAAAATAAAAGCCTTTTTACTAGCTTGAGTTGAAATTTATGGTTGCTTACCCTAAAGAATTAACAATAGCAATTAATTTAGTTAAAAAAGCCTCAGAGATTACAGAATGGTTTAGAACTGAGCATTCTTCATCTTTTACAAAGAAAGACGATTCTCCTGTCACTTTAGCTGATTTTGCTTCTCAGATTTTTATAATATCAGAAATTAGGAAACATTTTCCAGAAGATCAAATTATCGCCGAAGAGGAGAGTGGCGCTTTTTTAAACTCGAATGCTGAAGAAATACTAAAACGATGTTATTCCTCAATACAAATTAATTTTAGGGAAAGTCTTAAAGAAACTTTAAATTATCGTGGTCCAAATTCTCATCGCCAATGGACTGTCGATCCAATTGATGGAACTAAAGGCTTTCAAAAGAATTTAGCGTATGCTATAGGGATAGGGTTGATGATTCAATCTGATCCAATGATATGTGCCATAGGTGTACCAAAATATAAAAACACAAACCTTACGATTTTCTCAGCTGAAAAAAACCACGGAGCTAAAGTTTCGTATGGAGATCAGAACTTTACTAAGATAAAAGTAAGCGATAGTAATGACATAAAAACGTCTCGTATGTGTTATTCCCTACATTATAATAAGCCATGGGTGTTAGATTTTGCTAAGTCGCTAAATATAACTAATTTTATTCCAATGGATAGTATGGCAAAATTATGCATGGTTGCAGAGGGTTCAGCTGAAATTTATGTTAAGCCTATGAATATTCAGCGTTCATATACATGGGACTTTTTACCGGGTGAATTATTAGTTAAAGAAGCTGGAGGAACGATCACTGACATAAAAGGCAATACAATTAAATATATAAATGAAAAATGTATGGTTACCGCCCCTGGTCTTATTGCTTCGAATGGAGCTATCCACAGAGATTTATTAGCTGCACTTAAATCTAGTGAAATTCTTAAAAATAGTTAAACAATCTGAACTATGCTTCCAAATAACTTAACAAAGTAGTTTGGGCTACACTTGGCGCTTTTTCTAAGTTTGATAATCTTATTCCAACAAGCCTAACTTTCTTGTTCACAGTTGAAAATTGATTCAATAACTCATTGATGACTTTTAATACCTGACGCTTATCTTGAACATAATAAGTAAAGGATTTTGAACGAGTATACGTTAAAAATCCTTCAAGTCTTATTTTAAGAGTTACCGTTTTATAGTATATCTTATTTTTAATTACACTTTTATGAATTCTATTATTTATCTCTTCGAGTTTTGATAAAATTAGGTTAAGGTCGTCTGTGTCCTCATAAAAAGTTCTTTCCTTGCTTATAGATTTTCTGTCACCATGAAACTCTTTTACTTCCCTAGTGTCAATTCCATTTGCAACATTCCACACCCATTCCCCATTTTTCCCAAATAATTGAACCATTTTAGGGAGTGTAAGATTTATAATATCACCAATTGTTTTAATACCTTTTTTGTTGTAATAGAGTTTAGACTTTTTTCCAATTCCGGGAATACGAGTAATTTCTAGATTTTTTAAAAAATCTTTTATGTTATTTGGCTCAACTATGGTAATCCCATTCGGTTTATTGAAATCTGAAGCAATTTTAGCAATTGATTTAGTGGAGGCACACCCTACCGAGATGGTAATACCTACATTTTTCTGAACTTCGTTTTTCAATTTTTCTGCTAAATCTCTAACCTCTTTAAAATTTATACACTTATCTGATACATCTAGATACGCTTCGTCAATACTAACTTGCTGAAACTTGTCTGAATAGGAATTAACAATCTCCATTACTTCTTTTGAGGCTTTCTGATATTTCTCAAAATTGGGATGAAGGAAGGTTCCATGAGGACATCTTTTATAAGCCTGGGATATAGGCATCGCTGAATGAAGTCCAAATTTTCGAGCTTCATAGTTACAAGTACTGACCACACCTCTTCCTTTTCCATCTTTTGGATCTGCTCCTATAATTATAGGTTTTCCTAAGTATTCTGGGTTATCTCGTTCCTCAACTGCTGCAAAAAAGCAATCTAAATCGCAATGTAAGATTAAGCGGCTCATTTTTAATCATTTTGTATAATTTACTTTAATTTAGACATTGTTAGTATTTCCAAATAAAATAAAAAAAGTTGGACTATGTTGAATTTTTAATTTTCATCCTTCATGAATATCTAAATCTATGAAAATACATTTTTAATCAATCTTTAATTTAAATTTATATGGAAACGGATAAAATAGAACAACTTCGAAAAACAGTTGTAAGAGGAGCTCAAGAGATCTATAGCAAAGGGTTAGTTGAGGATGGAGAAGGCAATGTTAGTGTTAGGATAGATAAAAATGAAATATTAGTTACGCCCACTTCAACTAAGTATAACTTATTAAGCCCTGAATTAATAGTTCATATGGATTTAGATGGAAATGTAATAGGATCAGGTAGAATTCCATCTACGGAAGTTAAAATGCACCTAGCAGTTTATAAGGATAGACCTAAAGTCAAATGTGTTATCCATAATCATTCACCCTATATATCTATGCTTTCAGTTCTAAGAAGAAGCATACCAATTATAATGGAACAACAATTAATTTTCCTCGGCGGAGAAATTCAATGTACTGAAATTACTGAAGCCCACACAGAAGAAATGGGTGCAAACGCATTGAAAGCGTTGGGTAGAAATAACGCAGCGATACTAGCTAACCATGGAGCTATTATATGTGGTAAATCTTTAGATCACACTGTTAGGTTTTCTGTGGTGTTAGAAAAAATGGCAAAAGTCTATTGGGGTGCTTTGCAAATCGGTGACCCGTTAACAATCCCTAGTGAAAACCTTGAAAAACACGAGAAGATGTTTAATAGTTTATTTGCGTGTTATCCTAAAAGACTAAGAAAAAATTAGAGTTATGTGATGGATAACATGGAGTTAGGCATAAGTTCATTAGGCCATATTATTGACTTCGGGCTCAACAACAAATATAATGATATTTTTAGTATGTATTATCAATCTACAGAAGATTGTCTTAAATTTGCTGAAGAGAATGAGATTTCAATTGTAGAGATAGTAATTGATCCTCAAAATATATTTACAGGTACGAATAGACAAGAATTTATTGATTTGCTAAACTCGTATTCAATAAAAAAGCAAGTGCACGGTCCATTCATCGATGTTAACTTATGCTCTCACAATGATATAATATCGAAAGCTTCAACAGAAGCATATATTGAAACTGCCAAATTTTGTAGAGAAATCAAAGTTGATGTAATAACAATACATCCCGGCTTGGCTAATTTTTTATTGCAGTTCATAAGAGACTATAATAGCATACAGTTAGGTAAAGCAATAAATTTTCTTTTAGATTTTACGAATGATCTGAATATGACGATCTGCTTAGAAAATATGCCTAAAAACACGCATATAATGTTAGATCAAAATAATATTGCAGTCATTTTAAACTCAATTGGAAGACCAGATTTATTTCTCACATATGATACTAGTCATTTCTACACAAATGACGGAGATGTAAACATACTATGGGAACAATATCACAAAATAATAAAAAATGTACATCTCGTTGAAAACTTTACAACTGATTCTGACACTCATCCACCACTTGGATCGGGGAAAGTTGACTTTAAGGGAATTTTAGAAACCATTAGAAATTATCGATATAAAGGAGCTTTAATTGTCGAGCTCTCATCCAATAAAGGTTTAAGCAATAGTATTGATTATATTAATAAGTTATTGTAAAATAATTTGACAATTATTGATCAATAGAAATTTTATAGACTTATTTATGAAAATGCCTTATAAAATATATAATGAAAATCATATCTCTTCAAATTAGCGATGACTTGTTAAATAGGTTTGAGAAAGTTCGAAATCAGAGTGGTTTTAATTCTAAAAGCGAAGCGTTAAGAGATTCAATCTTGAAATTTATTGAAAGTCATGAAAGTTTCGAAAATCTAGAGGGTTATAAAATAATGAATATAAATCTTGTATATCCGTTTAAAGAACAGATTGCAGATGAGATTTCTGAGCTTTATCATAATTTTCATTCAATAATTAAAGCTGTAACTGATTGGAGAATTGCTGATAAAAAGATTGAAATCGTTTTAGTAGTAGGTGAGTTCGGAATTATTAAGGATCTTTACCATGCGATAGTTAAAATTAAAGACGTAATTAGTTCTATTCATGAAGTGATTATTGATTAATAATCATCATATTTAATCAAGTTGGAGTGATATATCTACAAAATCAGTAGGCTTTTGAGTGAGAATGCTCGTACTTATTATATCTGGTTCTGAAATCAAATAATCTACTATATTGTCTTGTGTTATGTTTCCCGAAACTTCAATAATTACCTGATCGCGTAAATTTTGCTGCTTTAGCAAGTTCATTGCATCTTGAACTATATCAGGGTGCATATTATCTAGCATTATTATGTCGGCACCGTTTTTTACGGCTGTAATGACATCCTCAACTTTCTCCACTTCTATCTCTATTTTTTTCGTGAAACTTGCTTTAAGTTTCGTATGTTTGAGAAGTTTAGCTACATTTCCATTATAAAATTTTAAATGAGTTGACTTTAAAAGAATCATATCGTCCAAATTAAAACGATGTGTATCTCCTTTTCCTAAATCTACCGCCTTTTTTTCAAATATTCTTAAACCAGGTAAGGTTTTTCTAGTGCAAGCTATTTTTACATTTTTGCCTGATTCTTCAATTATTTTAACAAATTTCCGAGTAGTTGTTGTGATTGCACTCATATGACTCAGAAGATTTAGTCCCAATCTTTCACCCAACAAAATATCTTTGGTTTTTCCGTTCATTTCTGCTACGATATCACCAGAATAGATTTGATCCCCATCTAATTTCTTAAGTGTGATATCAACTTTTAAAAGATGAAATAGAATTTCAAATTCTTCTAAACCAGACAGATAACCATTACTCTTAGCAATAATTTTTGCAGACGAGGTTGAATCTGTAGGAATAGATTTTGAGCTGATGTCGATAAATGCGTTGTCTTCTATTAAAAATTTTCTTAATTTTTTTTCGATTAAGATACGATTATAACTCATTTTCACCAGATCTTTTATACCGTATTATTATTATAGATTAAAGATTAATTAAAATTATGTGTGGTACTGAAAAAATATTCATAAATAATAATGAAATTAAACTTGAAGCTGAATTGTTTCTATCGAGTGCAGAAAATTTACATAAAGCTACTTTAATCTGTCACCCGCATCCTCAATTTTTAGGGATTTGATTCCCTTAAAAGGGAAAATATGGGGGCAATATGTATAATAATGTAGTTTCTGGTATTTTTAATAATTTCATTCAAAATAATATTTCGTGTTTACGGTTTAATTTCAGGGGGGTTGGAAACTCAACGGGAAATCATTCTAATGGTACGGGGGAATTAAATGACACTAAAGCTTGTGTCGATTTTCTCGTGAACGAGCAAAATATTGAAAAATTATTAATTTACGGATATTCTTATGGTGCAGCAATAGGGTGTTCTACAGTAAATTATTCTAAAAATATAATTGGATATTGTGCAATTTCTTTTCCTTGGGACTTTATGGGGCTAGAATATAAAAAGCTTTCTCAATGTGAAAAACCAAAATTATTTATTCAAGGAAATCGAGATAGGTTAGCGATTTATGAGAATTTTAAAACCCATTATGATTTCTACTTAGATCCAAAAAGATATAAAATAATAAATGAAGCAGATCATTTCTATTTAGGATTTGAACAAGAAGTTGCTAAGGAAACATATGAGTTTTATAGATCGATAATAGAATAAAAATTAGCAAATTTCTAATAAAACCTTGCCGAACTGTTTACCTTCATTCAAATAGATCTCAGCTTCAATTATCTTTTCCAATTGGAATTTCTTATCTACGACTGGATTTAGTTTTCTTTCAAAAACTAATTTCATTACTTCTCTAAATTCTCTTTGATTACTCATAGTCGAACCAAAGATTTTGATTTGTTTCCAGAAGATTTGTCTAATATCAATTTCAGCTATAGGTCCAGTTGTCGCACCTGGAATGACTAAACGTCCTCCAGGTTTCAATAGTCGAAGACTGTTAGGGATTGTTAATTTCCCGACACTATCAACTATTACATCTATTCCCTGCTTTTCAGTTATCTCAGAGTAAATAGTTTTACTATAATCAGGGTTGGTTTTATAATTAATTACGTGATCGGCTCCTATCTCTTCTGCTTTTTTCATTTTATCTTGATCACTTGTCGTAGTTATAACTTTTGCTCCTATATATTTAGCAATCTGAATGGCAGCAGTAGATACACCTCCTCCTGCGCCATGGATAAGCACAGATTCTCCTTGTTTTAATTTAGCTTGAGTTGTTAAAAGCCTCCAAGCCGTTAAATAAGCAAGTGGTGCTGATGCAGCGAGTTCATAAGAAAAATTCGTAGGTAGTATTAACACATTTTCTTCAGGAACTTTAAAATACTCACAGTAAGTACCCCATCTGTGTTCTCCCATAATAGAAAAGCTTTTACAAAAATTTTGATTACCTGATAAACAAAATTTGCATTTCCCACAACTCAATCCCGGATTAATTGCAACTCTCTCTCCTTCACTTACAGAAGTTACTGCAGATCCGACTTCCTTTGTTATTCCACTTCCATCACTTCCTAATACATGAGGCATGCTTAGTTTTAATCCCGGCCAACCTCTTACCAAAAAAACATCAATATGGTTCAAAGCTCCATACTTTGCTTGAATTAATACTTCATTTGGTTTTATTTTTGGAGTCTCGAGATCTCCAACAAGTAACTGGTCTAAACTACCATGTTTCTTTATGAAGGCTGCTTTCATAAATTTAAAATAAAACTATAACTATTAAATTTAACATTTCTAAGTTATAAAAAAAGTTATAGCCACAGTTATTAGACAAAACAAAATGATTACATGAGAAAATAAAGGTTCTTAAATAGAAGAGAGTTTTTCTAAATCTGGTGTTGCGTTATCCACGGCCCAATCGAGGAGTTGATCGTAGTAAGATTCAATCTCGTATGATTCTGGTTTTTTAGATAAAACTGCTAGAATAAACTGTGTTTTTTGATCTCGCATTATTATGTTCCTACACACGATATAATCTTCTAAATATTTAATTTTTAAACTCGATAGGAGGGATAAATGCATTTCCTCGGAAGCTTTATAAGCAGCATCGCTCAATAACGAGCTCATGGCGGCAACTACTCTATCATCAACATCATCTGCTTTTTGGGAAGCTAAAACTAATCCCGTTGATGTTGAATATAAAGATGCTCTAAAGTTTCCATTCTCGTTTAGTTCTTTTAATACAAGTTCTAGCCTTGATACCATTTGGATAAACACTCAACTGTTTTATTTATAATAGACTAATGGTTTTCTATATTTTATGTATAATTAATATGAACTATATAATATTTAACTTTATTTTTATGAATTTTTGAGATTTATTATAAAAGTAGATAAAATATTATCTTCGTCAATTTTTAAGGTAATAACAGTTGGTCTTGCTATTGGTTTATCAAAACCTCTTTTGGGTAGTGGCGCTTTAGGTTTTGTTGGACTTCCTGGATTAATCAATAGGGTGTTATAAGTTGTACCCTTTATGAGCGGTTGATGAGTATGCCCAAAAATAAGAATATGTATGTTTTCCCTTTTAAAAAAGTCTTCTAAATGCTCGGGTTTCTTGTGAATAACACCGATATTGTATTTGTAAGCCGAAATTATGATAAATTCCTCTAAACCCGATATTTCATCAGATTCCCCCTTTACACTCCGGGTTGGAGCTATTTCTTTTAAAAGATCTAAAATAAACGGTTCAGTAATATCTCCTGCGTGGATTATTTCGTCAACATCTAAGAAAATTTCTTTTAATTGACTTATTAAAGTTTTATATAGGATACCATCATCGTTAGTTGATAAATGTGTATCAGAAATAATTCCAAATTTAACCATGGCTATTTATTCTCGCTATAAAATAATTACTCCTATCAAGAAAATAATCAGCCCAAATAAAATGTCAAATATTATCCTATTAATCACATCTGATGATCTTTCTTCTATACTTTTATCACGTGCGAAGTAGGTCTTGAATTCTTTAACACCTATTGATAAGCTTTCTTTAATTCTACGAAACTGCCAAATAAACAGGAATATTCCTACAATTAGTAAAGGTAAATAAACATACCAGGTCATAAATGAAAAACTATTACCATTTATGTAGTTCCAAATTGAAAAAGATGAAATAACATTATTCAGAGTATGAGCAAATATCACTGGAAAGATCCAGTGTCGTCTTTGTACCACCATTGAGAGAATAATTCCCACTAAGAATGCTTGTAGGAACCAAATTAAGGGAAAAATTATGGGTAAACCTGGCGAAGGTCTTGTAAAGATATAACTAAAATGTCCTAATCCAAAAAAAAAGGAACTTATTATTACAGCAGACATTTTGTTAAAATAATCGCTACCCCTATGCGTTAAAAAACCTCTAAACAATGATTCTTCATATAATGCAATACAAAGAGGTATAAATATAATCGATAAGAGAAAAATGTAGTAATTCTCATTAAAATAAGAGTTTAAAGAGAATTCACCAGCAGGATTTAAAACTCCAGATACATAAGCTAACATATCAGGTGAGAGGAAATAAGTAAAGAAATCCAATGGTATAAAGATTAAAAAAAGCAATAACACGCCGTATAAAAGTTGAAATTTAAAATTTTTCTTAGTTATTTTAAAAAAATTTATGAAGTTGCGTGAGGGGCTGATATCCTCCTTTAATATTAATTTTTTTCGTTGTTTTTCCATTACAAAATTAGCCAAATACAAACATAAGGGAATAGCAGCAATGAGTATTAAAGCCCTTAGATAATTATAAAGTGGTTCAAAGATCACGGAATTCGAATCAATTAAGGATGGCAACAAAAAAGTTGGAATTAGCATAAAAATAAAAATACCAAGAAAGATTATCAAAACTTCGAAAAGAAAATAAAATCGTTGCCTTAATATCATTTTTAAAGGGGTTTCATTTCTTCTCATGATTTATATCTACAAACAAGTTTTATGATTAAAAGATAATTATCTCGAAATATTTTAAATTTTCTTATTTACATTACTCAAAAAAAAATCTACCTCTTTTCTTCCTGGAATTCCATTCCTAGCACCTAATTTTTGTATGCATTGTCCAGCTACAAAATTACCGATATTAATATCATTTCTTAGGTGTTCAAACTTTAAACTCAATTTTTGTGCTAAACCAAATAAAAAACCTGCAGAAAAAGCATCACCAGCCCCAGTTGTATCTATTACTCTTTCTATTTTTAATGAGGGTATTAGGTCATTTTCTCTGGACGTAAGTAAGAAGGCTCCTTTACTACCAAGAGTAACAATTATTACTTTTATATTTAAAGCAAATAATGAATCTGAATTGTCCCTAATTAACTCGATACTTATATTCCAATCTTTTAAATTAAATAGAGTCTTAAATTCTCTTTGAGAGAGGATTAATGTATCCGTATTTTCTAAGAGATGTTTGATATTGTCAAACCCTTGGTCAATAATCAGCATACCGGGGTTTAAAATTACAGGTATAGTTTTTTTTCTACCAATTTTTGCCGAATGTAATAATGGTCCTATATTCTTTAGACTGCTTAAGTAGATTAATTTAGTGGAGGTAATCTCTTCTTCTAAAATATCACTTTTAGACAGATAATTAGCAGCACCACTATAGGCATATATCCTCCTTTCTCCCTTCTTGTTTAAAGCTACATAAGCAGACCCGGTTTTTTGAATATTTGAATATTTAAGTAACTTAGTTTCAACTGGTGCTTCTTTAAAATCGTTAATAATTTTATTACTGAAGATATCATTTTGTCCCAATTTTCCAATAAAAGCTGTTGATAATCCCATCTTTCCACAGGCGTAAGCAGTGTTAGCGGCAGCTCCACCAGATAATAAATTCAGATTTGATACGAATACTTCGTCATCATCAGAGGGATATCTTTCTACTTGGGCGACCATATCAACAAGAGCAGCTCCAATACAAATTACATCAAAAATTTCAATCACTTCGATTTTAAATTATATTATTTTGCTCATATTCAAAGGATCCAAATTCAGATTTAATTTCAAGCAGGTTTTTTTTTTTTGAGAGCGATTTTTCGCACTGACCGATAATTTTTGATTCAATATTGAAAGATTTAGCTATTCCAATAATATCTTTGGTTATTGATTCATCACAATAGAGTTCCATTCTATGACCCATATTGAATACTTGATACATTTCCTTCCAATGAGTTTCTGAAGATTTTTGGATCATTTCAAATATTTTAGGAAGTTTGAAGAGATTATTTTTCAAATATTTAATTCCTTCACCATAATTAAGGATTTTAGTTTGACCACCGCCAGTATTATGAATAATGCCGTGAATTCCCTTACGGTGTTGATTTAATAGGTTAACTAACATTGGACTATAAGTTCTAGTTGGAGATAAAAGTGCTTTTCCAACATTCAAGTTAAGTCCCTTAATTGTATCTGTAAGGGAATAATTTCCAAAGAAGATTAATTGTTCGTCAAGGTTTTGATCATAACATTCTGGATACTTTTCGTAATATTTATGAGAGAGAAGTCCATGTCTTGCTAAAGTTAACCCATTACTCCCTATTCCACTATTAAAATCGTCTTCGTACGATGCTTTACCGTCGCTAGCGAATCCAATTATTACGTCCCCATCTTTTATGTTTGACGCGTTAATTACATCTTTTCTTTTCATCGAAGAAAAAACAGAAGCATCTACGAGTAAAGTTTGCACGATATCCCCAACATCGGCTGTTTCGCCCCCACATACCATTGTGTTTAAACCATATTCAGATAACTTTTTGCTATAGTTGTAATATTCTTTAATAATCGTATTAATTATTTTTCCAGAGATGAGCCGGCTATTTCGGCCAATGTTATTAGATATCAAGAAATTTCCCGTTGCGCCAACGCACAATATATCGTCTATATTCATTACAATAGCATCTCTTACTATGCCTTTAAAGACAGATATGTCGTTTGTTTCTTTAAAATACATATACGCTAAGCTAGATTTTGTTCCAGCCCCATCAGAATGAAAAACAGAACACCATTCATCGCCCCTACTCTCATCAGGCACAATCTTACAAAAGGATCCTGGAAATAAGCCTTGATCTATGGATTTTATTGCTTTGTGGACATCTTCCTTTTTAGAAGATACCCCTAATTGAGAGTAAATATCTTTTTCGTCAGACATTTTTATAATTGATGTTTATTTTTCAGAAATTTTATTAAATCTTCAGTTTGTTCAACAGCTTTTCCTATGTAACTATGAGGATTAAGTAAATTATCAATTTCTGTTTTCGTAAAAACTTTTTCAATCCTCGGATTTTCCATTAAAATTTCTTTAAGAAAACGATTTTCTTTTTTTGCTTTTATTGCCGCATTTCTTAAAACTTCATGCCCCTCTTGTCTTCCAATACCCTTTTCAACTAAGTTAACCATAATTTTTTCTGATAAAACGGCTCCCTTAGTAAGGTTTAAATTCTCTTCGATCTTAATTTCATCAAATTCAACTTCTTCGATGTTTCTAGTAAGTTGAATTATCATATAATCTAGGAGAATGAAGTTTTCAGCGAAAATTATCCTCTCATTTGCTGAGTTAGTTAAATCTCTTTCATCTTCCAATATTACATTGTCTAATGCAGGAATTATATTGGACTTTAAAACTCTGGCCAAACTACAAATTCTTTCTGATTTATGGGGGTTTCTTTTATGAGGCATTGTTGAGCTACCAACTTGGCTCTTTTTGAAGGGTTCAAACATTTCAGCGATTTCATTTCTTTGGAGTACTCGAAATTGCCTTGAAATCTTTGCTAAAGATTGTCCAATCAATGATGTTAAAAAAATAACCTCAGCGTGACGATCTCTTTGGATTACCTGGTTTGTTATTAAAGCTGGTAGTAAATTAAGTTCTTTCATAATAAACTTCTGGATTTCAATGCCCTTCTCCCCAAAGCTCGCCATCGTACCTACTGCCCCCGACATTTTACCATATGATATACGATTTAAAGTTTCTTTTAATCTATCTAAATGCCTGTCTATCTCATACGCCCAAACACCAAATCTCATTCCATACGTAGTTGGAATTGCGTGTTGTCCGTGTGTTCTTCCAATACATACGAGTTGTTTCTTATTTTCGATAACCTTTATTACTACAGTTAAAAGTTTTTTTAACGATTTTATTACATTTGTTAATGCTTCTTTTAATTGTAGTGCTGTTGCTGTGTCTTCGATGTCGTAACTAGTTGCCCCTAAATGAACATACTTCCCTGCAGATCCTTCACATTGTTCAGATAAAGCCTTAACCATAGCCATTAAATCGTGATGTATCTCATTATCGATTTCTTTTACCCGATTTAGCTTTACATAATTTAAATTAGCTTTGCTATAAATTTCTTCAGCAGCGTCTTGAGGAATATTTCCTAATTTTGCATGTGCTTTTGCCAATACTGCTTCAACCTTTAGCCAATACTCTAATTTTTTATCTTCGGTAAAAATCTCAGCTAATTCAGTTCGATAACGAGTTTCAACAGGATTTATAAATTTATGATCCATATCAAAATTATAGATTTTTAATTTCTATAATTAAAATAATCTTAGATCAAATATTATTCTTATTTTAAAATTTTATTAAAAAACACATATCTAAACAAATAATAGGTATTTGTTAAGTTGTATTGAAAAAGAAGTATGAATGAAAATTTAATTCTGATGTCCTGTTCTTCTAGCAGCAATTTGTCCTACTTTTCTGCCAGGGGGGGCGTTTCTTGAGGTTGTTGTTGGCTTATGAGGACTTTGTTTTGCACCACCTCCGTAAGGGTGGCTTGCAGCATTCATAGTGACTCCTCGAACAACTGGCCATTTCTTAGCTTTAGAACGGTATGCGTGGTGTGCATTTCCTGCTTTTAGGAAAGGTTTATCTGTTCTTCCCCCTCCAGCAACTACTCCAACAGTGCAAAGGCAATTTTGATTGAACCACTTGGTCTTTTTTGATCGAAATAACAATTCAATATTTTTACCAGATCTATTTCTTACGATAGCCGCTACTCCTGATGCTCTCGCAAATTTGCCACCATCTTGAGGAGTTCCCTCAATATTAAAGACCAACGTTCCAATAGGGATTTTTCTCAAAGGTAAGATATTTCCAACTTTCACTTCTTGACCATATCCTGTCTTAGATTGGGTAAATTCTTGTCCTTCATAAATTCCTTCTGGAGGAAGCCATAGACTTTTTTCATTGTCTTCGTACTTTATCCTTGCTATTGGAGCACCTCTTCCAGGAGCGTGAATGAATTCAATTACTTTAAACTTTAATGATTTCTCATTCTTTTTGAAGGGTCGATATTTTACTTCTCCCACATGTCGGTGGCTAGGAGATCGAGCCCATAAATGGCCATATCCTTTTCTCTGAGCTAATATTCGCTTTCCCATAAGGTTCACTTATTATATGGAATTAGTAATATCTAATTAATAAAAGTTTAAATTTTTTATTATTTTAGAAAGAATTTATGGATTTTTAAAAATAAATTATGGAATTAGATTAGAGTTTATCATTCCTCAATAAGTCGTCAATATTATAGTTAAATGCGATAGGAATCTCTCTATCAATAAACTCACCTGCAATATTAGTCAACAATAAATTTTTAATTTCTTCTTTATCATTAGTTTGTCCAAGCACCCATCCTAATTTAACATATCCGACTTCGGGTAACAGATTTCTCCCGGGTATAACACCTAAATCTTGAAGTTCTCTTCCTGTTGAATAGACATTCATCCCAACATAACCGTGAATTGTTTGCGTAGTCATAAGTATCGTAATTCTTTCTTGTATTGCTCTTTCTATTGAATCGTATATATGGGTACTCACGTGACCAAGACCTGTTCCAGCAAATACAATTCCTTTATAATTTTTATCTATGTAAAATTCAATTAGTTCATTTTCCATGCCGGGATAAAAATATACGAGAGCGACTTTTTTCTCGAAGTTTGGTTCGATTGTCGTTTCAGATTTATTTCGTTTCCTATAGTCGTTTTTAAACATTTTTATCTTTCTATCTCTTACCAGCCCTAACGGAATATCATCAATAGAACGAAATGTCTCTCTTACCGAGGAATGCATTTTTCTTACAGTCGTACCCCTATGGATTAATCCATAATCGTGTGAAGGAGAGCCTAGTAGAGTAACTACAACTTCAGCTATATCGGAAGTAGCTACAGTAGCTGAGTTTATCAGGTTTAGTGCTGCATCAGAGGAAGGACGATCAGAGCTTCTTTGACTCCCTGTTAACACGACCGGAATAGATAAATCTTTTAACATGAAAGACAAAGCTGCACTAGTAAATGACATAGTATCCGTTCCATGTCCAATTATAACACCATCGATTCCAGACTCTACGGCTTGTTTAACTTTTTCTGCTAATTTTTGCCAATATTCAAATTTCATATTTTCTGATAAAATCTCGAAAACAATTTCACAATCAAGGTTACAAATTTCAGCTAGTTCAGGAACAGAACTATACAATTCGCTGGGTGTAAAGGAAGGTATAACAGCCCCTGTAGTATAATCTAATCTTGAAGCAACCGTTCCTCCAGTTCCTAGTAATTGAACCTTAGGTAAGGCTTCATTATATGGAAATTCTTTTCTTGGAAATTTGTAGTTTGCTTCTCTTTTTCCGATTTTTTTTATATTTTTTATATCAGAGACATTTATTCCAACATTATAGTTGTTTTCAAGCTTGATTTCAATAAAATCAGGAGCAGAATATTCGCTTCTTGGCATTATTATTCCTTCTAATTGCGTTTTATTTGTAGTAATTTGAATGATATCCCAAACTTCTATTTTATATTTCTTTAAAACATCTATAGATTTACCTTTATACCCTTTTAGTTTATTTTCCACTTATTTCATCTCCTTTAATTTGTTTAGGATCTGCGCCTTCAATTCTTTAGAAACGATCTCTCCATCTATTTTACCACGTACTTTTTCCATTACTTCTCCCATTAGTGGTCCCATAGATCTCATTCCTCTTTCTTTAATGATTT
>Ga0114921_10000232_pt1 | contig 23115 bp, 20 predicted proteins | sample BentaG_FD_87016 | JGI IMG/M metagenome (GOLD analysis project Ga0114921, IMG submission 87016) | Deep subsurface microbial communities from South Atlantic Ocean to uncover new lineages of life (NeLLi) - Benguela_00093 metaG | ecosystem: Environmental > Aquatic > Marine > Oceanic > Sediment ... | reverse complement strand
TTTTAAAAAGGTTTGCGATATACTTTCAGAGGATGTATAAAAAATGAAGCTTGAAGGGAAAGTGGCAATTATTACAGGTGGAGCTAGAGGGATGGGCCATTCGCACTGTCTGGCACTTGCTCGAGAGGGTGCTGATATAGTGGCCTGCGACATATGTAGGGATATCCCCCTCGTTGATTACTCCTTGGCAAGAAAGGAGGAGCTCGATGAGACAGTCAATAAGGTTAAGACATTGGGCAGGAAGGCCATCGGCTTGATTGCAGACGTAAGCAAGGCAGGTGAAGTGAAAACAGTCGTTGACAAAACGATCGATGAGTTTGGGAAAGTAGACATCCTGGTAAACAATGCTGGTGTTGTACTTGTAGCCACTCCATGCCCTGAAGTAACCGAGGAGCAGTGGAACACGATACTTAACATCACTCTAAAAGGGAGTTGGCTTTTTTGCAAGTATGTAATCCCGCATATGGTCAAGCAAAAGAGTGGAAAGATCATTAATATTTCTTCTGTGGATGGGCTTACAGGAAGGGCAAATGTAGTTCCTTATATTTGTGCTAAACATGGTGTTATAGGCCTCACAAGAGCTTTGGCTGCAGAGCTGGCGCCGTATAGGATCAATGTCAACGCAATCTGTCCAGGATCCATAGAAACGCCTATGTTTACTGAAGCAGCTAAAAAAGTAGGTGTAGACCCTAAAATATTTATAAAAGATACTTCTTTATTGTGTGAGTTATACCAGCCCCAAGATATCTCAAATGCAGTAGTGTGGTTAGCATCGGAGGATTCTCGTTATCTAACCGGTCACTCCCTACCTGCGGCTGGAGGTTGGATTGGTTTAATCCCTTAAAATGTGTTTTTCTTTTTGAGTTGCGGCTCTTAACTTCCGGGATTGTCTCAAAGCCAAAAATCAAAGGGAAATTTTCACGTCTTATAAAGGATGCAACTGTTACGACTGCTGGAAAGGCCGTCGTAATTACTGCAACGACCCTCGTCTTGGGTGTTGCACTTTGGAGCTTTTCACCCCTGCGCTTTTAGGCTGAGATGGGCTCCTTGCAGGCTTTAATGATGTTTGTAAACATGGTGGGAGGAGTGTTTTTGCTTCCAACACTCGTCAATCTCTTCAGGCCAAGATTCGTGGTAGCAAAAAGAGAGGCCATCAAAAGATAAGAATAGAACCAACCGGGCAAGGAAAGAGGCGAAGGCTGCTTATTTTCCATGGTACTTGAGATATAGATTGCCAGGGTAATCAAAAATAAAATAGAAAGGGGGAAAGATATCAATATGCAGGAAGAATGACTATAAGGCATCGAGCCCCAAGAGGGGAGAAGGTGGATTGTTTTGTCGAAAAGGTGGATAATACCCGACAGAGAAAGGAGTTTTCATGGAAAAAGATTTAGAGACGAGAATCAGGATTTTAGAGGATATTGAGGAGATAAAGAAGTTGAAATCAAGGTACATGTATTGTCTTAATGAGCGAGACTGGGGTGGTGTTGTGGATTTTTATACGGAAGATGCCATAGTGGATTTTGGTCTTTTCGGGAAATATGAGGGCAAGAAGGAAATTGAGAAATTCTTCAAAGAAACCTTTCCTCCTGTTACGTCCTTTACCCTCCATATGTCCCAGGACCCCATAATTGAGGTGGATGGTGACAGGGCAAAGGGAAAATGGAACATGCATGAATCCCTCACTGTCGCAGAAGCAAACAAAGCGGCATGGGGAGCAGCGACATATGATGATGAATTTGTAAAAGAAAAGGGGAAGTGGAAATGTAAATCCGAAGTCTGTAATATCATCTACTTAACCCCCTTTGCTGAAGGCTGGGTCAAAAAACGGATAATGTTTTAGCCTTTGCTGTCTTCAGTGCACCATTCACGGGTTGTAATGACGCTCAGAAAAAGCATTAAAAGTAAAACAAGAAATGTAGCGGAGAGTATTCCTTAACTGCAAGAGCCGCAAAGAAAAGGTGGTGGTTTTATGAAGAAAGATTTAGAGGCAAGAATTAGGATTTTAGAGGATTGTGAGGCAATAAAGAAATTGAAGTCAAGGTACCTTTATTATATTGATGATAGAGATTGGGATGGCGTTCTGGATTGCTTTGTTGAAGACGCCAGAGTAGATTATGGTCCGTGGGGAAAGTATGAGGGCAAGAAGGAAATTGAGAAATTCTTCAAAGAGATACTTCCTCCGCTTTACTCTCTCGACCACCATGTGACCCATGATCCTATCATTGAGATAGATGGCGACAAGGCGAAAGGGCGGTGGAACCTGGATGTGGCCGCCGTTATGACAGAAGGAAACAAAGCGATATGGGTATCGGGGAGATATGATGATGAGTTTGTAAAAGAAAAGGGGAAGTGGAAGTATAAGTCGATAGCCGTTAAATTTCACTATGTAACTCCCTATGAGGAAGGCTGGGCTAAGACAAGGATGATGGGGGTGTGAGTTATTTAACTATCCGAGTATGGGAGAACAGAGAGCGTTGAGAGAGGGTGGGTGTTACTTTTGAATCTAAAGTGGGTTTTTAGCAACTGTTCATTAAAATGTCGGGGGAAGCATAGGGAGGCATAAAGGATGAAGCTCGAAGGAAAAGTCGCTATCGTCACAGGTGGCGCCAGGGGGCAGGGCCGCTCGCACTGCCTTTCGCTGGCTCGAGAGGGTGCTGACATAGTGGCCTGCGATATATGTAAAGATTTACCCGTTGATTGGCCTTTGGGAAAAAGGGGAGAGCTTGATGAAACGGTCAATCAGGTTAAGGCTTTGGGCAGGAGAGCCATTGACCTAATTGCAGACATAAGCAAGGCAGATGAGGTGAGGGCAGTCGTCGATAAAACGATTGATGAGTTTGGGAAGGTGGATATTCTGGTAAACAATGCTGCTGTCGATTTCTTGTATGGTCCATGCCATAAGGTTACCGAGGAGGACTGGGATATAATGCTTGACGTCAATCTAAAGGGGACATGGCTTTGTTGTAAGTATGTAATTCCACATATGATCAAGCAAAAGAGTGGAAAGATCATCAACATTTCTTCTGTCTGTGGACTTATGGGAATGGAAAACGTAGTTCCCTATACCTGTTCTAAACACGGTGTTATAGGCCTCACAAGAGCTTTGGCTGCAGAGTTGGCGCCATATAAGATAAATGTGAACGCAATCTGCCCTGGAGCAGTTGATACTCCTATGCTATCTGCATCAGCTAAAATTATTGGCATAACTCCTGAGGAAGCACAGAAAAAATGGGGAGAAAGCACACTATTGGGCGAGCTGTGGCAGCCCCAAGATGTCTCAAATGCAGTAGTGTGGTTAGCATCGGAGGATTCTCGTTATCTAACCGGTCACTCCCTACCTGCAGACGGTGGTTGGATTGGTTTAGTCCCTTGAATGCAGCGTTACCTTGATGATGTTAACTTTTGGGGAGATGAAAGGATAAAGCATGGCTCGTTTAAAGATGTTGTTCAGTCCATTTAAGATTGGGACCATGGAGCTTAAGAACCGTATTATAATGGGCCCACAGGGAACGAATCTCTCAGAACCTGATGGGAGCATTACAGAACAACAAATCGCCCATTATGAGGCTCGCGCCAGGGGTGGAGTTGGGCTGATCATTACCGAGATGACGGTTATCGATCCCCGGGGAAGATATCAATCGAGGGTCCCTGAGATTTCAAGCGACAAACACATCCAAGGTTGGAGCAATGTGGCTAAAGCGGTGCATGCTCATGGTGCAAAAATCGTGATACAACTCGGGCACGCTGGTCGGGAAACGTCTCCAGCATATATCGGTGGGCTTCAACCTGTAGCCCCTTCAGCAGTTCCTCCCCCTGTTACTAAGTTGATTCCCAAAGAGTTGACTGTAGACGAGATTAAGGATTTGGTAAGTAAATATGCTCAAGCAGCCTGGAGGGCAAGAGAGGCAGTGGTTGATGGGATAGAAGTTCACGGGGCACATTGTTATTTGATGGCAGCTTTTATGTCGCCAGTCTGGAACAAGCGCAGCGATGCTTACGGGGGTGGCTTAGATGGGCGAATGAGATTCCCGCTGGAGGTCATCAGCGCAATCAGGGAAAGGGTTGGGCGTGACTTTCCTCTTATCTTTCGTATCACGGCGGACGAGATGATTCCTGGTGGGCGTGGTTTAGAAGAAACTAAGGTCATTTGCCGCATGTTGGTCGAAGCTGGAGTAGATGCGATTGAAGTCTCAAGGGGTTCTTTGGTTACTTTACGGTGGGTCGTTCCTCCTATGGGCACGCCCATTGCTTTAAATGTCCCATATGCAGCTGCGATAAAAGAAGTTGTCGACGTGCCAATAATGGTTGTGGGGAGAATTAACGACCCTACAGTAGCTGAGCATATCCTGGAGACGCAGAAAGCAGATTTGATAGTTATGTCACGAGCACTCCTAGTTGATCCTGATTTTCCCAACAAGGCAGCGGCTGGGAATTTTGAGGACATCGTGCCCTGCATCGCTTGCACTGAATGTTTGCAGGGAGTGATGGGGGAACAGCCAGTGACTTGCTTGATGAATCCTATGGTGGGAATGGAAAGTGATATGGCAATTGTCCCAGCCACGAAGCCTAAGAGGGTGCTTGTAGTTGGCGGAGGGCCTGCAGGATTAGAGGCATCTATGGTAGCAAGCCTGAGGGGACATCAAGTTACTCTTTACGATAAGGCAGATAGGCTCGGTGGGCAGCTTAATATAGCGGCTGTTCCACCTGCGAAACAGGAACTTACAAAAGCAATAAAATACCTCTCAACTCAGGTTGAAAAATCAGGGGTCAAGGTAGAGATAGGCAAGGAGGTTACCCCGGAATTAATAGGCCAATCGAAGCCAGATGTGGTTATTATAGCCACGGGTGCTTCGCCTCTGATTCCCGATATCCCAGGGGTAAAGGACCCGAAGGTTGTTACAGCCAATGATGTTCTGTCTGGTAAGGTTGCTATCGGCAATAGAGCCCTCATCATCGGTGGCGGCATGGTTGGTTCCGAAACAGCAGACTATCTCAGCGAGCTTACAGCGGATGTCACCCTATTAGAGATGTTGGAAGACATTGCTACAGATATGGTGGTATGGCAGAAGGAGTTTCTCTTGGAACGGTTGGCTATGCGTGGGGTAAAGATCATCACCTCAGCCAAGGTTAAAGAGATCCTTGATGACGGGGCGATCTTTACAAAGGAGGGAAAGGAGGATAGCATCCGAGGTATGGACAATATCATCATAGCCATGGGAGCAAAATCGGTCAATGAGCTGTCCGCGAAGATCAAAGGCAAGGTGAGCGAGCTTTACATCATTGGGGACGCTTTTGAGCCACGCAAGGCTCTCGAAGCAATTCGTGAGGGAGCGGAGGTAGGACGCAAGATATAATTCACAGTGAAGGAGGGAGGAAAAAATGTACACAAATAAATGGTTTCTCGAGCAAATTTTAGGCGCGATAGAGGGTATGAAACCCAAAATACAGGGTTTGTTAGAGAAACCCCAAACGCAAAGTTTGTTAAATGTTATGAAGATGGGCCACTGCGCACCCAGTGTAATGCGTACCCTGCAGGCGTTTCTGGAGTTAGAAGACGAGGGAATGTTAAGGGCCACGGCAGGTTTGCCCGGAGGCATCGGTTGGTTAAGAGCGGAGTGTGGATGTGTAACCTCTCCAATAATGATCCTGGGTTTAAAGTATGGAGAGGAAGTTTTTAGTGATGGAAATGGGGAGATCCCCAGGATTATCCCCATAGGGCAAAGATATCTGAATAGGTTCAGGGCCCGATACGGAGGAATAGATTGTAGGGAGATAGGGAAGGTTGATTATAATGATAAAGAGGCCGTCAAAACATATGTGTTAGGGACGTTCCTTCCCTGCTTCAGGGCCATATGCGGAGGACCTGGCCTTTTAATGGATCTAATAGAGGAGGATCTTAAGGTATCTCCTCCCGATATGGATAGCGAGCCTGTAAAGGCATACAGTAAGCTTTTGAGAACATTTCGAGATAATAAATTTCACTGCAGTCAAAGCGTCCTTCATGAGCTGGATGACCTCATCAATGTGGATGAAAAATTGTTGCGGGAATCTTGGGGTTTTTTGGGAGGCACATTACTACAGGGGATGACGTGCGGTGCCCTAACTGGCGGGGTGCTGGCCATTGGTTTGAGGTTCGGTGATATAGAAGACAGTTACGGAAGGGTTCTGAGATGGATGCTCCAGCTATTTATGGACGGGGACATAAAGAGGGAAGACCTCAACAAATTCAACCGGTCTGTAAATATTAGCCAAGAATTAGCAACGTGGTTTGAAGGAGAGTTTGGGAACACCAAATGTTACGATTTGACCAAAGCAGATTTCGGTACAAGAGAGGGCGTTGATAGGTATCTCTCGGAGAACAAGCTGGATTATTGCAGAGGAGTTGTTGAAAACACTGCAAAGAAGGTTCGGGAGATAATCAAGGAACACCAATAAGATCTTAAGGAGGATGGAAGATGTTTGACAAATCGAAATGCAACCTTTGTGGCGACTGTTTTGAGAGGTGCCCATATGTCGATTACGATAAGGAAAAGGCTGTCGAGCAGATTACGGCCTTGACGGAGGGTAAGGATGCAGAGATCCTGAGGGGATGCATCACCTGCGCAGCCTGTAACGAGTACTGCCCGCCAGTGGCCAATCCCTTTGATCTTATCTGTGAGCTTCAGGAGAAGATGGGAGTGCGGCCAGCACCAAGTATGGTTTATAAATCGACCGACCTGGCGATATACGGTATACCTGACGAGATAATTAGGGGAGATCCCAAAAAGCCTGTTCTTTCAATTTGTGTTATAGAGCTCTATCTTCCTGGGGTGCTCCTCGAGGGTCAGTTATTCGATGATTTGACCATCGTAAAGGGTTCAAAGTACTTCGCCTGGATGGGCTGCTGCCACACTGGCCAAGTAAGCCTCATCAGGGAGCATGCCCAAGCGTTCGTGGATAATCTTGCAGCTCTTGGGGCTAAAGAGATCGTTTTTCTTCATTACGATGACTATGCCATGTTTAAGATGGTAAAGGATTTTGGGATCAAGGTCCCGTTCAGGCCCGTTCATTACTTCGAATATCTTCTGGGCTATCTCAAGGAGCATCCAGGCAGCATCACCAAGCTGGATAGAAAGGTTGCTTACCAGCGCCCCTGCGCTGCCAGGTACGCCCCGGACGTAGACCCATTGGTGGATGAAATCTTTGAGTTAATAGGTGTCGAGCGGGTAGAAAGAGAGTATGATCGTGAGGGTAATCGGTATGGCCTCTGCTGCCTCGCTCTTCATTCCCCTCCTTTTGAGTTCCCCAAACCCGAGAAAACTAAAAAGTTTCAGGATCTGAATCTGGACGATGCTAAGGAACATGGGGCTGAGGCCATTGTATTCTCCTGTCCCCTCTGTTACATGGCTTTAGCCGATGGGACTGCAAGGCGTAACATGGTTCCAATCTTCTTTACTGATCTATGTCGCATGGGCCTGGGCGAGAAGCGATTTCCCGTTGTTATATAAGTATCGTCAAAGGGTGAGGCATTCGACACTATCGAGATATTATGGGGATAGGGCGTTGGATTTTATTACTCATCGACTGGCTAAAAGCTTATTTGAGGAGAAAATTCAAATTGGCAGGATGCAGAAGCCCGAGGACGTGGCACAAGCTGTAGTATATTTTTGTCAAGCAGACAATGTAACCGCTACGGCCCATAATGTAGATGGCGGATTTGGTCCTGACTGAGTCTGATACGTTAATTTATCGCATGTGTGAACCGATGGAGAGACATTTAATTTATTTATCATCGTGTTGTTGACATCTATGTTGCAAGTGTGATATACTTTTTTTGATGAGGGGCGAAAAGATGGTTTTAGTTGTGGTTAAGGGTGAGTCAGTGAGGCTCGAGCCAGCAGGAGAAGGAAGTTTTGCTGGAGATGCCATTGGCCCCGAAGAGAGCAAGACCATGAGCGGTAGTCTCTTCAAGATGAACAAAGGGCTCCAGACGGAATGGTCATATGCTTACGACGAGATTTCTTATATAACAGCAGGCTCGATGGACGTTAGCGCTGAAGGAAAGACCTATCGAGTGAACCCAGGGGACTTTATCTATTTTAGTAAGGGAACCAATGTGAGATTTGACGTAAAGGAGGATGTAGAGGGAGTTATGGTTACCTATCCTCACTGGAGGGAGGCAATTAAATAATTGAAATAAGGGAGGAGGTGAAGTTTAAGTATAACGGGCTGAAGGAATAGGAGGTGAAAGATGAAGGCTGTGATTGAAAGAGAGGGTAAGCGCTTCTTGGGTAGATGGCTCTTCTGGTTGATCTTCGGCGTGGCAGTAGGGGTAGTGCTGTTGATAAACATAATCCCCTTATGGCTGGAATTTAATGCTCGTCATAAACCCTCATATTCATGGAGGGCCCATTCATTCGATGCCTGGACAAAAGGGGAGGATGGACGGACTTATTGGGTCTACATTGGTGGATACATCCCTGTAGCGCATTTCCTTGAATTGCGCCAGGCAGAAAAGGAGGAGGGCCCCTACGAGAACTATGTAAAGTTTCATATCGTTCCAAAAGAGAAGTGGGGAGTAGAACATGAGATCCTTTATGATAAGGGTGAGTTGGCGGTCATCAGTTTGCCGGGTGCACCTTACAGTGTAAAGTCACCCAATCAACACTGGTATGGGACCTGGCCGGATTATCATGTGGAATATTGGGATGATACTTATGGAGTGAAGTTTACGATTAAACCTAAGGCAGATTACTGGTATCAATATTACAGGCCAAGTGGTGTAGATGGAGAGAACCCCTATAAGGTAGGAGACTGGGGAACCTTTCAAGAAGTCAATTCGCCAATTAGCGTAAGAGGGGAGATTGAATTTAGAAAGACAGGGAAAGTCGTGAAAGTCTCTGGAACAGGAAGCTTCAGCTATTCTGTGGGTTCCCCATGTAGTGTGTTCGAATGGGGCAGACATGATTGGGGTTCTGTCAGTTTTCCAAATGGGTGGGCGTCAGCCTTCATGTATGACCAGGATGATTGGCAGTGGGGCTATAACAAAAGGCCACATCGACTGTTCGTATGGGATCCGATCAAAAAGAAATATCATGAAGGAGCAAATTTCAGATTCGTGGAGTACGATTTTAAATATAAGGAAAAAAGGGACGATAACTATCCAGTTCATTTAAGGATCAGGATGCAAACGGATGGGGGGGTTTACGATGTCTCATACGACGTTGTCTCTCACGATTATGTCGGGTATATGAAATATGTTCCCTGGAAGGCATCCGTTCCAACATCACATATATTTGTTCGAGCCCAAGGTAGGTTTATATATCCGGATGGTACGACAGTGGAATTAAAGGATGGAAGAGGTATTGTGGAGCATTTTGAACAAGTATTTCCCGATATGATTCATGTAACCCCACCTTCATTTGGTTGTCTTATAGTGCTGCTCGGGGCACTGTTTGGTTTTAACTATAGGGACAGGAAGGTTTGGTTACGGACAGTTATCACATGTTCCATCATCTCTGCTATCGCCTTGGTTGCCTGGACCTTTGCCTGGTTATATTAGAGTGGCGGAGGTGGTACCTGAGCTGAGTTGGAGGTTTCCGTAGTTTTGATGAAAAATGAAAGGAGGGAGGAATGGCACAGGAGAGGATTAGAAGGGAGAACTATAAAAAGGCAAAAGAGAGCTACGATGCGATAATAATCGGTGCAGGCCTTTCTGGACTGGGCGTGGGAGGTCTACTTGCGAAAGCCGGTAAAAAGGTTGTAATCTTAGAGAGGAGTGGTGAGACCGGAGGAAGGGCAAGGTCGATCGAACAGGATGGCTTTATCTTTGACCTCGGCCCCCACGTTGTCCAGGAAAAAGGGGATGAGGAGAGGCTTTCCGAGCTACTGGGCAAGGGTGACGAGTTTAAGAAGAAGAGAACAGCTATGGAAGAAAGAGGTATAAAGCTTGCCAGCTATCGGGATGGTAATTGGGTAAATATGTACGATCTAATACCAACAGGCCCTGCGGCACAAAAGATTCAAGAGGCAATCGATAAGGTAAAGCCGGAGGATTTGCCTAAATATGATGCTATTTCTGTTGGGGATTGGATAAGAGGAATAACAAAAGATGAGAAGATGCTATATTTCACACGGCTCTTCTCAGCTGTTATGTGCACCCATCCTGAGATGGATTACATGTCGGCGGGTACTTATCTTCGGTTAATCAAAAATCCAACTTACGCCCCGGAAGAGGGAGGATTATTATGTTATTATCCACATCGTGGGCTGGGAAGCTGGATGAAGATGCTAAGAGAGGGTGCTGAGGAGAAGGGAGCTACAATCAGGACACATTCCGAGGTGACAAAGATCATCGTGGAAGACAATAAAGTTAAAGGGGTATTAGTAGAGGAAGGTGATAGACAAAAGCAGATAAGGTTTCACGGATATGGTGAAATTGGGAATGTAAAGAGAATAAATGCGCCAATAGTTGTAACTACCTTTCCTATATGGGAGCTGTTCAAGATCATCGACAAGAATCTTCTCCCCACTTGGTTTGTGGAGTGGGTAGAGAAGGCTAAGGACAAAACGACTGCGATTATAGGATTCTGGGTAGCATCCAAGGAGCCCATCTTAAAGGAGAAGTGGTTTGTTCTGACAGTGTCCCCTCGAACAAATCTTCCCTTTGTTATATTGCCTCTCTCTAATCTGGCTCCGGAAACTGCCCCGAAGGGAGTTCACTTCTTGAATCAGGTTTCCCTTTGCGAATTAGACTTAAAATATGACCCGGAGAAAGTTTACGATACCATAGAGCTTCTGAAAGAGGACATGGATGAGTATTACCCAGGCTGGAGGGATAAGGTAATCTGGGTCAGGCCGTACTTCTTTGACTTCGAAGAGACCACTCATGCGCCAGCTGAGTTTGGAGTCTTCAGGCCAGGACCTAAGGCACCCAGGATTGAAGGGCTTTACTTCACTGGTGACACCGTAAACACGATGAAACCCACCATGGAGGGAACATCTGAGTCAGCCCTCATCTGCACAAAGGAGATTCTGGGCAAGCCCCCCGAATGACAGAAATTAGTTTAGTAAGTGGTCACCACATCAGATCTATGATAGAAAGGGAGACTTCTACAAGAGCTGGCAGCACTGGTTCGCCGTCCTTCCCGGTTCTAAGGGGGAGTCTTATCTCCAGGGCTATCCGGTGATCAATTGGCAGGCCATGCATTGTACTGTGGGCCACATCCACGGGGGAACGAAGTTCAGCCAAGGGTTTAGACCAGCTGATTTTGCCCTGACTTACCTGAGGCTCAGAGGCCACTAATTATTGATATCCGACGATTGGGGGGGAGAATTGTGAAGTTTACGATTAATGTAGACACTGGAGGTACGTTTACGGACGGTTTATTTGTTCTGGGAGATCAAATTGAGGGGGTAAAGGTCGATACAACTCCTCATGATTTAACAGTTGGTTTCACGCATTGCCTGGAGGAGGGGGCGAGAAGGCTTGGCTTCGAGACCCCCAAGGATCTTTTACGTGAAACCGGCACAATAAGGCTTTCGACAACCATCGCAAGGAACACAATGACCCAGGGGACAGGACCAAAATTAGGATTGATCGTGAGCAAGGGGTTGGAGGATAGCTTCTATGAGGAAATAGTTCGCGCTCCGCTGGAGACCATTCTTTCTAAGGATATGATCGGGGGGATTGAAGAGGAAATCGATAGTTCTGGAAAGGTGATCAGGGACGTGAATGAGGAGGATGTCATAGAGGCTGTTCGTTCTCTTTTGATGCGTGGCGCTCGATCTATCGTTGTTAGTTTGTCGAACTCCTACGTAAATCCCGTCCATGAGGGAAGGGTAAAGGAAATCATCGAGAGAGAGTACCCCAAGTATTATCTGGGAGGAATTCCTGTTTTTCTCTCCAGTGAAATAACGATTAGACCTGATGGTGGCTTACGAGCAAACACGGCTTTGCTGAACGCCTACTTTCATCCGGACTCGGCGAAATATCTCCGTAAGGCTGAAGCTAATTTACGCAGGGAGGGCTACAGAAATCCTTTGCTGATAGTGGGTTCCAATGGCGGAGTATCCAGGGTTACCAAAACGAGGGCCATTGACCTCTATAATTCTGGTCCGGTAGCCGCACTTATGGGCGCCGGCTCCATAAGTAAGCAGTATGGGATAGTAAATGTCATTGCCCTAGATGTGGGTGGCACAAGCACTCGTATGGGCCTGATAGCAAAAGGTACGCCCATTAGCAATCCAGAGCCAGAAGTATTCGGAATTCCCATTAGCTTTCCCATCATGGAAATGACGGACATCGGGATGGGGAGCAGCTCTGTTGCCAAGGTAGATCCAGATTCTAATACCGTAAAGGTGGGGTTGGAGAGCGCCAGCGCTGTTTGCTACGGTTCAGGAGGCGTCGAGCCGACGGCACTCGATGCTGATATTGTGTTAGGATACATTGACCCTGACTACTTCTTGGGTGGAAGGAAAAAACTAAATAAGGAAGGAGCCTGGAAGTCGATCAAGGAAAGGATTGCCGATCCGCTAAAGCTTGGCGTGGAAGAAGCATCTCTTGAAATTAGGGAAAGGCTTACGAATATGTGGGCTGAGGAAATACAAAGGGCCATGAAGGAGAAGGGGCACGACCTCAGGGATTTCGTCTTGTTCTCTTTTGGAGGAGCTGGCGGTCTCTACTGTTGTGGAGTTGGGGCTTCTTTGGGAGTCTCCAGGATATATACTTTTCCTTATGGCTCTATCTTTAACGCTTTCGGTGCTTCCAATTTGGACATCTTACATGTAGAGGAGCGCTTACACAAATTGGTGTTACAGTCTGGGCCGGATGAGTATCTAACAAATTTTAAGGCCTTCAATGGAATAGTCGAGGATATGCAGCGACCGGTTCTTCGTAACATGAGCGGGGAGGGATATGGGCCAGAAAACGTGATCTTCGACCTTGAATTGGAGATGAGTGATGGAAAGAAGCTTTTCTCCGCTGTGATTCGATCCCCTTCGCTTTTCCTCCAGAGGGAGGAGGATGTCAAGGCCATTTGCGATGCTTTCACCAAGGAATACGCTGAAGCTCGTGGCACAGCAGCCATTCCAGAGGGTGGTATAGAAGTTTCGACATTCAGGCTAAAGGGCACGGTTCCTCTCCCCCATTGTGAATTTTCCACGCATGAGCCGGTGGCCGAAAGCCCAGGAAAGGCCCTAAGGGGCGAAAGGGCAGTATATTGGAAGAAAGAAGGTTTCAAAAGGGCTAAGGTTTACGAACACAAGCTCCTTGAGTGTGGCAACGTATGTGTAGGCCCAGCTATAATTGAAGCAGAGGATACCACTTATCTTATACCTGAGGGAAGAAAGTATACCATAGACAAATATTTAAACGGTATGATAGAGGAGGTATAACCATGGGCATTAAACGCCAGATAACCGAGTACTTGGATATAGACCTGGAAAAAGAGATGTGGTGTTGCCACAGGTGCGGCAAGGAATTGATATCAGCCCGGGAGAACTACAAGAAGGGCTGTTTAGTGTATGAGCGAGATCCTCGCACGGTGTATAGGCCAATCATTGAGGCTGAATATACCTTTGCTCCAGATCCTAATTGGTGTAGAATTATCGAATTCTACTGTCCAGGGTGTGGAACGATGATCGAGAATGAATATTTACCTCCAGGGCATCCAATTACTCACGATATACAGTTGGACCTTGATAGTCTAAAAAAGAAATATTTGGGAAAGGGAGTGTGAGAGGATGATAAACTCGATTAACATAGACATCGGAGGTACCTTTACAGACTGCTACATTATAAGGAATGGGCAAGTATGGAGCGGGAAAGTTGCAACCACGCCTGAGGACTTAACAGTTGGTTTCCGGAGGGTTATAGAGGACTATGCGAAGACCTTTGGTATTTCCATGCAGGACATATTGAAGGATATAGGCATCATCAGGTACGGGACTACGCTGGCGACGAATGCCCTGATAAACAGGAGAGGACCAAAGATGGGGTTGTTGTGCACGGCTGGCTATGAGGACACGATACACATTGGGAGAGGTTCTGTTTGGTATGAAGCCCTGCCGCCGGAGCTGGCGAGGAATGTACCGAAGCTTAAGAGACCGGAGCCATTGGTCTCGAGAGAGATGATCGTGGGTATCAGGGAAAGAATCGACTGTTTTGGGAATATAGTTATATCTCTTAGCAGGGAGGAAGTTCAAGAAAAACTGCGTAATTTGGTCGATAAGGGAGCAGAATTCTTCGTCGTCTCTTACCTCTGGTCATTCGTAAATCCAGCTCATGAGCAGATGACGAAGGAAATAATAGAGGAGGAATACCCTAGTTCTTGCCTTGGAAGCTGCCCTGTGTTCCTCTCGAGTGACATCATGCCCAAGAAGAACGAGTATGAGCGAACCATGACAACTGTCCTCTCAGCTTACCTTCATCCGTCACTCGTAGAAGAGATCACAAATTTGGGGAGTGAATTGGGCTCTAAAGGGTATGACAAGCCCTTGTTCCTGACTCATAATACGGGTGGATGCGCGCCGATTTCCAGGACCTCAGCGGTTAAGACTTATAACGCCGGTCCGGTTGCTTGCATAACCGGATGTGCTCACATTGGAAAGGTTTATGATTCTGACGTGATCATGACAGACATGGGAGGAACGAGCTTCGATATAGGGGTAGCTGTAGGAGGAGAGGTAGGCTTTTACAAGTTCCGTCCGCTCATTGATTGGTGGAAGGTCGGGCTTTCGATGATAGAGACGAGGTCAATCGGAGCAGGAGGAGGCTCTATAGCTTGGATAAATAAGGTGTTGGGAACTTTAGAAGTCGGGCCTCAAAGCGCGGGTTCTTTGCCAGGTCCAGTATGTTATGAAAAAGGAGGAGAAGAGCCCACGGTAACCGATGCTGACCTCGTACTGGGATACCTCGACCCAAATTATTACCTTGCTGGAAGGATGAAATTGAACAAGGAGAAGGCTCGAAAGGCAATCGAAGAGAAGATTGCGAGGCCTTTGAACATAGATGTCGGGGAGGCCGCTTTAGCCGTAAAGAGGATAGTCGATGCCAACATGGGAAACGAGATATTCAAAGAAACGAGCTTAAAGGGGTATGATCCCAGAGAATTTATTATTCTTTCGAGCGGTGGAGCTGGGCCTGCACATTGCTGTGGATATGGAGAGTACACAGGAGCCAAAAAAATAATTGTATTTCCATTTTCTTCCGTATTCTCAGCCTTTGGGGTCTCAGTAATGGACATACTCCAGATCTATGAAAAAACGAACTTACTGGTACTATACGATCCAATCAGTGATTCTTACTTCTCTGAGTACGCGGAGTTCAACGATACGGTTAAGCTTTTGCAAGAAGAGGCAATTCGAGATATAAGGGGAGGAGGGCTTGACCCAGCCAATGCAAGCTTTTTCTTAGAGCTCGAGATGAGGTATGGACAGCAACCCCATATAACTCGAGTGAATTCTCCCAAGCTGTTCCTTAATTCAGAAGAAGATGTCAATACTCTCATCGCTGCCTTCACCCTCAGGTATGGACAGTTGTATTCTCCGGCTGCTGCATACCCACAGGGAGGGGTCGAGATATTCAACTTTATATTGCGCAGCGTAATTCCCAGTCCGAAGCGCGAGTTCCCCTCTTTTGAGTCTAAAGGTGAAGATACAAAGAAGGCCCTGAAGGGAAGGAGGGAAGTCTACTGGGAGAAGGTTGGATTTAAGCCAACAAATATCTATGAGCTCGATTTGCTCGAGTGCGGAAATACAGTGGAAGGACCGTCGATAATCGAGGCGAAGGATACCACTGTGGTCTTGCCAGAGGGAAATAGGTTTACCATAGACAGATACCTAAACTGCGTGATAGAGAAGTTAAGTTGAGGAGGGGAAAATGCCCATAGACTTTGAAGTTACTAAGAAATATAAGCCAGAGCCAGCTACTGAGCACGAATTAGAATGTGCTGAGAAGTTAGAGGTGGGCGATTATGAGATATACTCACGGAAGATGGAGCTTATTTGCTTAGAAGGTCGGGAAACGATGTGCAAGATGGGTGTTTCACCAGCTATCGAAGCCGGAGACGTATGCGTCGGCATTTATACTGCTCGAGGCGACCTGGCAACAGCTATCCTTGGTACGCATCTTCATCTGGTAAATGGTCAAATCGCAATAAAATACGTGCTAAAGCATTTTAAGGAGGACCCCACCATAGGCATAAGGCCAGGAGATATGTTTTACGTCAACGAGGCAGCGTTCGGAGGGATGCACAATCCTGACCAGATACTCTTCATGCCCGTCTTTTACCAGGATGAATTAATCGCATGGACTGCATCGATGGGCCATGAGGCCGATACCGGAGCGATCGAGCCTGGAGGAGTGCCTCCATCTGCAACAAGCCGTTACGATGAGGGTCTGCACCTTCCTCCCTTTAAGGTGGGTGAAAATCATCAATTGAGGACCGACCTCTTAGAGCTCATGGCCTTCCACGTGAGGGACTCCAGGATGCAGATGTTAGACGTAAAGGCAAGGCTCACTGCATGCCAGCTCGTGGAAAGGAGAGTACAAGAGATAATAGGGAAGAAGGGCGTTGACTTTCTCATCGGAATAATGCGAAGGATAATCGATGAGTCGGCTGAGGCCGCCAGAAAGAAAATACTTGAGCTGAACGATGGGACATATAGACAGTCTGTCTTCCTCAGTTCTGTGGGTGCTGGCAAAGCTGGTCTTCTGCGCGCAATGGTAGCTGTCCATAAAAAGGGAGATCGTGTGACTGTAGACTTCACCGGCACCTCGCCTCGGGTTAAGCGCGCAAACTTTAACTCCTTCCCCCATTGCATGGTAGCCATGACAGCGTGCTATCTCTTTCAATTCCTCTTCTGGGAATTGAAGCCCTCGTGTGGAATATTTGCTCCTTTCAATTATGTGTTTCCAAAGGGATGTTTCCTTGATGCTGACTTCGAGGACGCAGTTTCTGCAGGCGTGCCAACGGTTGCCAACTCCCTGACAGCAGTACATATCTGCTTTGAGAAAATGCTTTTTGATAGCGAATTCAGGGATTCAATTCAGGCTCCATGGGGAACTAGTGGAACTCCAGTATTTGGTGGATTGAACCAATACAACCGTCCATACGCCACATATGAGATGGCCATACTAAACGGCGTGGGGCAGGGAGCAAAGATTAACGCGGATGGTACAGATGCAGGAGGATTCGTCTATTGCCCTGTAGGAGACTTTGGTGAAGCTGAGCATTTCGAAATGCAATTCCCATTGGTTGGCCTATTTCGGAACAAGTATTTTAAGGATGGGCATGGGTTCGGGAAATATAGAGGTGGAAGACCTATCGCCTTTGCTCATTTTGTACACCAGGCTAAGTCTCCTGTAGCTCAACCAACGATAGCAGGAGTGACTACATTTCCTATAAATGTCGGGCTTTTTGGTGGCTATGCGCCTCCACCATCACCATCTATCCGCATAAAAAAGACTAACTTAAAGGAAATAATCGAGAAATATCCCGAGGATATTCCCTATGACTTAGAAGATATGTTAAAGGGAAAAATAAAAGGAGATCTGGATGTAGATCAGTACTTCTCTGGAGCCAGGTTTTTAGAAGAGGGAGACATCGCTCTCTACGCTGGTTATGGGGGGCCCGGCTACGGGGATGTGCTCGAGAGGTCACCAGACTTAGTGATTAAAGACCTAAAGGAAGAATCTATTTCACACTGGGTAGCCCAGAATGTCTACAAAGTAGCCTATGACCCAGAGACACTCGAGGTTGATTATGACAGGACAGAAGAGTTAAGGGACAAGGAAAGGGATGAGAGGAAGAGAAGAGGAAAGCCACATGAAGATTTTGAGAAGGAGTGGTTAAGGAAGAAGCCGAAGGAAGAGATGCTAAGGTACTTTGGCCCATGGCCTTATCCAGAGAAGGTTCCAGAGCTGATAAAGATGTGAGGGGGAAAGATGACGCCTCGGAAGTTGTTAGAGAGGAATGTAAGCGAACACCCGGATAAGATTTATGTCTATTTCGAGGACAGACAGGTAAACTATGAGGATTTCGACCATACAGTTAACAGGGTTGGCAATGGACTACTTCGGCTGGGAATAAAGAAGGGGGGAAGGGTCGCTTTTATGATGCTAAATTGCCTCGAGTTCCTATTCTGTCAGTTTGCCTGTGCAAAGATCGGCGCTGTATATGTCCCGATTAATATCGCCTATAAGGGGGAAGAGACGAAGTATCTCCTCAACCACTCAGAGTCAACTACCATTATCTTCAGCCCCATTTTTCTGGAGGTCATCCGGGGTATCAGGAAAGATTGCAGTCACCTGAGGAATGTCATCTGCGTCAGCGAGGAGCCCATTCCAGAGGCAACCTTGTTTTCAGAGCTTATCGACGGTGTATCGAGCGAGCCTCCTCCGGTTGATGTTTCGGAAGACGATACGCTATCCATAATTTATACGTCTGGCACGACAGGCAGGCCCAAAGGGGTTGTGTTGACTCAAGGTGCGTATGCCTCCGCTGCCGGGGCGTATAATAGGTCAGTGGGACTCACGTCTGAGGATCGTCCCATGGCCATACTTCCCCTCTTTCACATCAATGCCCAGCTTTACTTCGCCGTGGGTGCAATGGACTTGGGAACAGGATTCGTTCTGGGCGAGCGATTCAGCTCATCGAAATTTTGGGATCAAGTTCGGCACTATCGGGTTACAACACTTGCTGCTCCAGGGGCTGTTGTAAGGATGCTATATTCAATGCCAGAGACCGACCAGGATGCTGATAACCCGATCAGAGCCTTCGTGGCCTCCGCCATTCCCCTCGATATCTATGGGAAATTTGAGGATAGGTTTAAATTGAAATTGGTGGAGGGATACACCTTGACCGAAAGTCCCAGCGCTTTAATGAACCGACCTGCTGAGGTAAAGCCCGGCTCCATGGGAAAGCCAATGCCAGGCCTCCAGATAAAGATATTCGATGAGGAGGATAAGGAGGTGCTCCCTGGCGTCGCTGGTGAGATCGTTATACGTGGACCGGCTGTGATGAAGGAGTACTTTAAGAATCCTGAGGCAACTGAAGAAGCGCTCAGGAATGGCTGGCTTCACACAGGCGATTCGGGTCGTATGGATGAGGAGGGGTACTTCTATTTTGTTGATAGGGTGAAGGATATTGTGAGGAGGTCTGGGGAGAACATCTCCTCGCGCGAGGTTGAAGAGGTTCTGAACTCACACCCGAAGATAAGGGAATCGGCCATTATCCCTGTGCCAGATCCTATTCGTGGAGAAGAGGTTAAGGCATATGTCGTGTTAGAACCCGATGAAACCCTGCCGCCTGAGGAGATAATCGCTTATTGTGAGGGAAGGCTGGCTTCCTTCAAGGTTCCTCGATACATCGAGTATCGAGAGGGACTCCCAAAGACCCCTACTCTGCGCATAAAGAAATACGTATTGAAAAAAGAGAAGGAAGATTTAACAGCAGGTTGTTACGATAGGCTTGCCGAGAGTCAAGGCTAAAAGATTTGCTCACTGAATAAAGTAAAGATGCTGATTAGGTAAAGTGGTGTCCTTCGAGGCACCATTTTTTGTGCGAAGGCTATAAAAAATCCTGACGCTCGGTCTGAAAAAGATGCTATAATAAGGATGCCTAAAGGTGCTAAGAAGAATCAGAATACTCATTGAGCTTCAGGAGAGAATGGGGGTGCGACCCGTAGCAGGTTTGGTTTATAAATCGACCGACCTTGCATCCAGGCTAACCTTTTTCCTCAAAACAGGGGAAGGAGGTGAGGAAGAAATGATAGCACTAGAGGAAGGGTTGGCCTTTTAAAAAGAATGAGAAAGAGAGGATAGTTATATTTGCTGGAAGGATTAGGGATATGAACGAGCTGAGTCATGAGTTTCGTGAGAGTGGAATGAATAACAAAGATAAGGGGGTTGTGACCTATGGCTTATAAGGAAAGAGGATTGTATTTTGACCAATTCAACATAGGCGATGAGTTTATCGGTAAGTCCAGGACGGTGACGGAGACAGACGTCGTGAGCTTCGCTGGACTCTCTGGGGATTATAATCCTTTGCATACCGACGAGGAGTTCGCTAAAAAAACTCCCTTTGGTGGAAGGATTGCCCACGGGATGTTAATTTTAGCGCTTTTTTCTGGGTCACTGGGTATGTTAGGGATCCTGGAAGGAACAGCTCTGGCCTTTATGGGCCTGAGCTGGCGATTCATAGATGCAGTGAAATTTGGGGATACCATAACCTGTTCTATGAAGGTGAGGGAAAAGAAAGCGCCAAAAGAGAATAGAGGGATAGTAATATTCGACGCCAAAGTTAAGAATCAGAGAGGCGAAGTTGTTCAGGAAGGGGATCTGACCGTGCTTGTGGCGAGGAAGAAATAGTGCAGGAGAGTTTTTTCTAATAATCGTTTAGGGAGGGAAAAATGGGGTTGTTAGAGGATAAAGTAGCTATTATAACTGGGTCTGGGCGAGGGATAGGAAAGGCTGCGGCTCTGATGTTCGCTGAGCATGGCGCTTCCGTTGTGGTAAACGATCTCGACCCTGAGCCAGCAGAGGAGACTGTAAAGGAAATCACCGACCTGGGTCATAGGGCAGTTATATGCGCGGGTAATATAGTCGATGAAGGGCTTCCAGATAGGTTGATGGGAGCAGCAATGGATAATTTCGGCAAGATAGATATCCTTGTCAACAACGCTGGCTATACGTGGGATGGGGTAATCCAGAAGATGACTGATGAGCAGTGGTATGCCCTGATCGATGTTCATGCCACTGCCCCATTCCGCCTCATCAGGGCAATCAGCCCTTATATGAGGGATATAGCCAAGAAAGAGATAGCTGAAGGAAAGAGGGTTCACAGAAAAATAATCAATATCTGCTCCCTCGCCGGCATTGGCGGTAATGCAGGCCAGGTTAACTACTCAGCGGCCAAGGCTGCACTCATTGGGGTTACCAAGGCTATAGCCAAGGAATGGGGAGGCTTCAACATTAATGTTAATGCAGTCTGCTTTGGTCATATATATACCAGGTTGACTGTAGAAAGGGATGAAGCCAAAACGATAAGGATTGAGAATAGGGAGCTACCCGTGGGCGTCTCTAAGGCTAATGTGCAGATGCTCAAGATGCTCGTACCGTTGCGCAGGGGTGGAACACCACAAGAGGCGGCTGGGCCCATTCTTTTCTTAGCTTCCCCCCTGTCTGATTATATTACAGGAGAAGTCATCATTTGTAGTGGCGGTTTAGTGATATAGAGGCCCAATTTTTTCTGCCTTGCAAAAATGCCAAAAAACCATTTTTTGGACCAGGAAGTCCCTGCTATTACACCGCCGAGCAGTTGAGAGCACGGATAGAATCGCTTGCAGAAATAGTAAAAGCACGAAAGGCTGTAAAAGAATAGAGAAGAGAAATGGTTGAAAATAAAAAGAGTGTGACAAAAAAGGTGAACTTAGTGGCAGGAATTGATGTAGGGGCCGCGACTGCCAAAACAGTTATTCTAAGAAATGGCGAAATTCTCGCTTATTCCATTATCCCAACGGGCCATATCGTTAAACAGGCGATCATGAAGGTAACAAGAGAGGCACTAAAGAGAGCTAAACTCGCAGTGAGCGACCTTCATTATATAATTTCAACTGGTTATGGTAGAGATGCCGTCGATTTTGCTAACGAAACCAAAACCGAGATACTCTGTCACGCTAAGGGTGCAAACTTTCTACTACCAGCGACCAGGGCGGTTATTGACATTGGTGGCCAGGATAGTAAAGCCATTGATATCGATGAGGCGGGAAATGTCATCGATTTTGTCATGAATGACAAATGTGCTGCTGGGACCGGCAGGTTCCTTGAAGTTATGGCCCGGGCTTTAGACATGGAGCTTGAAGAGTTAGGGCCAGTTTCCCTTATCAGTGAAGACCCCTGTAAAATAAGCAGTACGTGTACCGTATTCGCAGAGACAGAGATGGTTTCCCTTCGAGCTGAAGGGAGAAGCAGGGCGGACCTCGTTGCTGGCATTCATAAGTCTGTAGCCTCGAGGATAGCTACGATGGCGTCAGGATTAGAACTAAAGAAAGAAATAGTCTTCACTGGGGGTGTGGCAAAGAATATAGGTGTAAAAAGAGCTATAGAGGAAAAAATCGGCAGTGAAATGCTTGTCCCAGAGGAACCCCAGATCATTGGAGCTCTGGGGGCTGCGCTTCTCGCTCAAGCAAAGCTTAAAATACACGATGTACTGCTGCGCAGCTGAAATTTCCTATGAGGCCAGAATGTTAGAGTTTTATCACACGCAATTCTGTGATATTCCAAGTCTATCTAAGAGGGCTCCTGAGCCGACAGCAGAGCAAGCTTTATAAAAACCAACTTGATTTCGGCTTTTCTCTGTTCATGAGCTATCGGGAAAACATGATAACCCAAAATTATAGAAGGATTATTAATAACGCTTCAATTTGGTGTATACTCGATATTATGTCGCCTTCGGAAGACTATTTTCATAGATGGTGGAGTGCCGGATAGACCTTTGGGGTGCCTGGTAGCATATAGGTGAGGCAGCGTGGGGATAAGGATGTGAGTTCGCTGTTTGATAATCATAAGGAGGTGGAAGGATGAGGTTAGAGGGAAGGGTAGCATTGATTACAGGTGCAGGCCAGGGATTAGGGCGAGCGACTGCGATTCTTTTTGCCAAGGAAGAAGCGAAAGTTGTTGTAAATGACATAGATCCTGACACTGGGAATGAAACTGTAAAGATGATAAAGGATAAAGGAGGAGATGCAGTTTTCGCTCAAGGGGACGTGACCAAGGATGCTGACTGTCAAAGGATGGTCAAGGTAGCCGTTGAAACCTATGGCAAGCTCACTACCTTGGTTAATAATGCCGGTGGTTTTGGATTCTTAGCCCCGCTGACGGAAACGCCCGAAAAAGAGTACTACAACATAATGGATGTAAATGTAAAGAGTATCTTTCTGGTATCAAAGTATGCTATCCCAGAGATGAACAAATCTGGAGGTGGCGCTATCGTTAATCGCGGGTCTACAAATGCACATATTGGATTTCCCGGTATCGCTGCCTATAACGCCTCTAAGGGAGCAGTGGTTCAGTTAACCAAGAACATGGCTTTAGATTATGTTTCAGACAATATAAGGGTTAATGCAGTATCG
>Ga0114921_10000231_pt1 | contig 23152 bp, 19 predicted proteins | sample BentaG_FD_87016 | JGI IMG/M metagenome (GOLD analysis project Ga0114921, IMG submission 87016) | Deep subsurface microbial communities from South Atlantic Ocean to uncover new lineages of life (NeLLi) - Benguela_00093 metaG | ecosystem: Environmental > Aquatic > Marine > Oceanic > Sediment ... | reverse complement strand
CTAATTTGCCAACCACAGTCTCGGCATTTTCCACCAGCCGCATTAGCCCCAGCCGGCGCTGGTCGTGGAAAACGAGCCGAGTCCCACTAGAAAAGCAGAAGACTGCCCGGGCATAACGGTCAATCCCATCAGGATTCAGCAGCAAACTGCCGGTCATTCTGAGATGTACAATCAGTGATTGCTCGCCTGATAGATTGAAGATGAGATATTTCCCTCGACGCTCAAGGCTGTGTATCGTCTGACCGACTAACCTACGGCCAAGTTCTTCAGCCGAGGTTTCAGCCACTAATTGGGCATCAAAGATGGTGACTTGAGTGAAACTCTGCCCCACCACCCAGGGCGAGAGCTCGTTTTTAATTGTTTCTACTTCAGGTAACTCAGGCATTTTTAAAGTAAGTGTAGAATATAGACCTTACGGATTCAATCTGTAATGTTATATAATTATCCGAATTTTGCCGGTAGTTGAGGGAGGATATATATAATGTATAGGATTTTGGCCAAAGAGGAGCTTACTCCCGACATTCATCTGTTCCAAGTTAAAGCGCCGGAGATAGCCAGAAAGGCCCAAGCAGGACAATTTGTCATTGTCAGGAGCGATGAAAAAGGGGAGCGCATTCCCCTGACCATTGCCGATTGGGATAAGGAAGGGGGAAGCGTGACTGTTGTTTTCATGAAGGTAGGTACCAGTACCAGGAAGTTAGCTTGCCTCAATGGTGGCGATAACATCCTTGACTTCGTCGGCCCGTTAGGTCGTCCGACAGAGATAGAGAAATTCGGCACTGTGGCTTGTGTTGCTGGAGGATTTGCTATTGCCACCATAGTGCCTATTGCCCGAGCCATGAAACAGGCGGGAAATAAAGTCATCTCAATTATCGGATTTCGCACTAAAGACCTTGTTTTCTGGGAGGAGAAGTTGGACAGTGTGAGCGATGAGCTTATGGTGACCACCGATGATGGCTCGTATAAGCGTAAGGGATTGGTCACAGAGCCGTTGAAGGAGCTGTTGCAGAGCACTGAAGTTAACCGCGTTATCGCCATTGGCCCCACGGTGATGATGAAGTTCTGTTCTCTAACCACCGCGCCTTTTGGCGTCAAGACCATCGTCAGTCTTAATCCCATAATGGTTGATGGCACAGGTATGTGTGGCTGTTGCCGGGTATCTGTGGGTGGCGAAACCAGGTTTGCCTGTGTTGATGGCCCGGATTTCGATGGTCACCAGGTTGATTGGGACCTGCTGATGAGTCGCCAGCGTGCTTATCTGGACGAGGAGAAGGAATCGCTGAAGCTATGGGACAGCAGAACGTCAGGAGATAAGAGCTATGCCTAAAAAGATAAATCTAAATCGAGTGCCTATACCAAAGCAGGAGGCGGCGGAAAGAGCAAAGAATTTCAGCGAAGTGGCTTTAGGATACAGTGAAGAGCAAGCCATTGAGGAAGCCAATCGCTGCCTTCAATGTCCCAAGCCTATTTGTAGGGAAGGCTGTCCAGTCAATGTGGATATCCCCGAGTTTATAACGGCATTACGAGAAGGTGACATGCCTGAGGCAGTAACAATACTTAAAAGCAAAAATAGCCTTCCTGGCATTTGTGGCAGAGTTTGTCCCCAGGAAACGCAGTGCGAAGAGATATGTGTCTTGGCTAAGAAAGGTGCACCTATCGCTATTGGCCGTTTGGAAAGGTATGTGGCTGATTGGGAACGAGCCCACCCCGAAACGACTGGAAAACAAAAGGGTAACTGCGTATCTAATAGCAAAAGGGTGGCTGTGGTTGGCTCTGGACCAGCAGGCTTGACCTGCGCCGCTGACCTGGCCAAGCTAGGGTATGAGGTTACTATCCTTGAAGCACTTCATGTTGCCGGTGGCGTACTGACGTATGGCATCCCTGAATTCAGATTGCCTAAGCAAATCGTTCAAGGTGAAGTTGATTATGTAAAGTCACTTGGCGTGGAAATCAGGCTCGACCAGGTCATAGGCAAAATAGCTACTGTGGATGAGCTTCTGGAGAATGGCTATGATGCTGTTTTCTTAGCCCCTGGAGCTGGAGCACCGATGTTCTTGAACATCCCCGGCGAGAACCTGAGCGACATTTATTCCGCTAACGAATTTCTTACCCGAACAAACCTGATGAAGGCCTATCTCTTTCCTGAATATGATACCCCGATAAAGGTAGGGAAAAGGGTGATAGTGTTCGGAGGGGGGAATGTGGCCATGGATGCTTCCAGATGTGCCCTTAGGCTTGGAGCTGAGGAAGTATATATTATTTACCGCCGTTCTAAAGTCGAGATGCCGGCCAGACTTGAGGAAAGGGAGAATGCTGAAGAAGAAGGAGTGATATTCAAGCTGTTGACCAATCCTAGGAGGTTCATCGGCGATGAGCAAGGCAGAGTTAAAGCAGTGGAATTATATCAGATGGAGCTTGGTGAGCCCGATGAAAGCGGGCGACGGCGACCAATTCCAAAGCCAGGCACCGAGTTTATTATGGATATTGATACGGCGATCGTTGCACTGGGCACCAGGCCAAACCCAATTATCCCTTCAACAACTAAGGATCTCGAACTTACTAAGTGGGGCACGATAAAAACGGACGAGGCCACGGGCAGAACAAGCAGAGAAAGAGTCTGGTGTGGTGGTGACATGGCCACCGGGGCAGCTACGGTTATCAGCGCCATGGGAGCTGGCAAGCGGGCCGCCGCCGATATCGATGCTTATTTCAAGGGATGAGCTTTATGCCATCTTGCCCCAATTTTGGCCCAGTTTGATATCTACTTTTAACGGGACACAAAGCTCTATCGCTTCAGGCATTAGCTCGGCCACCAGGGACTTCATTTCCTCCACTTCTCTCTCAGGTACTTCAAACAGCAACTCATCGTGTATTTGCAATAGCATTTTGCTTTTCAGGTTCCGTTTTCTCATCTCCCGATGCACATTAATCATGGCGACCTTGATGATATCGGCAGAACTGCCTTGAACCGGGGCGTTTATGGCCATCCTTTCTGCTGCTTCCCTTACCTGTCGATTGGGAGAGTTGATTTCGGGTATGAACCTCCGCCTTCCCATTACCGTTTGCACATAGCCTAGCTTCCTGGCCTGTTCCTTGGTCGCTTCGATATATTCTTTTACCCCGGGATACTGCTCGAAATAAAGAGCGATAAATTGGGACGCTTCCTCCCGACTGAGATCAGTAGCCTGCTCTAAACCATAGTCGCTCATACCGTAAATGATGCCAAAGTTCACCGTCTTGGCCGTTCGACGCATCTCCGCTGTAACATCATCCTTAGGAATGCCGAAGATTTTACTAGCAGTCATAGCATGAATATCTTCATCATGGGCAAAGGCAGCGATGAGATCAGGGTCCTGGGAGAGATGAGCTAAAGCTCTAAGGTCAATCCGAGAGTAGTCGGCGCTTAACAGGAATGACCCGGCTGGAGCTATGATAGCCTGTCTTATTTTGTTTCCTAGTTCAGTTCTTATCGGGATATTTTGCAGGTTTGGCTCGCTGGAGGAGAGCCGTCCTGTAGCTGTGCCTGTCTGGTTAAAGGTGGTGTGTACCCTTCCTGTTCAAGGATTAATTAGCGCCGGTAAAGCATCAACGTATGTTGACTTGAGTTTACTAAGCTGGCGATATTGCAGCACTAGCTCAACAACAGGGTGGAGCCCTCTCAATCCTTCAAGCACTGAGGCTTCCGTTGAATAGCCGCTTTTGGTCTTGCGAGTGACCGGCAGCCTTAGCTCCTCGAACAACACTCTGGCTAGCTGCTGATGGGAATTGATATTGAATTTGTGGCTTACATTATTATATATATCCATTTCCAGCTTCTGCATTTCCCGGCCCAGCTCAAGAGACATTTTGCTGAGTAAACTGGTATCCAGAGCAATGCCATTTCTCTCCATAGCTACTAAGACGGGAACTAAGGGCATTTCCACCGCGCTGAAGAGTTGACACAATGCTTGAAGGCCTAGCTCCTCCTTCAAACTATCTCTCAAGCTCCAGGTAACATCGACATTACCACAAGCATAATCAGCAACTTGCTGTACTGTTAACGCCGCTATCGAACCTTGTTTTTTTCCTGTGCCAATGCCCTCACCTTGCCTCACCCTGCCCTCTCCAACAAGTGGAGAGGGATGTCCTTGAAGGGAGAGGGAAGGAGTGGGGGTGATCTCCACGCCCAGCCTGTTGAAAGCAAGTGCTCTAATGGTCAAATTCTTTTCGCCCAGGAGATGAGCGGCAATCATGGTGTCGAAGCTCAGATTCCCCAGCTTCACTTCATAATTAGCCAACACAGCCATGCACTGTTTACCGTTGTGGGCGATTTTGCTTATGTTCGAGCTCTCCAGAATTGGCTTTAGTTTGGCCATAACTTGAGTTAGTGGAAGCTGCTCAAGGGTGTCGTTGCCAGCCCTTCGCTCCTTGTCATTCTGACCCTGGACGAAGAGAAGGGGAAGAATCTCATGTTGCTCAGGGCGAACTGGGCGAAGCAATCTCAACGGGACATAAGCTGCCCTTCCTTTAGCCAGCGACAGCGCAATGCCTGGCAACCCTGCCGTCAAGCCCTGGCCTTGCCTCACCCTGCCCTCTCCAACAAGTGGAGAGGGATGTCCTTGAAGGGAGAGGGAAGGGGTGAGGGCAGTTTCAACGCCGATGACTATTTCATTTGCCGCCCCCAGTTGACTTATAAGCTCATTTAAGGCTGCCTCGGTATTTACTATTTGATACACGCCCTCTGTAGGGGAGGGGCTCGTCCCCTCCTTAGGGCTTGTCCCCTCCCGAACCGCTTGTGGCAACCTGGGAAGCAGCTTAATAAACTCAAGCTCCTGGAAGAGCTTCACTACTTCATCGCGGTCATAAGTGCTCACCTTACAAGCTTCTGGGTTCAAAGTAATGGGAACATCCTTGACTATGGTGACTAACTCCTTACTCTGGAAAGCCTGGGATTGATATTGGCGCAGCGCTGCTCGCAACTTATCTGGCGTTACGTCTTCAATGTGGTCATAGATCCCTTCGAGGCTGCCATATTGCTGGATTAGCCTGGTAGCGGTCTTCTCCCCGATGCCTGGTATACCGGGGATATTATCCGAAGCATCGCCAGTCAATGCCTTAAAGTCGGTGATTTGTTTCGGCTTTATGCCATATTTTTGCTCCACTGCCTGTTCATCATAAAGGATGGTATCGCTAAAGCTTCGCCTTGGGGCCAGGGCTTTCACCTCTGGCAGCACCACCTGAAGCATGTCGTTGTCACCAGTAACAATGATGGTCTCCATGCCCTGTCCACTGGCCTGCTGGCTCAATGTGCCCAGGATGTCGTCAGCCTCAAAGCCATCCATCTCGAAGGTAGGGATATGAAAGGCATTGACTAGCTGATGGACGCGCTTTATCTGGTCTCTTAATTCCTCCGGTGTGGCCGGGCGCTGTGCCTTATACTGCTCGAACATCTTATGCCTGAAGGTTGGAGTGGGACGGTCGAAGGCAACCGCCCAATATGTAGGTTTGAGTTCATTAAGCACCTTGAGCAGTGTATTGGCAAAGCCATAAACGGCGTTTACTATCTCCCCGGTTTTGGATACGGTCAACGGAGGCAAGGCATGAAAGGCACGATGCACCAGCGCGTTGCCATCAAAGAGTAGCAGCAGTGGTTTTTCTTCCTTGTACTGGGCTTCTTTGGACATCAAAGCACTGCTGCCATTATAGCATGTCTCCTCATTGCGGGCCTCTCCTTCTCCTTCTGTCATTGCAACTCCTTCTCTTCTTGTCATTGCGAGGAGCAGTCCCCTGCCAAGTAAGGTGGGGATGACGAGAGGGATTCCCTTTCTGCGACGAAGCAATCTCCCCCGCCGAGATTGCTACGCCTTTGGCTCGCAATGACAAAGTGGGATGGCTCACAATCTCGTAGGGTTGGGGCTCGTCCCCGACCCACGTTGCACGAGGCTAAAGCCTCGCACTACATTTCTAAACACCCTCATAATAGTTCATGGGTATGCTATACTAAAGTTGTATGAACAAGGGTTTACTTTCGGTATCTGACCTTAGTCCTGAGGAAATCAGCAGCCTCATGGAGCAAGCCTTGGTTATGAAGCGGGGGGATACGCCGTGTGTGCTGGCAGGAAAGACTTTGGCTCTGCTGTTTGAGAAGCCTTCCTTGCGAACTAAGGTTAGCTTTGCTATGGCGATGCATCAGTTAGGCGGGTACGCCATCTATTTGTCTCCGGGCGAAGTGGGCCTGGGCCAGCGAGAGCCAGTGGCCGATGTGGCCCGTGTGCTCAGCCGCTATGTTGATGGCATTTGTGCCCGGGTTTTCTCTCACCAGACCTTGCTCAGCCTGGCTGAGCATTCATCTGTGCCAGTAGTAAATGCACTCTCAGATTGGGAACATCCCTGCCAGGCGCTGGCTGACCTGCTGACCATATATGAGATGAAGGGAAAGCTGGCTGGTTTGACGCTGGCATTTATTGGTGACGGCAATAATGTGGCTAATAGCTTGCTCCTGGCCAGTTCGCTTGTGGGCATGAATTTCCGCTTTGCTTCGCCCCCGGGTTACGAAATCAGACAAGAGGTATTGAGTCAGGGCCAAGGGTTCGCTGCTCACAGCGGCAGCCAAATTCAGATAAGCAATGAAGCTCATGAGGCGGTCAAGAATGCTGATGTAATCTATACTGACGTGTGGACTAGCATGGGGCAGGAAGCCGAGGCAGAAAAGAGGCGTCTAGCCTTTTCTGGCTATCAGGTGGATGAGAAGCTCCTGTCTATGGCCAGGGGAGACGCTTTGTTTATGCACCCTCTGCCGGCTCATCACGGTGAGGAAATTTCAGAGGGGTTGCTGGATAATACCAGATCGGTGGTTTTCGACCAGGCAGAAAATAGACTTCACCTGCAAAAAGCGATACTACTGAAGCTGCTAGGGTGATAAAGATGTGGGAAAAGATAGCACTCGGGTGGGAAACGTTTAAAACTGCTTTGGGAAAGCTGAAATCCGCCCTTGGTGGAAAAAAGGCGAAGATTAGCCGGCGCGAACTTGAAATCCCTGTCCCCGGAGGACGAAGTATTAAATATTCTGAGAAGGTAACCGAGGCTCCTATCACCGAAGGGATAATGACTCTTGTCAATGCTGGTGCTGAAACAATATTGACTTCTCCAATCACGGCGGAAGGGATGTCAAAAGTGCTTGCCCAAGCTGGAGCGAAGGAACTGGAAGAGCCCAAGGTGAGGAGTGAGAAAACAAAGCAAAGGGAAGACACAGAAAAGCTTATGAAGACTCCACAAGTTGAAGCCCTGCCCGAAAAGGAAAACCTACTGTTTCGCCTTTTTGCCCTTATTGCCCACGGAGATGAGAGCTTCAACTCCAACGCCTTCCCCGAATCCGATAGAGCCTATCGAGAAGCCTATGAATTTGCCCAAAGGCTCCATGATAAGCCTCTTCAGGCCATTTGTCTCAACCTGATTGGCGCTGCTATGCAAAAAAAGCCTGAAGACATGCTTTCCTTGTTCGACGAAGCGATAAAGCTTAAGCCAGATTATGCCGAGGCTTGGTATAACAAGGGGGTAACACTTCGTGAGCTTGGGCAGCATAAAGAAGCCCTTGTCTGTTACGACGAGGTGATAAAGCTAGAGCCAGATTATCCTGAGGCATGGAACAACAAAGGAGCCATACTATGCGACGAACTTGGTCAAATTGAGGAAGCAATCCTTTGCTTTGACAAGGCTTTGGAGCTGAGACCGACTCTTCCCGAGGCTTGGGGTAGTAAAGGCGCAGCCCTATCGAAGCTTGGCCAATATGAGAAAGCTATCCCCTTTTATGATGAAGCAATAAAGCATGATCCAGACGACGCCTTGAGCTGGTATAACAAGGGGTTAACGCTTGCAGCACTTGAGCGGCAGGAGGATGCTGCGCCTTATTTCGATGAGGCAATAAAGCTCCAGCCCGATTATGCCGAGGCATGGCATGGCAAAGGTCTGGTGCTTGTCGAGCTTGAGCGATATGAGAAGGCCATCACATGTTTTGATGAAGCAATAAAGCTCAAGCCGGATTACCCGCAGGCTTGGCATAACAAAGGGGTGGCGCTTAGCAAGCTTGAGCGATATGAGGAGGCCATCACATGTTTTGATGAAGCAATAAAGCTTAAACCAGACCTTGCTGAGGCTTGGTATAGCAAAGGTCTGGCGCTAGGGGCACTTGGCCGCGATGAGGAAGCCCTTGCCTACTTTGATGAGACGATAGAGCTCGAGCCCGATTATGCCGAGGCCTGGAATAACAAAGGAGCCATATTATGCGACCAATTTGGTCAAATTGAGGAAGCAATCCTTTGCTTCGATAAGGCTCTCGAGCTGACACCGACTCTCATTGAACCTTGGATTGGTAAGGGGGTGGCACTTAGCAAGCTTGGACAAGTTGAGGAAGCAAAAACGAACTTTCAGAAAGCCTTTTCGTTGAGGGAGAAAATGCCTGAGGAGCGTGTTAAGGCCTTGGATTACTTGACACAACTCATTTTGAAGCAGGGGCTGGAAGCCATTACATTACAGAATATGAAAGGAGCTGAGGAAAGGGCTTTGGAGCTTGCTCAATTGAAGAAAGAGGCAGAGAAGGATGATATGGCTCAAGTGCTTGATAAAGAGGTGTCGCAATTCAGGGAAGGGCTTTCCAAGGAAGAGCTCAAATCTTTCGGTGAGTTTGATGTTGTATTCACGGTTCTTTCCATTGAAGATCCCTTAGAACGGTGGAAGGCTTTGGCAAGAAAAATAAGCGAAAAGTGGCCCAAAGGCCTTTCAGCTGTTGAGGCGATAAGGAAGGAGCGGCAGTGAAAGAAATTGCTGTGGATTCTAACGTCTTAATCAGTGCATTCCTTGAAGAAGAAAAACGCCATGATGAGGCTACTAAGTTTATTGAAGGCTTAAGGCTTAGAGAATACCTTTTTCATATCTCGATGCTAGTGCCTGTGGAAGTTTGTGGCGCCCTTTTGAGAAGGACAAAAAGCCTTGCCAGAGCATATCTAGCTAAAAGGGAAATAGAAGGCTTAACCGATGAAGGCTATGCAAAGCTTTATCCCTTAGATAAAGAAAGGATGGCTAAGGCGGAGGAAATTGCTTTGAGGGATGGGTTGAAGGGACACGATGCCGTTATTGCCGAAGTGGCTGAGGAATTAGAAGTGGCTCTTCTTAGTTTTGATAAAGAGATTTTAAGACGTTTTAAAGGTAAGAAGCAATGACAAAACCAATCATAGCTATCGTGGGCAGAACTAATGTTGGCAAGTCTACCTTGCTGAACCGCCTGGCAGGTAAAAGGTTGGCCGTTGTTGGTGACTTGCCCGGGATTACCAGGGATCGCGTTTTTGCTTCTAGCTCATGGCAGGCACGGGACCTGACTCTGGTTGATACTGGTGGCTGGCAGATAAAACCGCAGTCAAGCCTGGAGCAAAAGGTCAAGCAGCAGGCAGAGGCAGCTATTGCTCAAGCGGATGTCATTATCTTTGTGGTGGATGGTAAGGATGGAGTTATTGCTGCCGATGAAGAAATAGCTGATATGTTGCGCGCTGGCAACAAGCCCACAGTGCTGGCAGTCAATAAAGTGGATTCTGCTGGACAGCGCAGCGAACTAGCCGATTTTCATCACCTTGGTATCGGCATGCCGATAGCCATTAGTGCCTATCATAATCGGGGGATAGACGAGCTTATGCGTGCTGTGCTAGGCTTGCTTCCGCCGGTGACTGGCAGCTTTGAAGAGCCAGAAATAGCCAAATTGGCTATCGTAGGGCGACCCAATGTGGGCAAGTCAACATTGCTAAATGCCCTGCTGGGTGATGAGAGGGCCATTGTCCATGAAGCTCCAGGGACAACTCGCGATGCTCTCGATGCCAGGCTCCATTGGGCTGATAAGGAAATATTACTGATTGATACCGCCGGTGTTAAACGGCGCGGCAGGGTTGATTTTGGCATTGACTATTATAGCCTGCTTCGTGCCCTTCAAGCTATCAATCGTTGTGATGTTGCCTTACTGGTAATTGACGCTACTGAATTTATCACTGCTCAAGATATGCACATCGCCGGCTACATTATAGAGGCGGGCAAGGGCATGGTATTGCTGGTCAACAAATGGGACCTTGTTCCCCAGACGCAGAGGCCAGAATTCAAGCGGCATCTGGAGCAACGGCTTAGATTTATGTTCTATGTGCCTGCTCTTTACATCTCGGCCACGCTGAGGCACAATATAGATAGAGTTTTGCCCCAAGCTTGGGAGGTATGGCAGGGAAGACAAAAGCGTTTACCCGATTCGGCGGTTAGTATGGTTATTAGACAAGCAGTGGAAAAGCACCTCCCACCTCGAGTCGGCTCCAGGCAATTGCGTGTTGTCCAGGCTTATCAGGATGAATCTCGACCTTCAGCTTTTATTCTGCAGGTCAATGACCCCCGTTTGGTCCATTTTTCTTATCACAGGTATTTGGTAAATGAACTTCGCCATAACTTTGGTTTTCGTGGCTCCCCATTGCACCTGATTTTCGCTAGGGCTAGCGGCAAAAGTAATAAAAGGGCGGTGAAAACATGATAGTTGCTAAGTTTATTTCTGTGGTGGTTATTGCTTATCTTCTTGGCTCTATTCCTTTTGGCTTGATCATAGGCAAACTCAAGAGTGGCATTGATGTCAGAAAACAGGGGAGTGGCAGGACAGGCGCCACCAATGTAATGCGCTCCGTGGGAACCAAATTTGGTGTTTTGACTATAGTCCTTGATGTAGCCAAGGCTGTGGGAGCAGTCCTACTGGCTAAGGCGATAGTAGGCAGCAGCTTTCTAGGGCTCGGCAGCATAACACTCCATTGGCAGGTAGCCCAGGTCATGGCTGGTCTGGCAGTAATAGCCGGCCACAACTGGCCGGTATTTGCCAAGTTTAAAGGTGGCCGAGGCGTAACTGCCTCTTTTGGCACATTAGTCGCTATCTATCCTCCAGCGGCGGTATTAGGGGCCGAAGTTATAGCTATATCGGCGTTGCACAGCCGACACATGTCCTTAGGCTCTGTACTGGGAGCTATGGCTGCCTGGTGTTTATTGGTGCCCTTGACCATTTTTTATGATTTCCCTCCCATTTATTTGGCCTACTGCCTTGTGGTTACAGCCTTGCTTGTTTATCAACACCGTGACAATATAAGGCGCCTGCAGCAGGGCACGGAACGCCGATTATGGTGAGGGGAAAAGCAGGCTAGCCTTAAACCATGCCTAAAGTTACCATTATAGGCAATACTAGCTGGGGTAATACTCTAGCCGCTTTGTTGAGCGACAAAGGCATAGCGGTAAAGCTATGGGCACGCAATGAAGCTGAGCTGGAAAAATTAAACCAAAAAGCACATAGCTACTCTTCTACTGACTGCATCGCCGAAGCCATAAAGGGCGCTGACCTGGTAATTTGGGCAGTTCCTTCGCAAAGATTAAGACAAAACGTCGCTTACGCCAAGCCTTACCTAAGCAATTCAATGTTATTGATGAGCGCCGCCAAGGGATTGGAAATAGATAGCGGCAAGAGAATGTCTCAAGTAATGGCAGAGGAAGTTTCTCCTGTTTTGAGCCAACAAATTTGCGTTCTTTCTGGTCCCAATTTGGCCAGAGAAATTGCTCAAGGTCTGCCGGCTGCTTCGGTGATTGCTGCCCGAGATATAGCTATTGCTGAAAGGGCAAGAGAATTGATGAATTCACCCAAATTCTTTCTGTCCACCAGCGATGATGTTGTTGGCGTGGAGTTAGGTGGAGCTCTGAAAAATATTGTTGCTTTAGGGGCGGGAATGGTGGATGGATTGAGCTTGGGCGATAATGCTAAGGCTGCTTTTATAACTCAGAGCTGGGCTGAGCTTGTCTCTCTCGGTGTAGCTTTGGGCGCTAAGGCTAGCACTTTTTATGGTTTAGCTGGCTTAGGTGACCTGATAGCTACTTGTGCCAGCACTTTGAGCCGCAATCATTATGTTGGCTACGAATTAGCTAAAGGTCGCTCCCTCAAAGAAATAGCCGCTTCTATGTCGCAGGTTGCCGAGGGGGTTCATACCACTATGGCAGCTCATCAGCTAGGTCACAAGCTAAATTTGGAAACACCTATCGCAAATCTTATTTATCGAGTTCTTTTCGAAGACTTTCCTTTAACTGAAGCCATAGCTATCTTTACTGGCTCCACGGATGCCATAAACCTTGGCTAGATAGCTTAAGGTAGTTTCTCCTGCGCCAATGTTTTGGCCAGCTCTTCGAATAGCCGCCGTTGTTTCCCGTCTAGATGCTTGGGAGTGACTACCACCACTTTAACCAGGAGATCTCCTCTCCCTCTGCCGTTGAGCTGCAGCACCCCTTTGCCTTTAAGGCGAAACACCTTCCCACTCTGGGTGCCTGGTGATATTTTCAGGCTCGTCTTCCCATCTAAGGTTGGCACCTCTATTTCGTTGCCTACCGCCGCCTGAGCAAAATTGATAGGCAAATCATAGAGAATATCTACTCCCTCTCTACGGAATAAGTTATGTGGTTTTACCGAAAGGTCAATATAGAGATCGCCAGGTGCTCCTCCATATAGGCCAGCATTTCCCTCACCATCAAGGCGCAACCGATAGCCATCATCCACACCTGCAGGGATATCGGCGGCTAACTTGCGCTTTACCTTTATCTTCCCACTCCCATGACACTGAGAGCAGGGATTGGTTATTATGCTGCCACTGCCTTCGCAGCGAGGGCAGGTAGTAATATGGCTGAAGCGGCCAAAGATACTCTGTTGAACTCTTCTCACCTGTCCTGCTCCACGGCACTCAGAGCAAGTTTGGGGATTTGTTCCCGGCTGGCTACCTGTGCCATAACATGAAGGACAATTCTCAATGCGCTGTATTTCAACTTCCCTTCGGCAGCCAAATACTGCTTCCTCAAAAGAAAGGGTGAGGTGAGTTCGCAGGCTATCCCCTCTTTGTGGGGCACGTCGAGCAGTTTTGGCAAATGGACTCCCTCCAAAAAAGGATTCGAAAATATCGCCCAAGCCACCAAAACCAAAATCTGGAAAACCTCCCAACCCCCCAGTGGGCACTCGACCATAGCGGTCATAACTACTCCTCTTCTCAGGATCGGAAAGGACTTGGTAAGCCTCGTTTATTTCCTTAAATTTGTCTTCCGCTCCTGGATTCTTATTGTGGTCGGGATGGTATTGAAAAGCCAGCTTGCGAAATGCTCTCTTAATTTCCTCGTCACTGGCGTTTCGAGCCAACCCCAGCACCTCATAATAATCTCGCTTTATTGCCATGCTTATTTAGCCTCAATCTTATAAGTATAGCTCTTAAGCTGCTATGTTGACAAATTTTATACGGCAGGGTTGTTCACCATGGACTAAATGCTCGGTACTTCATAAGATGATATAATCGTCTCGCAGTGAAACAAAAAATTGCTGAAATCCTCCGTAATTACCAGAAAAGAAAAATCACCGATGAAAACCTGATTCCTTCAGCAGTGCTCATCCCTTTGTTTTGTAAGGAGGGGCAATGGCATGTGTTGTTTACCGAAAGGAGCAGCGAAGTAAGTTCTCACAAAGGACAGGTTTGCTTTCCCGGGGGAGTTAGCCAGCCAGGTGATTCTAGTCTTCTCCACACTGCGCTCAGGGAAACTGAAGAGGAGACAGGGTTAAAAGCTAAAGATGTGGAGATTTTAGGTGAACTAGACGATAGCATGACCGTTAGCACCGGCTACGTTATCTCGCCTTTTGTTGCTTTCATACCTTATCCGTACCTTTTCAAGGCCAATCACAAGGAAATCACACAAGTCTTCTCTGTCCCTTTATCGTTTCTGGTGGACGAAGCCAACCTTAAAGAAGATTGCCAAGTCATTGATAACCAAGTTTTCGCTAGCTACTGTTATGAATATGAAGGGCATACCATCTGGGGGGCTACCGCCAGGATTTTAAGGCAGTTCATTGAATTGCTACGGCCTGAGAGTGGGACTTCCTGCTGATCATTTCTGCTGTCTTCACCACTACCTCATTGGGAGTCTGGTAAACATCTAAGACTGGCGCCACTGCCTCGCCAAGAGTGGTTAAAAGGCGAGAAGGGCGAACAAAACTGTCCTCAAACAGCCTGTCCATCGCCTGCCTCAAACTCATAAGTTCGGAAAACGGTTGCCATCTTTGTATTGCCATCTGTATTACCTCCTTTCTTTATTTCTTATTTGGCCCCACTCTCAGGCTCACCAATATTATAAAAAATCTAATAAGACCTGGCAAGTTTTTTACCCACGCTTGACAACAATGTTAACTGAATTGTATAATAGACTTAGGTAAGAAAAGGTGAGGGACAGAAAGATGGCAAATGAGAACTATCGTCAAATGATAAGTTTAAACGAGCTGGCTGAAGATAAGCTTGAGGAAATAAACAAAGCCTGTGCAGTCCTGGCTAACCTATTTAAGCCGAGGCAGTCGTCGGCCTCAAGTTCAGAACCGCGATATGTCATAAGCGTCGCCTCCAGAATGGTGGGCATAGAAGCACATACCTTACGCTATTATGAGAGGTTAGGATTGATACAGCCACGTCGCTCAGAAGGCCACACTCGCCTTTATTCCCAAGATGACGTTGAGCAACTATGTTGTATCAAGGCACTTATGAGCGACTTAGGAGTTAACTTAGCTGGCGTGGAGGTTGCTCTGCATTTGGTGCGAAGGATGGAAGAGGTGCAACGGCGAGTTGAGGCAATGGAAGATAAGCTTAAGCGACTTGTGGAAGACGATGTAGCATCTGATTAGAATGGAAGGAGGAATTAGGTACCGTGGAACAAGGAATAGGACCGATAACACCAGAGAAATTTACTGAGCAGGCACAGGAAGTCCTGGCAACATCGCAGGAGTTAGTTCGCCGCTATCGCCACAATCAATGGGATGTGGAACATGTCCTATTAGCCCTGCTGGAGCAACAGAGAGGAATCACCCAGGACATACTACAAGAACTAGGCGTGAATGTTGAAGCTGTCAGAAGGCAAGTAGGGAAAACCTTGGAAGCTTTCCCCAAGGTAGCTTATGAGGGAACACAGCTTTATGCTACACCGCGAATCCCTCGCCTTCTGGAAAACGCTCGCCAAGAGGCTGACAGGCTCAAAGACGAGTTCATTAGCACCGAGCATTTACTTATTGCTACTGCCGGCGAGGGCAGAGGCGAAGCTAGCAGGATACTGTCTGGGTTTGGCATCAATCAGGAAGGGATTTATCGGGCACTGCGCAAAATTCGTGGCGCCCATCGGGTTACCGACCAGCGTGCGGAAAGCAAATATCGCTCTCTGGAGAAGTACGGACATGACCTCACTGAGATGGCTCGGCAAGGCAAGCTTGACCCGGTGATTGGCAGAGATAATGAAATTAAGCGTGCCGTACAGATACTATCGCGGCGCACCAAGAACAATCCAGTGCTTATCGGTGATGCTGGTGTGGGTAAGACTGCCATTGCCGAAGGCTTAGCCCAGAAAATTGTTGCTGGAGATGTCACTGACTCCCTCAAGGAGAAAAGGGTGGTTGCCCTGGATATGGGAGCACTGGTGGCAGGAAGCAAGTTCCGAGGGGAATTCGAAGAGAGAATGAAGTCAGTTCTAGACGAGATTCGTCAGGCCAGCGGAGAGGTTATCTTGTTTATCGATGAGCTTCACACCGTGGTGGGGGCAGGAGGTGCCGAGGGGGCAATTGATGCCAGCAACATGCTGAAACCAGCGCTGGCTCGTGGTGAACTGCAATGTGTTGGAGCCACCACGCTAGATGAATATCGAAGGTTTATTGAGAAGGATAGAGCACTGGAAAGAAGGTTCCAGCCTGTCTTCATTGGCGAACCCAGCGTAGAAGCAACCATAGAGATGCTTAGAGGACTTCGCCCCAGATATGAAGCCCATCACAAGAAGATAAAAATCGATGACTCAGCTCTAGTAGCCGCGGCCAAGCTATCTCAGAGATATATCTCCGATAGATTCCTGCCTGACAAAGCAGTTGACCTGATAGACGAGGCAGCCAGCAAGCTCCGTATTGATATGGACAGCCTGCCAGCGGAAGTTAAAGCATTGGACCAGAAGATGAAGCAGTTATCTGATGAAGAAGAGGCTGCATCACAACGGCGGGATTACCAGAAGGCGGCCGAACTGAAAGCAGAAAAAATACGCCTGGAGCAGGAATACGATAAGGCTAAGCTTCAGTGGCAGCAGGAAAAGAAAATCGATGACAGAGTGGACGAGGAGGATATCGCCCAACTGATTTCCCAGTGGACGGGCATCCCAGTTTCTCGAATGCTTGAAGCTGAAAGTGAAAAACTGGTTCACATGGAGGAAAGGCTCCATGAAAGGATAATAAATCAAGAAGAGGCAGTGACCGTTATCTCTGAGGCCATAAGGCGAAGCCGAGCGGGTCTCAAGGACCCTAAACGCCCTATTGGCAGCTTTATTTTCCTTGGTCCTACCGGCGTGGGTAAGACGGAGTTGGCACGGGCTCTGGCGCAATTCCTCTTTGACAGTGAGGAAGCCATGGTAAGGTTGGATATGTCGGAGTATATGGAAAAGCATACCGTATCTCGTCTCATTGGGGCGCCGCCGGGCTATGTAGGATATGATGAAGGAGGCCAATTAACCGAGGTAGTGCGTCGCCGCCCCTATCGAGTTATCCTGTTTGATGAGGTGGAGAAGGCACATCCTCAGGTATTTAACATACTATTGCAACTGCTGGAGGATGGCAGGCTTACCGATGGACATGGCAGGACAGTGGACTTCAAGAACACGGTGGTGATCATGACCAGTAACTTAGGCACTGAGGAATTCCAGCGCCAGGCCATTGGCTTTGGCCACAGAGATGAAGCTAATGAACAGAGAATGAGGAAAACCATCGAGAGTGCCTTGAAGCAAACTTTCCGCCCCGAGTTACTCAATCGAATAGACGATGTCATCATATTCCATCCGTTGACCGAAGAGCAATTGAGAAGTATTGTTGACCTCCTTGTTCGAGAGACGGAACGGAGATTGGCTGAGCGGGATATCAAACTTGACATCAAAGATGAAGCCAAGGTCTGGCTAGTGAAGAGAGGCTATGACCCGGTATATGGGGCCCGCCCCTTACGTCGAGCTATCGAGCGGTATGTGGAAAATCCTTTGTCCACCAAGATACTGCAGGGTGAGTTTAAGCAAGAAGACACTATAGTTATTGGGGTGCAAGATGATAGTTTAACCTTTGCGGCTACAAAAGTTTATGGAGCAGCGGTGTAAATGTTGGTTTCCTCGGGATGATTTTCCTGTATAATGTCAGGCAGTGAAAAGGAAGCCAACCCAGCGGGAAGCCATAATAGGCGGCTTATCCTTAGCAATTACCATAACCCTGTGTGTCCTCATTATCCAGCATCGAGGCTATCTAGACCAAATAGCGAAGTGGGGTTATCTTGGTTGCTTCATTGTTAACCTATTCGCTAGCGGGACTTTGGTTCTGCCCGGCCTTGGTGTACTGATTACATTCACTTTGGGCGGAGTGTTAAATCCGGCAATCGTTGGCGCCGTGGCCGGAATTGGCGAAGCAATAGGTGCTGTTGGTGCTTACTTAACTGGCTATGGTGGCAGAGGGTTATTCCGAGAGAGTAGCGGCGATCTTTATGCTCGATTTACCCCTATATTACAACGCCATGGCTCCAAAGCTGTTTTACTCATGGCATCTATCTTAAATCCTCTTTACTATCCCTTTGCCGTGTTTATGGGCATGCTTCGCTTTCAGCCAGCCAAGTTTTTCCTTATGACCTGGGCAGGAAGGACGGTCAAGAATATGGTTCTGGCTTATCTGGGTTATTTTGGCTTGCGGTCTGTTCTCCAGTGGCTGGGGCTAAGCTTCTAGCTTGAATTTCATCACATTATCTGCTATGTTTTGCCTGCGTGGGGCTGTAGCTCAATTGGGAGAGCGCCTCAATGGCATTGAGGAGGTAAGGGGTTCGAATCCCCTCAGCTCCACTGTTCACAAAAGTTTACAAAGTTCCCGGCAATTGCCTTCATTGACTAGGTTGTAACTCATGCCGACCCAAATTCGAGTTTGGAGCGGATATTATTCATAAACCTCTTGACATTACCCCCAAGTTGAGCACCTCGTTATTTCATGCAATTAGGTACACACTGTGTTACATTCATATTTTCTAGAACACAAATCTATAAATTAACTCAAACGATAACTGTTTTGAGGTGTTGCAATAAAGTTGAAAGCCTGGGATTGAACAATCAGCCAGGATGTTTAATCCGCTCTTATGTCCTCTAAGGACACGTTTCATCGTTTTGCGCGGTTTGTGTAGCAGGAACTGTGGAAGGTCCTCATCGTATCTTGCCTCTGGCGAGTGATGCAAATATGCCACCGAAACAAAGAATGGCGAAAATGATGAATGATGTTTTCATACTTTCCAGGAAAAGCGGATAGTGTTCAGGTGTGATTTGAACCCTGCCAATATACAGTGCGAACATCAGCATAGCGACTCCCATGCTAAACACCATTCCAATCTGCCGCATCGTCGCCAGCGTTGCCGAGGCCACCCCGTAAGCCTTCTTTGGTGCGGAACTCATAACTGCATTTGTATTGGGAGACGAAAAAAGGGCAAAGCCAAAACCCATCAGAATCAAAGCACCTATAATGAACTCCAGGGGAGTTTTCCCATTTAGCAAAGTGAACAGGACAAGCCCCACGGTTGTCAATGCCATCCCTGCTGAGGCAATTACCCTCGGTTCAATTCTATCTGAAAGCCTGCCGGCAAGCGGGGAAAAAATAGCCTGCATAGCGGGCATGGCCACCAGAACAAAGCCGGCACTTTGAGGCTCGAACCCTTTTACGTACTGCAAATATAGGCTTATGAGGAAAGATACGGCAAATGTGGCGCTGTAGTTAATCAATGCCGCCAGGTTAGAAAAGGTGAAGGCTCTGTTATTCCTGAAAAGGTTTATATCCAGGACCGGGCTTCTCGCTTTCATTTCCCATCTGGTGAATGCCGAAAGCCCCACGACACCGGCTACAATTAGCCACACACCGGACATCGCCGGCAGGAGGATAAAGCCATATACCAGTGTTACCAGCGTAAGGCTATAGATTGCGGAGCCGACAAGATCAAACTTCTCTCCCTTAGCCCCAGCCCATTCCCCTTTCAGCTTCCATAAAGTGATGGCAATAACCGCTAATCCCGCGGGCACGTTTATGAAAAAGACACTCCTCCAGCCGAAATGCTGAGTGAGAACTCCACCTAGAACCGGTCCCAGGGAAAGGCCGGCGTAGGTCGCAGCGACATTTATCCCAAGGGCCTTTCCTCTCTCATCGGCAGAGAATACTGAGGTGATGATTGCCACTCCGGTTCCGGCAAGCATGGCACCACCGATTCCTTGCAAGACCCGAAAGGAGATGAGCATAGCGGCGGAGCCTGCAATTCCGGAAAGAAAAGATGAAATCGTGTAGATGACTATGCCGTAGGTAAAAATTCTCTTCCTTCCATGTAGGTCTGCTATTCTGCCAAAGGGGACAAGGAAAGTGGCAGAGGCTAGCAGGTATACAGTAGAAACCCAGCCCAACGTGACCGCATCCAGTGATAGTTCTCTCCCAATGGAAGGAAGCGCAATATTCACAGCGGAAGCCATGAAGGGAAAGAGAAAGGAAGCCATTGTGGCAACGAGTAATACGACCCCTTTACTCGCACCACTGCTCACATGGCTATTCACGTCAGCTATTATAACGCATTTAGCGAGCAAGCCGACGAAGCCAAAGTACCAATATTAACTGAATGCCATTACAAATCTATATCGTCTCACTTTGTTTCTTCAAGCAGCTAATGGCGTATTTGCTTGGCGACAGGTAGCATCACCATGTCCAAACAATCCGTGCAGTTGCTTCACGAAAGACGACTTCGCTCTTGTATAGTCCTTTAGGGCTGACAATCGTTCACAAATCCTATGTATCAACTTATTCTTTCCACTTAGGGAGCATCCCGAATTGCTCAAGTTATGGCTATCCTCTAGATTAGCAGACGTGGCCGTTACGTGGCACAACAGCAAAGGAAGTAAAAACCTTCTTTTACTGGAGTTCAAGTTCACAGAAGCGAACTATGGTATACTTTGCTTGAGATGGCTCGGATTAAGGTTGAACTTCACTACTATCCTCGAGAGGAAGGATCCTATGGTTGGGAGCATCGCAAGCTTGGAGAAAGGGTGGAGATCAAGGAAGAGGAAATAGCCGAGATTGCCAAAAGACTTGGGGTGGCCATCAACATTAAGGAAACAAAGAAACCGGTTTTCTTTCTGCCGAAGCTCTCGGAAAGAGATCCTAGGCAGGTTATACCTAGAGCGCACAAGACTATCATAACCATTTTCGCCGATGGGGAGTTTAAGGTAAGGGATTGTGTAAGAACATTAGTGAAGACTTATGGTGTGCCTGACGAAGTTTCAAAGGGACTTTGGGGGAAAAAGAGCAAAGGAGAGGAGACAGTTCGATCTGTGTTAGAGGAACTCGGCTTTACTTCTTTTGGCCTTGTATGAACCCTGGCCAATATGTAGGAGAGCTTCCTAAACAAAAGTACCGATCTTGATGGTCATTCCCTCGGCGACGGCCGCAGCAAAGTCCATTTTGTTCTCAACTTGACTGTGGTTTGCCAGCGTGGGCATTGGAGGAAAATCACAATTGGAATATAATTAGCCTAACCAAAGTACAATTTTGCGGTTTATTTAAAATAGGGAGATCAACGAAAGAGGATTAGAAAAATGAAGATAAAGCCAATGCTAACGGGGATAGTGATTGCAACTGTACTACTTTTACCTGCCTGTGCTGCGCCTGCTCGGCCGTCCTCTAAGGCATGGGTGGAAGTTTCCTGCGATGAATTCTATGACAACCATCACATCAACCAGACACTCGAAGTCCAGGCAGGGGAAACGTTTACGGTAAACCTCTGTTCTAATCCTACCACTGGCTTCCAGTGGTCGGAGGAAGCCCAAATAAGTGCCCCGGCAGTATTGAGACAGGAAGACCATAAATTCATCGGTCCGGAAAGTGAGCCACCACCTCCACCAGGAACACCAGGGCAGGAAGTTTGGACCTTCAAGGCACTTAAACAAGGTTCTAGTGAAGTATATCTGGAGTATAGCCGGCCGTGGGAAGGTGGTGAAAGGGGAGAATGGACTTGTACTGTAAATGTTGTTGTTAAATAGCAGGAGAGTATTTCTAGGAAAAAGGAAATAGTTGATCTAACACAATAGGCACAGAAAATTTTCAGTGCCTTATCTTTTTGGTAGCAGGGGTTGAATTCCAACCAATGACATTCTTGTTATAAACCCGATGAACTTGCTTATTTAAAACCCTATTAAACAAAGTGACGTTTTGTACAACGGTTAGTAAACTCAAAGCAATGTTTCTGCCTTGGGCAAACGCTAGATTGGCGGCAGAAAGACCGTTGTATTATACTCATCGCTGACAGGAGTTGAAGCCTTAATTGGGATCCAACTACAACTCCAAAGACCTTGCTATTTCAATTGCCATAGAAGCGGCAGAACTGATGGAACTCTTTCAGTGGGTCAGCGAAGGGGAAATACGGAGTGTGCTGGAAGATTTGGTAAAAGCCAAGTACAAGAAGTACACCGAACTTAGGAAAGATAAGGTTGGCCAATAGTAATATAAAGAAGCCGCGCTTCTCAAAGGAATCTAAGGTGTTTTATGGCTACTGGATGGTAGCTGTAACCTTCCTCTGTCTTTTGGTGATGTCAGGAGCTGGAAACTTTGTCTACAGCCTGTTCGTCAAGCCTCTGGAGGCAGACCTGGGGTGGAGCCGCGGCGACATAATGGTCGGGTTCACCATTTTCTTTGTCATGATGGGCGCTGCTTCGCCAATTGTAGGCAGGATTGTTGACCGTCATGGAGCCAGGAAGGTTATCCCGGCAGGCGCTCTCGTGATGGGCCTTGGCTTTGTCTTGTTGGGTCTGATGAACGAGCTCTATTTGTTCTACTTCGCCTACGTCCTTGTAGGCACAGGCGCGGCAGCGATGGGAGTAGTTCCTGCGAGCGCGGTAGTCTCAAACTGGTTCCGGAGGAAGAGAGGCACAGCTATCGGCTTAATGTCCGCCGGGATAGGCGCGGGTGGACTGATTCTATCTCCAATCGTTGGCTACCTTATTCCTCACCTGGGCTGGAGAAACTCCTATCTGGTATTGGCTGTAATTGTCTGGATATCTATTATTCCGTTGTGTTTGCTGGTAATAAGGACAAAGCCGGCGGAGAAGGGGCTTTACCCCGACGGCCTGGAGCCTGCTGAGGCAGCTACTATGACTGAGCACTTGGCATCAGACTCCAGCGGTCTAAGTCTCAGAATGGCATTGACCACACCGGCCTTCTGGCTGATTGCGGCTGCGTTCCTGTCGAGTAATTTCAGCAACATGGGAGCAATTCAGGCTCAGGTCCCTTATCTTGATGATATTGGCTTCCCCACCGGGACAGCAGCGGCTGCCCTCGGTGCCGTTGGCCTGGGTAGTGGTATCGGCAAATTCTTTTTCGGATGGCTTTGTGACCGGATACCGCCAAAGTATGCCTGTGCCATTGGTCTCTGTCTTCAACTGGTTGCCATCTTTATGCTCATGAACGTAGGACCGGCATCACCCATGGCAATGATCTGGCTCTATGCTCTCACGCTAGGGTTGAGTGTAGGTAGCTGGCTTCCAACCATGTCAATGCTGGTCAGCACCAGCTTTGGGTTAGCTTGCTACGGCGCCATCTTTGGCGCGGTAAACTTCATTCAGAACATGGGCACCGGTAGCGGTCCTCTCATGGCTGGCTATCTGTATGACAGTATGCATACATATCACTGGGCCTTTGTCATCTTTGCGGCATTGTACGCAATAGCCATACCTGCTGTCCTGCTGGTACGCCGTCCTGCTAATCGCCTGCTGAAGCGTGAAGGCTAGCACTGGCACTACCTGACGTTTTGTGCAGTATCAGCATTAGTCAGAAGGATTATAACCTCTTCAGCAACATTTCCGCTTCCGCTTGTATGCTGTGTGCTTTATTGCTACAATTATCATCGGCCAGAGTTACGGGGTTAAATAGTCAGACTGAAAGCCAGTTCAAAAGTTCTACCTATTGTAACTCCAACTCCACCATTGGCGACAGTTCCCGAACCTTCTGTCTTGGCAGCAATCAAGCCAAAGGGGCATTTAATTCTGCCTTTGATATTCT
>Ga0114921_10000230_pt1 | contig 23153 bp, 18 predicted proteins | sample BentaG_FD_87016 | JGI IMG/M metagenome (GOLD analysis project Ga0114921, IMG submission 87016) | Deep subsurface microbial communities from South Atlantic Ocean to uncover new lineages of life (NeLLi) - Benguela_00093 metaG | ecosystem: Environmental > Aquatic > Marine > Oceanic > Sediment ... | reverse complement strand
CTCGCTGCTTGTGCGGTTGCAATTTTAAATGGGGCGAATATATTGAGGGTTCACGATGTGCGTGAAACGGTGAGGGTTACAAGATTAGTGGATGCAGTGAGGAATGCAGAATGAGTTTTATTCAGTTCAGACCCATAGATATACTTGATGTTATAATCGTTTCCTTCATCTTCTATTATATTTTAAAACTGATACGAGGAACGAGGGCAACCCCGATGTTGCTCGGTCTTCTCTTCATCCTGTTCTTCTCAATATTGGCAAGTTGGTGGGGGTTAGAAGGACTCGAGTGGCTTGTAACCAGTGTCAAAACAGTATGGCTGGTGGCCTTTGTCATAGTTTTTCAACCAGAGATACGGAGAGTGCTCACCGAACTTGGCACAAACAAGTTCGTCCGTTTCTTTGTGAGATATGAGAAAAAAAGCGGTATAATAGAGGATATAGTGGATGCATCTAACCGATTGAGAGAGAGGGGTATCGGCGGGTTAATTTGCATGGAGAGAGAGACAGGACTGAAAGAATATGCAGAAACCGGAACCAGACTCGATGCCAAAGTTACCCCGGATCTGATTACCACAATTTTCACACCAAACTCAACTCTGCACGATGGTGCAATCATAATAAGTAATGGAAGAATCGCATCGGCGGGGTGTATCTTACCTGTGAGTAGAAATCCCGAACTGAAACCAGAACTTGGAATGAGACACAGGGCGGCGATCGGGATAACGGAAGAGACAGATGCCCTCTGTATAGTGGTGTCAGAAGAGACCAGAACAGTCTCAATAGCTGTGGCAGGGAAATTACTCAGAAATCTCGATGCAACTCCTTTCAAGAGAAATCTTGAATCTATGCTAAGGAGGATTTATGTATAACGAAAAGAAGATAAGATTGTATCTTTTTGGAGGTGTATTCGTACTTGTTGGGTTTTTCTACCTCATAACCTGTGCACCGACTGCATCTTTCTGGGATTGCGGCGAGTTTATAGGATGTGCTTATATCCTCGGTGTCCCACATCCACCAGGTACACCGTTGATGGTTCTCGTGGGTAGGCTCTTCTCATTTTTGCCGGTTTCTAAAGAGATAGCATTCAGGGTAAATCTATTTTCTGTCTTAACGGGCGCTCTCACATGTGCCTTCGTATATTATATTACAGTCAGACTGATCGGAATCTATCGAAAAAAGAGTGCACTCCCAGATTTGATATTGACCCACGCAGTTGGGATTGGTGCTGCACTTCTTCTGGCATTTTCCGAAAGTCACTGGAGTAATTCAATAGAGACAGAGACATATTCCCCTGCTGCATTTTTCATAGGACTGGCTGCATACCTCACTTTTATATGGTATGATAATATCGGCAAGAGACATAATAAGAAGACGCTGTTGCTCATCGCATATCTCCTTGTTCTTTCCACAGGTATCTATCTTGCACCTATAGCTATTGCACCCGCTATTTTACTCTTTGTCATCATTGCAGACTGGAGGAGTCTACTCGATTCAAAGTTTATCATTGCGGCTATACTTCTACTCGCTCTTGCACCTACGACCAATCTCTATCTATTCATAAGGGCGCATCACGATCCCGGAATAAACGAATGCGACCCACGCACCCGTCAGGCGATCTACGATGTGTTGACGAGAAAACAGTATGGTCCTATGAATATGCTACCCCGAAAAACACAGATGGAAACGGGTATGTCCTTAATCCCTGCATATATCGAACAGGTGAAACTCTACCTCCGATACCTCTCATGGCAGTTCGTACCCACCCAGATACAGACCAAACCTTTTAACTCATTTCCAATAGGGTGGAGATTTATCGTGATTCTCTTTTTTGCCGTTGGGATTTTAGGTATGTGGGTCTCCTATAAAAGCGACAAACGAACATTTGTGCTCATCTTTTTTATGTTTCTATTATTGAGTCTTGGCTTCGTCACCTATCTCAATATGAGGTTTTCTCCATCGGACCCAAACCCTGCACATCAACCAAGGGAGGTGAGGGAGAGGGACTACTTCTTTCCCCTATCCCATATATTCTTAGCTGTCTTCTATGGGATCGGTTTCTGGTATATATTGATGAGACTCAGAAAGTACTTCAGGCAGAAGCGCGAGTTGATCTATACATACACCTCATCGGCAGTCGTCATCCTAATATCTTTCTCTTTATGTGCAGTGCATTTCCATACACACGACAGACACGATGATTGGATACCATCCAACTATGGAGAGAATATGCTCAATTCCTGCGATGATAACAGTATAGTCTTCACCAACGGCGATAACGATACATTCCCATTATGGTTCGTTCATGAGGTGAAAAAAGTCAAACCATCTGTTACCGTTGCCAATTTATCCCTTTTAAATACAAACTGGTATATAAAGCAATTGAAACGGAGGGGTATACCAATCAGTTTCACAAACGATGAGATAGACAAGCTGAGACCTATCCCCGTGACAGAGAATGGTGAACCTCTCTTTCCTTTTATGAGATTTGGCAGACTGCTCTATGTGACAAGAAATGGTGAGGTAGTAGAACATGTGAAAAAGGATAAGAAGGACTACTGTAAAATGAAGGATGGGAGCTTGTTGGAAGTTAAAACATTCTATGTTAAAAATTTTGCTGTGAGGGACATAATCGCCACGAATGCTGGGAAAGAATTCAAAGTAGATGAATATTTTGACTTAACGAGGTTCGTTGGTTTGAGAATGCCCGCTCTATACTTTGCACCCCCTGAAGAATTTATGGAAAGGGTGATAAAAGGTTATGAGGGGAAGATACCCGTCTATTTTGCGGTAACCTGTTCAAGAGAAAATTTAGGTGGACTTGACCCTTATCTCCGATTGGAGGGGATGGTCTATCGGCTGATTGGATACAAAAACGACAATTTTAACCTTGAGCGCACAGAAGAACTACTCTATAATGTATATAAATTCGAATCCGTCTTCAACGATAAACTTTACAAGAACGCGAATACATTGAAATTGCTATCGAACTATGCTGCAGCCTACTTCAGACTTGGGCTCGAATACCGCAAACAGGGGAATTTGGACAAGGCTATTGCGATGCTTGAAGAAGGTAAGCGATTCAGACCATCTGAGATATTGCCCTTTGCCTATAATCTTTCCACCCTATACGCTGAGAAAGGAGATTTTACAAAATCCATATCCTATCTAAAAGATGCGATTGAGAAAGATCCTAATAATATCTTTTTCTACAACCGTTTAGGTCTCATACACCAGCATACTGGAGATATTGAGAAGGCGAAGTATGTATTCAGAAAGGCGATTGAGGTCGTTCCGTCACATCCAGAAGCTTATGCAAATCTTCACTTTCTCTATAGTTCAATTAAGGATACGACTTCAGCACTGAAGATCATTCAGGAATGGTTTCTTCAAAATCCAAAAAACAGCGGTATATACGCCGCTCTCGCTTCCCTCTATCAAATGCGAGGCAAGACTTCCATTGCAGAGAAGTATCTTCTGAAATCGCTGGAAGTGGATCCCAAAAATCCACGGAACTATGGGATTCTGTTCAACTTTTATAAGAAGGCAGGTAGAATTAAAGATGCCAAAGCCATTTTGGGAAAATGGCTCGAAATTCAACCAGAGGATAAGACCGCAAGCGATTTATTGAAAAGTTTATGAATAGATTTGCTAAATATTACGATACGGGTAAAGTCTTTGCTACGCTTGCCATTATCCTTTTTGAAGTAATACGAGCAGGTGTAAACCTTACTAATTGGTACTGGTCTCTGATCCTTGCAGCAGCGATCATACCAATCAGGAGATTCCCCATTCCCCTTGTAAAATATTCCTTTCTAACCTTTACATTCATAGTCTGCATATTTTCTTTTTTAGTTTTCGGTTTTCTTGAAGCAGGACTGATCGCCCTGTTGGGGGTAACTGTAGCAGATACGATTTTTCTGCGTCGCGGGTTTAAAAGGGCGATTGGGAATGCTACCAGTTTCACACTCAGCATTCTAATCTCTGGAATAGTATATAAACATATGAACGGGTACTTTGGTATACATTCTGTGGCGGCAGAAAATGCACTACCATTAATCAGTTTTCTGATCTTGCTATTCGGACTCCTGCCCATTACATTCTGGCTCTCAGATATTTTGAGAAGGGGACTGAAATTGAAAGAAGTCGGATTCATATTTAAATGGGAGTTCATAATCTATCTCATCAGTGCTTTGATTGCACTTTTTGCAATCGTGGCTATACACTCTTTCGGCATAGGTTCACTTCTAATATATATTCCAGTCGTTTTAATCTTCTTACTTTTTATGAGACCCGTTATCGACGAGAGCATAACGGCGAGGTCGTTGAAGACTATCATAGAACTGGAACGGACTATATCAACTGGTTTAAGTTTAGAAGAGATTATAGAGCGGATAAGGAAACTCTCGCTGGAATTAGTCGACTGGTCGTTGCTGCAGATAAATAAGGTTGATAGAAAAAAAGGAGAGACAGTTCTAATCTACGATTCTGATACCGGAATGCAGGATGGTTCACTCAGGGTTAAAATTGGGGAAGGAATTATAGGTGCATGTGTAGCTCAAGGTGAACCCATTCTTATTAACGATGTGACTGCCGATAAAAGGTATATCTGTTTGAAGGAAACGACCGGTTCGGAACTCACTATACCATTGAAGTTTGAAAATGAGATAGTCGGCGTTTTAAATTTAGAATATAAACAGAAAAACAGTTTCTCGAAAAAGGACATTGAACATACCTCCATCTTTGCCGAACAACTTGCCCGTGCCATTAAAATAAATGAAACATTAGAACCATTGATGATTTCGAGTGAGAAATTTTCTGAAAGTGAAGGGAAACTTTTGGTTTCTATTCAACAATTGGATGCAACTTCAGATGAGATAACAGCGAATATACAGAAAATGTATGAGGATTTCAAAAAAGAGAAAACGGTCGAGCAACAGAGATTGATTTTTTTTGAGAAGATATTCGACTTCTCTAAAAACCTTTCCAACTCGTCTATGCAAGTGAGGGAGCAGAGCAGAGATATAAGGAGATTTATTGAAGAAGACAAAAAGAAGATAGAGTCCATACTTGATACACTGTCTGAAATTCAAAATGTCACAAAAAGAATCAGAGGGCTTGTGACAGAATTTCAGTTAGCACACAGAAAAGTTGAAGAGTTCGCTGAAGCCATAAGAAAGATTGCGGTTAAAACAAATTTTTTATCTTTTAACGCTTCGTTGGAAGCAGCGAGGGCAGGAGAATCTGGGCGTGGATTCACGCTTGTAGCAAATGAGATAAACAGGCTGGCTGAGGATTCAAGGGAATCGAGTTCAAATATCACCCACACGATTCAGGGAATAAGTAAGGAGATTGAAAACATAATAACCGCCATCAAAGAAGTTGAGAAAAAGATAGGTAATGTTGCAGATATTTCTACTCCCACTATGCAGGCATTCAATGAGATATTAAAATCGGTGAACGAGACGATTCCACTCATTGAGAATAACGCTGCTCTTGCAAGGAATCATGTAGAAGGAGTTGAAACATCAGTGCGTCAAATGAGACAGTCCATTGAGATGGCAGAGAGGAATGCGAAATCTGCAGAAGGTGTAGCGCATTCAATAAGCACACAGAACTTTTCAATAGAAGCTATAAGTGAGCACACACGGGAACTGTCTGAAATATCAAAGGAATTGAAACGAGTAATTTCCGAATTTCGTATAGGATAATATGATTCAGATAGTAGACACTGATTTACACTGATGGCCGCAGATTATAAAAAATATTCAATCAGTGAACATCTGTCCATACGGATCCTGAGATGATAATCAGTGTCTGAATTACTGAAAGGATAATGGTTAAGTTGCGTAAGATATTAAAGGCCGTTTTAGTAGCAGTGGGTGTATGCGCTGGAGCATTTGTAGGCGGTGCATTGTTCTTCAACTTTCTATTTATGCCGTGGTTTGTTAAGTTGGGTAGAGAAGTCGAAGTTCCGGATGTGTGCGGCAAGAGTCTGGTAGAAGCCAGGACTCTTTTAAGGGATATGAAACTAAATTACTATATAAAATCATACATCCCTGACCCGGTCTTTCCTAAGGATTTCGTAATTAGACAGGGACCTTCTCCTAATAAGATTGTCAAAGTTGGAAAGAAAGTGGGATTGATTATAAGTCTTGGACCTGAATTGATTAAAATGCCACATTTAGAAGGGTTGGATAAGGAACTTGCTGTTAAGATGCTCGAGTCTAAAAATTTGAAAGTCGGCACGATTCGCCAGAATTATTCTGATTTTACTATTAAAGGTCGTGTCATAAGAACCGACCCTCCAGCAGGTAGTGAGGTTAAGATGGGGGAAGAGATAGACTTGATTGTCAGTGGAGGGAGGCTGGAAAAGAAATTTGATATGCCAAATCTTCTCGGAGTGGAACTTGATGATGCGAAGACGACTATTGAAGAGAAAGGGCTGGTAATAGGTTCGATACAATATATAGAAAGTGATGGTGAAGAGGGAATAGTCCTTTTACAAGGACCTCTGCCCGGTGTGAGGATTTCAAGAGGTGATACAATAGAACTTGGTGTTAGTTCGAAGATTGGAACCAAGGAGTAAACCACTGTCGCAGACCCGTATGGGAGGACACAGAGAAAAAAGAAACCACGAATTTCATTCACCCCGTTAGATAGCAAGCATCTAACGGGGCAGGTTAATCGAATGCACACGAATAATATAAAAAATTCTCAAAAAGAAGAATAAAAGAAATTCGTGTAATTTGCCCAACGCACCCCGCACTTATGCATAAGTGCTGGGTGAATGGACATTCGTGTTTATACTTTCATTATAGATTTAAAAAGGGGGAAGTATGGCAGAAGTTTGGAGTGGTCGTTTAGAAAAGATTGGCGATTGTAAATGGCTGCTGCCCAAGTCCTATAAATCTGGAATGAGGACAGATGGTCTCATCTTTGCCGATGAGGAGATGTTAAAACAAATTTGCAGCGACCGGGCGCCAGAGCAGGTTGCCAATGTTGCCTGCTTACCGGGTATAGTCGGAAGATCGATGGCGATGCCCGACATACATTGGGGATACGGTTTTTGCATAGGTGGTGTTGCTGGTTTCGATGTGAAAAATGGGATAGTATCACCAGGTGGAGTAGGATATGATATTAACTGTGGGGTGAGAATGTTGCGCACCGACTTGAGACTAAAGGATATAGAGAATAAACTTTCTGAACTGATAAATGCCCTTTATGAGAATATTCCATGCGGTATTGGTTCAAAGGGAAAATTGAGATTTTCAGAGCACGAGATCAGGGAGGTGTTGGTTGAAGGTGCACGCTGGGCACAGAAAAAGGGGCTTGGATGGAAAGAAGACATTCTCCATACGGAAGAAGAGGGAAGATTGGAAGGTGCTGACCCTGATAGGGTGAGTCGAAGGGCGATGGAGAGGGGGAGACCTCAACTCGGCTCTTTGGGTGCAGGTAACCATTTCTTGGAGATACAAATCGTTGAAGAGATATACGAGAAAGAGGCTGCAAACATTTTGGGACTCGAGTCCGGGCAAATCACCGTTATGATTCATACAGGTTCAAGAGGGCTCGGCTATCAGGTATGTGATGATTGGGTGAAGAGTCTGGTGAATGCATTGAGAAAATACCATATTGATGTCCCGGATAGGCAGCTTGCATGTGCACCGATAGACTCAAAAGAAGGTAAAGATTACTTCGCTGCTATGGCATGTGCTGCGAATTATGCATGGACGAATCGCCAGTTTATCGTCCACTGGGTGCGAGAGAGTTTCGAGCGCGTTTTGAAAAAAAGTGCGGAAACGCTCGGTATGAGACAGATTTATGATGTTGCACACAATATCGCCAAGTTTGAAGAACATACAGTAGACGGCAAAAAATTGAAATTATGTATACACAGAAAAGGCGCTACGAGGGCATTTGGACCCGGCAGTCCATATATACCAGAAGATTACAGGTCTGTGGGTCAGCCTGTCTTGATTCCTGGAGATATGGGGACAAACTCATATATCTTGCTCGGAACCGATAAGGCGATGTCAGAGACCTTTGGCTCTACCTGTCACGGTGCAGGTAGGGTGATGTCGAGGCATAAGGCAATTAGTGTTACCGCTGGCAGGTACATAAAGGATGAACTGAAAGAAAAAGGCATACTCGTTAGGGCGAAGGAGGTAAAGACACTGAGAGAAGAGATGCCAGATGCCTACAAGGATGTGAACAAGGTCGTTGATATAGTGGATAGAGCAGGCATTTCAAAAAAGGTTGCAAAGCTAAGACCTGTGGGTGTTGTAAAGGGATGAACTATTAATTAAGTAACTATTCAGCCTACGAAATGCATGAAAGAAACAGACGAAAGGGAACAAAATCTGTATAAAAGAAGAGATTTTCGTGATCTTCCGTGTTTTTCGTGGGTTTATTTCTGTTTTAATATTCTCGCTGCCAGGAGTGCACCATTGTATGCACCGCCCTTCCCAATCCCCATCGTTGCAACGGGAATACCCTTGGGCAGTTCTGCTATGGAGAGAATCGAATCTATTCCCTTCAATGGTGAACTTGGTATAGGTACTCCTATCACTGGCAAGTCTGTAAGTGATGCGATGAAACCTGGAAGTGCTGCTGCATAACCTGCACCTGCAACTATGACCTTTATTCCCCTCTTTTTTGCATTCATCGCATACTCCCTTGTCTTCTCAAAGTCTCTATGGCAGGAGGTGACGACCACTTCGTAGGGGATCTTCAATTGGGTTAGCAATTTGGTGCACTCACCCATCACATCTTCATCCGTCTTACTTCCCATTACAATAGAGACTACTGGTAGAGGTTCGTTCTTTTTTGGTTTTTTTAACATACCAGTTCTATTTTAATTTAAAATTTTGATGTGTCAAGAGAAAAATTGCAACCGCAAAAATCTGAAAGGCTGGCCCCAAATTCTGACCCTTGTTCGGTAAGTCTTTCTTTGAGGACTTTCCTGGAGTTTATCTCATCATCAACTATCAGGATGGTGTTGGGCATGGTATCCTCACTCTCATCGTTGTTCCTTTCCCAACTTTACTCTCTGCCTCTATATCCCATTCATGCAGGTCTAAAATTCTTTTCGCTACCGCAAGCCCGAGTCCTACCCTTTTCAATCGTGTAGTGAAGAAAGGAGAAAATATTTTTGCAATGTTTTCTTCTGCAATTCCATCTCCTGTATCTGTTATATCCACAACTATATCTCCATCCGAGTTAATATCTGTAGTAATCGTCAGTGTTCCACTGTTCTTCATCGCCTGAACACTGTTCTCTATCAGCTTCGCGAAAACATCGCCAATCTTTTCTTTGTCATAGGCGAAATCTTTTATCTGTGGATTGAATTTTTTCACTACCCTCACCCTATTTTTCTCAATACCCCTTACGCAGATATTCAACGCATGAACGATCGTTTTATGGAAAGAAGAGATTGAAAGATCCAGTTTCATAGGATGGGTGAAAGTGAGAAGATCCTCGATCAAACCCGAAACCCGCGTTGACTCCTCTATAAGGATATCCGCTATCTCTTTCGCTTTCTTATTCTTTTTAAATTTGAAGGCGAGCAGTTCGGTTGAACCGATTATTCCAGAGAGTACATTTTGTAACTCATGGGCGAAGGTAGATGCCGTTTTACCAACAGCGGCAAGCCTCTCCCTTTCTAATAATTGTTGCTCCAGTTTTCTAACTGCTGAAAGGTCTCTGAACATAACTATATATTCCTTCTCCCCCTTTTCGTCTGTAACCGTTGTCGTCGAATAACCGATAGGAATCTTTGTCCCATCCTTCTTTGGGAGTTCTATCTCTTCCCCCGTAATCTTCCTTTCAAACAATAATTGATCTATCAATACCTCCTTCACATCGAGTCCAAACACCTCTTCAATATCCTTACCAACCACTTCTTTTTCTCTGTAGCCTGTAATAGCCTCAGCGGTCTTATTGAAAACGGAGATCTCGCCGTCTTCGGTGGTTGATAAGAGTCCTGTTGGCATATGCTGGATGATGGTCTCTTGATGCTGGTGGAGGAGTTGGAGTGCTTTATTTCGAGCCACCAGGTCTGCGGTTGCCTCATTCACCATCGTCTCTAAATGCAATGCGGTATCTCTGATTTGCTCATATAATAGTGCATTCTTCATAGCGATTGCCAGTTGATCTGCAACCGTCTCCATAGTTACCCTATCCTCTTCAGTAAAACTATTTGGCTGGGGATTCCCTACATCTAAAATAGCCTCAACCCTGCCGTCAATTTTTATTGGAACGGTCAGCTCTGAAAGCGCTTCTGCACCGGTGACTTCGAGATATCTCGGTTCCAACCTCGTATCATTCACTAAAGAAGACTTCCCCTCTCTGTATACCCATCCAACTATTCCATCTGAGAATTTCTGTCTGTATCCTTTCTCGAGTGAGTAAGGTCGCTTCCCTACATTGGCGACTACCACCAATTCCTTCCGTTCAAAGTTTGGCATGAGGATCTCTGCATATCCATAACCAAATCTTTTCTGAATAATCTCTACACTCTTAGAGAATAACTTATCGTTGTCCAGCATTGCGAGTACATCTCTGCCAACCTCATTTATCATAGCAAGTCTTTCTGCCCTTTCCCTGACCTTGCTTAATAGATTCGCATTCTCGTATGCAACGGCAAACTCCTTCGCAATGAGTTCGGCTAAATAGAGATCTTCAGAAGAAAAACCATCTTTTCTTCGAGCACCTATATCTAACACACCCAACAACTTCTCAGCCGTTTTTACAGGAACAGCCATCTCGGCACCTACATTTTTTATCCCTTCCATATATCTGGTGTCTTTACTTATATCGTTTACGAAGACAGATTTCCCAGTTTCGGCAGCACTTCCGACGAGCCCTTTACCTACTTCAATTTTGAGATTAACAGGTTCAACCCCTTCTGCTCCTGTATAACCTTTCATCACCAATTCAGAATCCTCCAATTCAAAAAATCCTATGTAATAGTAATCCAGATAGACCTTGGTCGTCTCCACAAACTTCTCTACCAGTTTTTTCTTGTCTTCTGTCTGTGTGATCAAGAGCCCTGAAGTGTATGCGGCAGATAGGGAAACTATCCTCTGCTGATTCTTCTTGAACAGCTCCGCATTCTCAATCGCAATAGCGAGTGGACCGGCAAGCCCTGAAAGGAAGTCAATATCCTCCTCTATGAAGGCATCCACCATTTTATTTTCAACATTTATCGCACCAATCACTTCAGTTTTTGTGATGAGAGGGACGATCATCTCAGAGCGTGTATGGAAAGGGCCCGCTATATACCCTTCCTCTTTTCTCGTATCGGGAATGAGCATGGGCTTTCCAGTTCTTATAACCTTTCCCACTGCCCCATCTGAAATCTTAAATCTCGAATTTACCCATCCGGAGTGTTCATCAGGATAGTATCCTGGAGATACATACCACTCATCAGTCTTTCTGTCAACGAGTATGATACCACATGTATGGTATCCCATAGTCTGTGCCAGGTCATAGACAGTAGACTTCAAAAGGTCGTTTAATTCTATCGTCGAAACTATGTCTTTACTCAGTTTATACTGAATTGAGAGTTGGGTAGCCTCTTTCTTAATCTGGCTGAATAGTTGCGCATTCTGGATTGCCACAGACCCCTGATTTGCAAATAGCTCAAGTAGCTTTACCTCACTCTCATCTGGGATATTTCCATTTATGGGTGAATCTACCTGAATCATCCCCACCAATTTGCCATCCCTTCTCTTGAGTGGCACTACGAGGGTATCTTCAGGATGCCATCTACCCTTAGCTTCAATCTTTTCAACAGGAGGAATATAGGCTTTGCCCTCCTTCTTCGATTTCTCCCATAGTTTGTATTTGTGCGAGATGAAAAAGGAGTTGCTTATTTTGAATTCATCTCGCATAAGGCTCTTCATCTTGGCAAGAGATGTCTCTTTTGAAGACAACTTTTTGGCAACATCCTCTGAAACGCCAGAAAACCCTTTCAGTCGAAAAGTTTTTCCATCCACCAGACCAACAGCAACAACGCCAAAACCTAGACTCTTACTCACAGAAGAAGCGATTGTATTCAAGATCTCGTCTATATTTATATCGGAAACGATGGTATTTCCAACCTTCACCATCTCTTCAAGCAAATTTGCTTTTTCTTCTATCACCTTCCCTTGGTGCAAAATCTGTTCCAAATATCTTGCATTCTCCATGGCGATAGCCGCCTGCTCAGATAAGGCAACAAGAAAATCTCTGTCTTCCTCACTGAATCCGTCCAATCTTTCTGATTCGAGATTTATCACACCCAATACATCTTCCTTACCCTTCACAGGCACACAGAGTTCTGATCTTGTCTCTTTTCTTCTAATAAGATACCTGCTATCTTTCGTAACATCAGGGACGAGAATAGGTTTTCCCGTTCGCACCGTCGCACCAACTATTCCTTTTGTAATCGATAACCCTTTTCTTTCGAGTCTGTCCACATCATTCAATCTACTCCCCTGGTAGGAGTGTAAAAACAGTCTCTTCTTCTCTTTATCATACCTTAGAAAGGCTGATGATAAAGTACCGGGAACCATCGAATGGGTGGTGGAGAGGGTAAATCTTATGACCCTCTCGATGTCGAATGTGGAGGTGAACTGTTTTGTAATATTGGTTAAGGATGCAAGCCTCCAGTCGACTGTCATAATCTTTCTCTTCAACTTTTCGGTTCCCCGAAATATGAGATGCACTATATTGAAAGTGATGAAAAAGAAGGCAATCCGTAAGCAGAGCGGGAATACAGTATCTGAGGAAAAGCCATTTTGAAACCCCACGATTAAAAGATATGACACAGCAGCCAAGAAGGTGACTAAGAGGCATCCTTTATATTTTCTGTAGACACTATTAAATACGATGACTACTAAATAGAGCAAGAAGAAATCGGATTCGATGCCACCCAGGGAATAGACGAATATAGAGATGAGGCAGAGATCGAAGCCATTGTCTACAGATAGAGGAAAATCGAAGAATAACTTATAGGTGTTGCCCCTGATGAGACCGTATCTGAGCAAAATGTGTGTGATGATATTGTATCCTGCCATTATGGCAAAGAGGGTATAGATAATATTGAGATTGGCTATCTCTGTCCGTTTAAGAAGAATCAATCCAAAACAGACCGTCCAGGTCATCCACCTTATGTAAATAGCGGTTATCCTGTTGGGGTCTATCTGGCTTTTTCTCATAATCTTTAATTCAGACACTGATTATTATCTCAGGATTCGTTGCGCAGCATCCGTATGGAATGGACAGATATTCACTGATCGAATATTCCCTTTTTATCTGCTCCTATTATCTTTTCCGTAATGTCGCTATGTTTATAATCTGTGCTCATCTATGTTAATCAGTGTCTACTATCTGAATCATAGTTTCATAATGTTATTCGAGTACTATTCTATACTTTCCGAGCACGAACTCGTCAATCTCATCTGCCATACGAGTGCGAAGCATCGCTCTTATCTCTTCAGTTCCAAGTCTGCCGAGCGCTTCAACCGCATAACCTCTTAATAGATTATCTTCGCTATCAAGAAATGGGAGAATCGCCTTTTTTATCCTTATCCTCTCTACCCTTGCGTCTTTTAGTTTTTCGCCAATCCTACCGAGTGCGCTTAAAAGATGCGGTTTAGACTTTACATTCTTCTTCTCCAAAGCATTGAGGAGGTTTGAAAGACTTTGGGCTGAAAATTCTACGATTGCCCATTCTGCCGCTGCCCTGACAGAAAAGTAGCTATCTTTCAGACCATCGATTAGGTAGGGGATCGCTTGCTCATCCTTAATTCTTCCAAGTGCTTCACAGGCAGCGACCCTGTTTCTTTCAACTTTGTCTTTCAGATATGGGATGATTTTAGGGACAGCGGCTCTGTTTCCAATCTTACCGAGTGCAAGGATTATCGTTCTTTTCAATGATTCGTTCTCTTTTCTTTCAAGGGCACAGATGAGAGAATCTGTCGCATCTTTCTGTTCTATCTCACCCAACAGCCATATTGCATTCGCTCTCGCTTCTTTCCGTTCATCCCTCAATGTGCGTAAAAGGTATGGACTCATCGAGTCTGGAAGTGACTTGGCCAGTTCTTTTATAGCACGCAATTCGAGTCCACTCTCTGTATCAATCTTTTCGTTGAAGATATATCTAACCGCTACCATACCCAACTCTTTTAATCTCTCTCTCGCTATCCTCACCTTCTTTCTATTCTCACCCACCTCCCATAGAGATGCGGTTTCGAAGATTTCTCTGACCGTAATGCCTACAGTCGTATCACCTTCTACAATATCTTCAATTTCTTCAGTTTTCAAATCAATCCCCACGCCGAAAGTTCCCTGTGTCCACACTCCGCTATTCTCTGCAGGACTTCTCTTCCCATAAGTATCTTCTCCACCGAGGTCTAAGAAGATTCCAATCCCACCAAAATGTCTTTTCCAGTTTCCATCACCCTGACCGAGTGTTTCAGAGGTTATGTAGATATCATCGCCTTGTGAGTCTATGAAGATACCACAAGAGTTGGTAAGACCTATCCCTTGCCCTCCGCTGACACAGTAGGAATCATCTCCACTTTTATCTATGAGCCATCCTACAGAGAGATCGTGCCCTTCACCCTGTGATGGTCCAAATCTTGAGAAGTAGTGGTCGTTACCGCTACGGTCGATGAGGATACCAACAGACAGATGTATGCCAGCACCCTGTGCATATTCGGCTGCGTTGTAATAATCGTTCCCCCCACCGTCGTATAAAGCTCCAAAAGAGTACCAGTAACTCGTCCCCTGCCCATATACCTCTGCATTGTAGAAATCATTCCCGTCTCTATCGTATAGAAAACCAATACCACCACCACCATCTGGACGGGCCCCAATACCGAAACCCTGGGCAAAACTTCTGTAGTCTTCTGGCAAAAGCGGGTCATGGGTATATCTCCCACCTGCATAGTAGCTATCGTTACCACCAAAATCACAGAGGAGTCCATATCCAAAAGTCGCACCCATCCCCTGCGCATAATTAAATGATTTGTATGTATCATCTCCTTCTCTATCTAAAAGCATGGCAAGACCGAAATTTGCAGAACCCTGAATAAAATAGCCACCACTGTAAAAGTCATTTCCATCTCCATCGATAAGAACCCCTGTTCCAAACAGGGTAGACCCAAGAGAATAGTGTGAACTTTTATAAATATCGTCGCCTTTTTCATCGATGAGGATTCCAACACCGAAGATGGAGCTACCGAAATTAAAAATCTTATCCGATCTATAAAGGTCATCGCCATCAAAATCTATGACGACGGAAAATGGGAAGCTGAGTATACCAACTCCTCCTCCAACCCTTTTATTGTAAACATCGTTGCCGCCAAAATCAATGATTATACTGTAGTTATCTTCATATACATCATCTCCACACCCTCCGACTGCTACCTTACCCCACTTCGTATCACATACCCAGACACCATTCATCTCATTAAGACCCGACTCCAAGCATTCTTTTGCTAATTGAACCCCCAAAGAGACGGAGATCCCAGATAATGCGAGTGATCTTCTATCAACTCTTTTAGCATACTCTAAAATGGTATCGTTGTCCACTTCCATTGAGGTATCAACTTCGGCTCCGAACTCTCTGTGTAATTCGCCCTTGAGCCAGTTGTCTGTAGAATCGTCCTCATCACCCCACAAAACAGGTGCAATGAGCAGAATTTTATCTATCTCTTCTTCTGTAAGATCTCCAATCGCCTTCTTCAAATATTCATCAGCAACATCGAAGGAAGAATGTATGAAAGTGAAAGTGAAATATCTTCGGGTAACTTTCTAATGTCTTCCTTCAGTAGGGACCCGTACGGGTTCCCTACCTTTATTCTATTTCTAATCTTCGACACTTCTTTTGGACTAATTTTCACATCGATCTGTTCTGCCTCAAACAAAAGCAGAGAAGTCATATCGGTTCGGAGAGATTCAACGAGTGCTGCGCAGGAGTCAATATATCTGGGGCAGCGCAGAGGATTATTCAAAAGGTCATCCACCACATTCAGTCTAAAGATACTATCTTCCTTCCATTTCTTTTCAAAGCTCAAATCAAGTTCGCTCATATTCATCATTTTGAGTGCAGAATGTAAATATTCGCTTTCTTTTGGACCAAAGGATGGTTCAGCCATAAAAACAGAAAATAAAATCACCACATACACATTCATCTACACTTTACATTGTATCAAAAAAATGATTATAGTCAAGCAAAAATTAGCCGCAGTCGTCCATACGGGTCGTATGACTCACAATGACGAAACGGGGTTCTCGGTCACCCTGTTGACTCTTGAGATTTTTTGACCAACTTTTTGGTCATAAAAGAATATTTATTAAAGTATATCGGTGTATTGATGTTAGAAAATCTCAAGATATAAAAGAATTTGGTTGCTGACACTTAGAGCCTCCCTTCCAATATAACTCCATATCCTTTAATTCTTAGATATATAAAAAGAGTTACAAGCAGACCAAAGGAGAAGAAAATAAGATAGTCCCAAAATCGTAGTTTAGAATCTATATAATAGGTCCTGTGAGGAGTAAAACCCTTTCCTTCTAAAGCCATACTAAGATTGTCGGTATTCCTTATTGCAGAGACGAATATAGGTATGATGAGTGGGACATATTTTTTCACCCTTTTTATTATGTTACCACTCTCCAAATCGAGACCTCTTGACCGTTGTGCCTGAACTACCGTGCTGGTAGTGCCAAGAAATGTAGGAACTAATCTGAAAGCCATAGAAAGCGCAAAACTAATCGGATAAGGTAGACCAAATTTCTTCAATCCCCAACATAATTCTTCAATCATAGTTGTAGATAAAAATAGAATTCCTGCCACTATCATCACATCAAGCCTTATTCCCATCCCGATGCCATAAAGTACCGATTTTAGTCCTCTTCTCAAAAAAAGTGGCCAGAGCACACTGCAAAATAGAAAAAGCAGGATGATTACAAGTCTAAATTTAAAGATGTTTATCATTGATTTAGAAAGGATGACAGCTGTTATGATAAATAAGAATAGTGTCAATAGATATACTGGATGGTTAAAACTCATACTAATGATAAAAATTGAAAGCAGTCCAAAAATTTTTGTTCTTGGGTCCATACGGTGAATCCTAGTCTTTTTATTTGTGTATAAAAAAAGTCCCATATTTCAGTTCAGACATTTTTTCAACTCTTCAACTGAGAGAAAAGTTTTCCCAAGCAGTCTGGAGAATCTTGTGATTTGAGGTGGTTTGAGTTTAGTACTTCTGAGCAAATCTTCTTTAGAAAATACTTCTCTCGTCTTACCATCTAAGACTACCCTTCCACTATCCATCACCACAACCCTGCTTGAGTATTCACAGACTACCCACATTGAATGTGTGATGATTATAATTGTATATCCTGCTCTATTTAGCTTCGTTAAAAGATTCATCATCGAGCGTGTCTCATAATAATCAAGACCTGTTGTTGGTTCATCTAAAATTAAGATAGAAGGTCGTGATGCTAAAATTGATGCAACTGCTACTTTTTGCCTCTCACCTTTCGTTAGAGAAAAAGGGTCAAAGGTCTCATACCCTTCGAGTCCAACAGATTGAAGTGATTCTTTAACCCCGAGTTCGAGTTCCTCTTTTGGAACCCCAAAATTTCTTGGACCGAAAGAGACCTCATCTTTAACTGTCTCTGCAAAAAGTTGGTGGTCTGGATTCTGAAATACATAACCTACCTCTCTCGCCAGATTCGACCTCTTCCACTGACTTATATCTACACCATTTATTTTAATCTCTCCCCTATCTGGAAGCAAAAGACCATTAAGATGCTTTGCAAATGTTGTCTTGCCTGAACCGTTCTGTCCCACTATTGCTACAAACTCTCCTTTTCTAATAGTGAGGCTAATTTTCTCAATTGAAAATTGTGGTCCGTAAGAGTATGTGAGATCTTTTATTTCGAGAACAGGTCTGCCATAGGACTTTTTATGCTTTAAATTTTCATACACCTTATCAGAAATAGAAAATCTCTTTTTCTTAAAGAGGTCTATACCTTCTTTAATAGAGAAGACAGGTTCATTTTTAAATAATCTGCATAAATCAAGTGGTCTCACACCGTTTTTTTCTAATAGTTCTACATCAGAGAGTAAATCTTTCGGATTACCATCTGCAACAATCTTTCCTCCATTCATTATGAGCATTCTGTCGGCATTTAAAATCTCTTCTGTCTCGTGTTCAACAAAAATCAGAGTATGATTCTTCTTCAATTCTTTTGTAATTGTAAATATCTTCTCTTTCCCTGCCGGGTCCAAGTCTGTTGTTGGCTCATCCATCACTATTATCTCAGGAGAACCTGATAGGATAGATGCTATTGCTACCAACTGTTTTTCACCTCCAGAGAGGAGAGCAGGGTTTCTATCTCTATATTTAGAGAGACCAACAAGAGAAAGAGAACTCTCTATTCTTCTTTCTATCTCTTTTTTTGAAAAGTTAAAGTTCTCTGGAGTGAAGGCAACTTCCAGTTCTACATTGGTAGAAAAGAGTTGCGAATCAAAGTCCTGAAAGACAACTCCAACTTTTTTTGCCAATTCAGAAACTTTATTATTTTTCACATCTTTATTTAAGACCGAGACAGAGCCATGAAACTCGCCTTTTAAAAATTTTGGAATCAACCCATTCAAACTGAGACAGAGAGATGATTTACCAGCGCCACTCTTTCCAGTTATGACAACAAATTCTCCTTTGGGTATGGAGAGAATAATGCCATTAAGTGCTTCAGTTCCATCTTTATATTTAAAATTGAGGTCTGTGATTTCGACTGCTTTCATAGAAGAAGTGCAGCAATTGCAATTAAGCAGATAGAAGGGAGCATTCCTAATGTGAGACCAATTTCGCCACTCACACCTCTGCTGAAGCCATAAGAGAGTAAGGCAGATTTATATATACCAATAGATAACAGATTACCTATAATAATACCGCTTACCCCTCCAATCCACAAAAAAATTTTGCCAAGCAAAGAAAATTTTGAAGTAGAGAGGTCTTTTCTATCCATAATATCCTTATACATAATACCCCATCTTTCAATTCTTGGGTAGAGAGATTTAATCAGTATCGGACATAAAATCAGAGAGACGATGAGGTTATTCAGAAAGATTATATTACCAAGAGCGGCAAAGGGGATGAGTCCTATTGCATCGACACCCCAGCCGATAACAACACCGCAGACAAGACTTGAAATTAAACAGACAGGAATCAGTCTTAAAGCTTTATGTGTAGACTCTATCTTATATGAAAAGATTTTATAAGGGATATAGCCGTAGAGAAAATTGCCGAACAATCCAAAAATGCTACCCAGTCCTAATGTTCCACCGAGTGTATCGCCTATCAGGTTTCCTATAGCCGCACCCCAGGCTGCGGCAGGTCCAAAAAATATTGAGCACAGAATTGGTATCACATTTGCCGGTCGCAGTTCTGTAAAGCCTGGAATGAGTGGTATAATAACTTTAAAGGGGATAAGAATGGCAGCATAGAGGGAGGCTGAAAGTGCTGTTAAGACTATCATTCTAGTATATTTCCACATTGTAAAAATCTCTCTCATACTTAAATTATAACTTCAATTTGGGGTCAGCCTTTCAGATTTTGTGTCAAATTTCCTGATCAGTTCTGTAACTTGTGAATCCTCCCGTGTAGTCTTTTCCAAGATTCAAGATTTATTCCTTCTCACTGAATACTTCGGCGGAGAAGATGTAGAGTTCGGTCTCTTTATCTTTCCATTCATCAGGAGATAAACCTGCTTTGTGTGAACAGAGATTGGATAGGAATTCTTCTTTCGTCCAACCTGTCTCTGTCGCTACTTGCGGCAGGAAGACACCTTGATTATATCCCCGCTTAACAATCACTCCATGCTTTCCTAAAACGATCTCTTCAACCTTTGCACGGACAGGAACGGTTAAAACAGAAATCTCAATCTCTATTTTCTTCAGTTCCTCTTCAGTAACAGAAGGAAATCGCGGGTCAGCGGTTGAAGATTGTACCGCCATATCCGGGACAGCCTGATATAGAGGTTTTATAGGCTGAATATAACCAATACATCCACGCAGTTGCCCGTCCTTCTTTAATGTAACAAATACTCCCCTCTCCTCTTCTAATGTTTTTGTCAGTGGGGTAAATTTTGGAATAGGCTTCCCTTTGATTTTATGCTCAATGGTTTCCCTCGCTATTCTGATCAGTTCTTTTTTTTCCTCTTCAGACAGCCCTTCGGATGTTCCCCCATTATGCATTGTTTTCGATTCTGATTTGTAGATACAGAAAGAAGAGTAGCCAACCACATATCCGCCCTTGCTTCCTGCCACATCAGCAGAGTTGGTATATCTGAGCAGTTTTGCACTCTCTGCGCCCAATTTGCGACATGCAAACAGGAGTGAGATGATTGGACCACCACCACAGGCCTGGGCTTCCGATGTAGCAAGTGCACGGAGTAAACCATCAGGGTCCATCTTTTTAATGTAGGAAAGTGTGCGTTTGTCCGTTTTCACGCATTCTTCGTATGAGTATCCATGGTAGAGGTCAGAACTCGCCAAAATCAATACATCCTTATCCTTTGCAACATTCGCTATTGCATCACCTAATATTTTGCAGTTTTGTTCATTCTGTTCACACATCATAACAGGAACTATCTTCGCATTAGGTTTTACCCTCTGTAAGAAAGGAATTTGCACCTCGATAGAATGTTCTCCTATGTGAGGAGATGGATCCGCTCTAATCGCTTTGTTTTGAACGATCAAGTCTTTGGCAAGTTTTTTGTCAATATCTACAGTCCCCAGTGGTGTCTCCCATCCCCCTTTATCGTAGACTGCAAGCCCCTCAAAATATGCACGATGAGAAGGGCCTATCAATATAACGGCATCTACGGTCTCATCTTCAATTTGCTTAAAAGAACGGGCTGCTACAGCACCTGAATATGGGTATCCAGCATGTGGACAGATAATACCAACTATCTTCCCTTCGATCTCCTCCTTTTTTGCCGATTCCAAAAAACCATCCACTTCTTTCTGTAGTTCATTAAGATTGCCCGGATAAAATGCACCCGCCACTGCGGGACGCCGAATGTTTCCTTTATCCATTTTATCCTCCTTTTTGGGATTTGTGCAAAAGAGTACAAACAGAAGGAGAGGCAGAAAAAGTTTCATCCTTACTACCATATATAACATAGTACTTCGCCGCCTATACCAAATTTCCTACAATCTCTATCTGTCAAAATGCCCTTTGAAGTTGATATGATTGCTATACCTAATCCACTAAGAACTTTGGGAAGATCTCTTTTTGATTTGTATATTCTTAAACTCGGCTTTGATACCCTCTTCAAACACGTTATTGGCGACTTACCTTCACTGTCATATTTCAACTTTATATTTATTGATCCATGTATCTCGTCCTCGTTGAATTTGAAAGAGTCGATAAATCCTTCATTTTCTAATATTTGAGTAATCTCCAATTTTACCCTTGAAGAAAGGACATTAACCTCTTTATGATACGCACTTATTGCATTTCTGATCCTCGTGAGATAATCTGCAATTGGGTCATGTGTCGGCATATAAACCTCCTTGCCCTTTTTCTACCAAGTAGCCTTTCTTACCCCGGGGATTTCGCCTTTTAGAGATAGTTCTCTGAAGCATATCCTGCAGAGTCCAAATCTTCGCAGGTATCCTCTCTGTCTCCCACATCTTGAGCATCTGAAATATCTCCGAGTACTGAATTTAGGCTCTTTTTTTGATTTCACCCACAGTGATTTTTTTGTCATAGTCTAATCCTACTTCTTAAAGGGCACCCCCAATGCTGATAGAAGTTCATGGCTTTCCTCATCTGTTCTGGCACTTGTCACTATCGTTATATCCATACCGAATATTTTCTTTACTTTATCGATCCTGATTTCGGGAAAGATCGTATGTTCGGTTACACCGAATGTAAAATTTCCTCTCCCGTCGAAAGAATCGCGCGAAACTCCTCTGAAATCTCTGATGCGCGGCATAGAAAAATTTACCAGCCTATCAAAGAATTCATACATCCTCACACCCCTTAGACTAACTTTACAACCTATGGGGTTGCCCTTCCTCACTTTGAATTGAGAAACTGCCTTTTTGGCTCTTGTAATCGTAGGCTTTTGTCCTGTGATTACTGAGAGGTCAGCAGATGCGATATCGAGCAATTTCGGGTCTTGAGTAGCTTGCCCTACCCCCATATTGACAACTATCTTGACCAATTTCGGGACCTGATGCACATTCTTATACGAAAATTTCTTCCTCAGAGAAGGGATAACCTTCTCTTTGTAAAAGTCTTTTAATCTTGTAGACCTGTGCACAATATCTTTTTGGGAAAGTGCCTGTGCTTCTGGTTTAGTTTCAGTCCGTGTTTCATTCTTGGTTTTACCTTTTGCCTTTGCCATAATTAATCTTCTATCATCTCCTCACATCGTTTACAAATTCGCACCTTCCGTTTGTCTTTTAGAATTTTGACACCGACTTTAGTATGCTTTCCGCACTTGGGGCATATTAAAGATAGGTTCGAAAGGTGAATGGGTGCTTCTTTTTCTATTATTCTCGATTGCTCGCCTGATCTTCTGGCTTTGGAGTGTCTGTGTATGAAATTTATCCCCTCAACTATCGCCTTCTTCTCTTTAGCAAAAAGTTTGAGGATTTTACCCCGCTTACCCTTCTCATCGCCTGAAATCATAAGAACGGTATCACCCTTCCTTATCCTCATCAGATAACCTCACTCGCTAAAGATATTATCTTCATAAACTTACGGTCTCTCAGCTCCCTGCCTACAGGACCGAGAATTCTTGTCCCCCTAGGTTCATATCTCTCATCCACAAGCACACATGCATTGTCATCGAATCTAACATACGACCCATTGCTCCGCTGTTGCTCCTTCTTTGTTCTAACTATTACAGCCTTCGTCACATCACCCTTTTTAATCTGGGTATTGGGTATTGCATCCTTTATTGTCACAACTATTATATCTCCTATCCTCCCATATCTTCTCTTCGATCCTCCAAGCACCTTTATACACATAGCAGTCTTGCCACCTGTATTATCGGCAACTCGCAGTCTTGTTAATTCCTGAATCATCTAACATCCTATCAATTCAGACACTGATTACCATCTCAGAATCCGT
>Ga0114921_10000229_pt1 | contig 23174 bp, 43 predicted proteins | sample BentaG_FD_87016 | JGI IMG/M metagenome (GOLD analysis project Ga0114921, IMG submission 87016) | Deep subsurface microbial communities from South Atlantic Ocean to uncover new lineages of life (NeLLi) - Benguela_00093 metaG | ecosystem: Environmental > Aquatic > Marine > Oceanic > Sediment ... | reverse complement strand
TCGAACTAGCCGCGCTCTATCGCGACTTGAGAATGGACTCCTCGCTGAGGGTTCAACTTCCCACGGCACGAATTTGTCGGCACACGTATCAGGCGTATGTTGTTCTCCTTGATAACCGGGATAGGACTATTCGCCGTCTGCGGGAGCGGGGGATCGAATCGACGATTGGCACCTACAGCCTAACATCAGACCCCAGGTTCACGGGTGACTGTCCCGTGGGGCGATACGCCTTCGAGCACGCTCTTGCGTTGCCCATGTACCATGAGTTGTCCGACTTAGATGTTCACCACATCGTTTCGTGTTTGGAGTGGGCTATGGAATGATCCATAAAACATGGTTGAGGGCGCCGGCTATCCAAATCGACCCCGAGTGTCTGAGACTACACTTGGAGAAACCACTCAGAGTGGGTCCCTTTGCCTCAATAGGATTTCCCGGCTTCGGATATGAACAAGGAAAAACATGGACCCCGAAACCCCACCCTTTCGGCGTGGTGATTCTAGAAGGCGCCGCACTACACTCCCACGTCACAATAGATAGAGGCTCTTGGCGTGATACACTCATAGGCAGAAATGCCCGACTTAACAACTACTCCCATGTGGGGCACAACGTTGAGATTGGTGATAACGTGATAGTTGGGGTCGGCGTGATAATCTCGGGAAGCGTTGAGATAGAAAGCGGCGTGGCAATCTGGAACGGAGCCGAAATCAGGGAACGCCTCAAAATAGGGGAGGGCGCCGTGGTTGGGATGGGGGCGGTAGTCCTCGAAGATGTTCCGCCCCACACGACGGTAATTGGAAACCCAGCGCACATATTAAAAAAGAAAGGAGAGTAATGTATGAAAAACTTAGGTACGCCTAAACCAGTTCAAATACGATGCCCAGCATGTAAAGGAAAGCCCGGATCGGATTGCTTCATTTGCTATGGAAGTGGGAAGCATTATAAATGGGTTCTGCCATAAAGGTTGGCCTCATCGGCTACTTTAACTCGGGGGCCTACTCGGATGATTTAATCGAGTGCGTCACAAAAAAACTACTCTATGATATAAACCCGGACATCGAGTTCGACTCAACCCTCCTTCAACGCTGCGCCGGTGGCACGGATGTTAACTATCTTAACGGGTTCGATCTGATAATTCATGCCGGTGGGAGCCTGCTCGGGAAATGCACCCACTTCCCGGTACGAGACATCGCGGCGTGGAAAGACAAGGTGAAGACCCCGCTCGCCATCTTTGGTCCCGGCTATCGCTTCGAACCAGACAAGGAGCCACTAAGCCCAGTTCGTCGGTGTCGCCTTCAGACACTATTCGACCGGGCGGAGGTCATCAGCGTCCGTGGCTATTACACTGTTAAATATTTGCGGGCGAATGGAGTCGATGTATCCAAGATAGATTCGATTGGCGACCCCGTGATGGCGTGCGCCCCGAGGCCGAGGCGCCTCCCAAAGTATATCATGGGAAACGTCCGCAACATGTCAACCGCCGAGATTCAGCACACCTCGACTCAGAGAGTTCAACGGTTGATGGCGGAGTCCTACGATTGGCTCATCGACCACTACGAACAGCCGCTAAAATTGATTTCGTTCCGACACAACGTACCCGATGACAACGACATCACCGGAGCTAGAGCCGTCAAGAAACTGATGACCCACGACGACCAGGTTGACATCGTCGCCTACCCCACATTTAGCAACTCCGTGGACTGTATGATGGATGCATCCTTCTGGTTTGGGCAGAGGCTTCACCCATCGGTGTTCGCCGCCGTGCAGGGAATCCCCTTTGTGGGTGTAGAATACCAGTTCGACAAGATGCTGGACTGGGCGAGCACCGTGGAAATAGATAATTTCATCAGAACGGACACGACCACACTCGAAGATTTCATCGAGGCGCACATCCGGGTTGAGGACAATATGGAGCGACTAAAACGAACCATCCCAAGGGTAGTCCAAAACATCCGGAAAACGGCAAGTAAAATAATGGATTTAGTTTAGATGCGAGTTGTTCTAGTCAACCCGCCTCAGACGGAACTCCGTCAACCCCGAGCCTACATTCCTTTGGGGCTCGGGTATCTCGGAGCGACTCTAGAGGAGGCGGGCGTAGATGTGGAGGTTTTAAATCTCGCCGGAGAGCGTGATTTAAGTAGAGTTAATTATCCAAAGACGGATTGGTTTGGTGTAACATGCACGACTGCGACATATACGACTGTAAAGAAACTTGTCCCCTATCTAGCATCGAGGGGGCTTGTTGCCCTGGGGGGAGTACAGCCGACCCTGTGCCCCCAAGAGACACTCCTAGCGACGAACGCGGACGTGGTGTTCGTGGGGGAGGCGGAGTATGCCTTCCGGGATGCTGTGGTGGGGAAGCCCCCATCAAATCAGATTATTCAAGCGGGGCTGATAAAGAATCTGGATGCGCTCCCATTCCCGGCACGACACCTGTTCCCGGACTCAGATGTTGTTGACCGAACAGGAATCCACGGCCAAGAACCAGGCGTCCCAGCGACGACGGTGATTACAAGTCGCGGTTGTCCCTATCATTGCCGCTTCTGCTGCAAGGGGCACCCCATGTTCTATACCTATCGCTATCGGAGCGCCGACAACGTCTACGAGGAGCTTGTCGAGATCAAGGAGCGATACGGCGTTGAGCACGTCCGCTTCGTCGACGACGAGTTCACCCTCAACGAGCAGCGGACGGCGGACTTGATGAGGCGCATCGACCCGCTGGGGCTGACTTGGGTGTGCATAACCCGCGCCGACACGTTGACCCCGATCATGTTAAAACTGATGAAAAAGGCTGGCTGCGAGGAGGTTCACCTCGGCGTCGAAACGGGTAGCAAATGGCTTCTTGATTCGATGAACAAGGGCATGACCGTGGAGCAACAGCTTCGCGGTATCGAGATGGTGAAGGCAGCCGGTATCAAAGTGAAGGCATATCTAATGTGGAATTATCCTGGGGAAACTGAGGCGGATATGGATGCAACCGTCGAGTTCATCCGGCGAGCCCAACCAGACAAGTTCACGCTAAGTAAATTCCAGCCACTCCCCGGCTCCTGGATATCAGAGTTTGTCCCAAAGGGTGAGCAGTGGTTTTACCCGGACGATGACCCCGGCTTCGTCGAGTTCAGAGAGAGGATCAAGGCGGCACTAGAATGAGGGCACTAGTAACGGGGGGAGCTGGGTTTATCGGCTCCCACGTTGTTGAGAGACTATTAGCACTTGGGCACGAGGTCGTGATTGTTCTTGACAAGGCTGTCCCCGACAAGTCGCTTCATCTTGGAGACCGAGTTAAGTTTGTCCATGGGGACATTCGGAACTTCGGGGATTGTCAAGCGGCGGTAAAGGGCATTGACGCCATTATACACTTGGCCGCGTTGATTCACGTCGACCTTAGCATCCAAGCCCCACTTGAGTTCTACGAGACCAATGTTCGTGGCACTATGAATCTGCTTGAGGCGGTGCGCCATGAGCCCCAAGTCAAGAAGTTCGTTTACATGAGCACCGCCGAAGTCTACGGAAACTTACCCCACGGGCTTTTCAAGGAGACCGACCTATGCAACCCAAGAAGCCCCTACGCCGCCTCGAAATACGCGGCCGAGAGATACTGCCTCAGTTATTATCACACCTATGGCGCCCCCGAGGTCACAATCGTTCGGGGCTTCAACACATACGGTCCTCGCCAACGTTATGGTGCCAAGGGGGCGGTCATTGCCACCTTCATCATGAACACCCTATCGGGGAATCCCCCCGTGATATACGGCACGGGTGAACAGCGGCGCGACTATGTCTATGTGAAGGACATGGCAAAAGGCATCATCGAGGCGGCACTTATGCCGAGACTTGGAAAAGAGATTATCAACCTGGCGTCGGGAATGACGCTGTCAATTAACGAGATCGCCGAGGCGGTTCTCACGGTGACGGAGTCCGAGTTGAAGTCGAGGCGGATTGATGCTCGCCCCGGCGAGGTGATGAGAAGCTGTGGAGACGCGATTAAGGCTCGCTACCTATTGGACTGGCGACCGGAGACGAGTTTCATCGACGGTTTGCGGGAGACGGTGGAATATTTCAGAGGCATTTATTGATGGAGGATGTAGAGGAGAAAAAACCTGAGTGAAGATAAATGTCTTACTGTAGTTTAAACGACGTAAAAGTATTTAGTAGAATCCTCTATGATCAACTAGGCATGACGACTGGTGCCTATGATGCTTGGATACAGGGCACTCTGATTCCGAAGGCCAAGGAGCTTATCGACAGTTATGTGGGTCACGACTTCGAGATGACGTTTGGCACGATTATTCTCGATGGTTCCTGCAAAGAAACGCTTCACATCAACAGGCACGGACTTGTTAACCCAGTCACGGTGGCAGGTACGGTCTATGGGCTACGACCACCTCATTTGCTGCCAGTACCTCTCATCGATATAGACTACGTTGCTATTGATAGTGTGACACAAGTCCTCGCAAACTTCCAGACTTATGATACATTCATCACATACGAGAATAACTGTTTTAACGGTGGACGCCAAAACGTTGAGATACACTGCTGGTGGGGATACGGTACATATCCCAACGACATCCGCAATGTTGCGATGGGCATCTGCACAAACGTTATACGGGGGCAACTCAAGCGCTGGCTGGCGCCAGACATCATAACGAAGGCCATCATGTCAAAAGGCGGCCTCACCGCGTATTATGCAGAGGATTTGGAGCTGACACGTGATTTAAAGCTAATTTTGGATAGATACCGGTTCCCCGAAGTTGGGTGAGTTCTATGTCTGATGTGGGCAGATTTCTTAGCAGAAGTGGTGAAACTGTCACACTGAGAATTAGGACGCTCGGCGCCAGAGATCCGGAGACTGGGTGGCCCACCATAGGGTGGGACACAGAGCCTATTCTAATCTATATTACGCCCCACGCCGAGAACGAGGTAGACACCCCGGCGGGGCGTGTAACCGAGGTCCGCTACAAAATCTACAGCTCAACATATCTCAGGCATCGTGACCAGGTAATCTGGAATGGAAACACATATGAAATCGAGATGGAGCCCTTCGAGAACACGCTGGTAGAGCACATATCCCGCCGCGGCTTGACATATTATCAGGCCATCATGATTAAGCTGACCTATACTGCCCCGGTCCACATAAACGTGCCACACACCAACGTTGCCCACGCTAACGTGGCGCATGTTAACACGGTTCACTGTGATGCGATACACTGGAACGCCACACATCAAAACGTGCAACATGTCAACGTTGGTCACGCCGATTCAGGTCATCAGAACGTGGCATATCAAGATGAGGGGCACACCGATACTTCTCACTCTAATATTGCTCACGTCAATACGGCGCACACCAACTTGGCCCATGGAAATGAGTCACACACGAATTCTGCCCACACTAATGTAGCCCACACCGATGCAGCACATGTTAACCTTGGGCATCTGAACGTGGGACATATAGATATTTTGCACACGAACATTGCTCACGGCGACGGTGGACACGCAAATACTGGTCATGGTAATACCCCCCATAGTAATATTTCACACACGGACAATGCGCACTACAACGTCGCTCACGCCAATACGGCGCATACCAATAGCTCCCACCTAAACATCACACACCTTAACTCTGCGCACACCAATCTCCCTCACTCAAACTCGGCGCACACCAACGATGCACATGGAAACACCGCACACAATGATGACGCCCACGTCGATGACGCCCACGCTGATAGTGCCCACACAAACACAGCACACGCCGACGTAGCTCATGAGAACAGCGCCCACTCGAACACAGCACATGAAAATGTATTTCACGGAGACTCATCCCATGGAGATTTGGCTCATGGAGACCTCTCCCACGGAGACCATGCTGATGGCATTCACCTAAATTGGGCACACTCAAACTCTGCCCATGTAAACATAGCCCATGAAAACACCCCACATGAAGATAACCCTCATGCGGACACAGGGCATACAAATGTTGCCCACGAAGACACGCCACACGCCAACGAAAGCCACACAAACTCACCACATAGTAATTCCGCCCACGATAATGACGCCCACGTCAATACACCGCATGTCAACGTGGGGCATGGAGACTCCGGCCATGTAAACGTAGGGCACACCAATGTGCCGCATGGAGACGGCGGCCACGTTAACGTGGGACACACCGACGTTGCTCATATTAACGCACCCCACAGTAACGTCGCTCACACTAACACGGTACACGTAAATAACCCCCACGCTAACTCCGCACACACCAACACGCTACATGAAAACGCCGCATACACCGATGTGTCCCACACCGACTCGACACATACAAACATTGGGCACCAAAACGTTGCCCACATCAACCTTGGGCACACCAATGTGGCGCATATTAACTATGCCCATACGGATATAGCACACGGTGATTCCCACGGAGACTCGGCCCACACCAATGTAGCACACACAAATGTAGCCCACACCAATGTGGTTCACGCCAACACAGCACACATAAACAGCGCACACACGGATGTACCCCACTGGGACATACCGTTCTGTGACGAGGCCCACGGGAATGTCCCACACACGGACACTGCACACACAGACATATCCCACCTAGACAAGACCGCAGTACCACCAGTACCCCCATGAGTTGAACTGAATGGCTTGGAATCCTAAACTAGAGATAAAGAATGTCGCGAGCACAATCACAACAACTATAGATGATAATGCAACGGCGGCCCTTATTATCGTCATATATGAAGGCACCCCGGAAACACTTAAATATCTGTTTAATGTTGTAGGTGCAGACGTTATTGTAGCCGTCGATGACCCTGGCGAGAGAGCCTCGGGGGATCGTCGTGAAGTCCAAGACCAGGCCGCCCACTATACCGGCATTTACCCCGTGAAGATTATAGCCATCGACAAGACCGGTGTAACCGCCACGAAGATACAGTACAAGATGCGCATCCAGATGAGAGCCGCCTTCAGGCCCGTGGCACGTACCCGCGCTGGATTCACCATGAAGATAATTAGCACAAACGAGGAGAACGACCGCAAGGGCGGAATAGACAAAGTCTGGCAGACTACCTATGACATTGAATATATGTGGATGAACCCATAATGAGTTCGCGTGGAATCCGCTATCGGCAGGCGCTTGGCAACCCCAATATTTTCTTAAAGATAACCGTGAACCGTAATGGAAGAGCAGTCCCATATCAGGCGCTAAACCTTGAGGGATTAGAACCAATTACTAATAGAGAGGTTATGAAGGCGCTCAGGGACGAGGCGCGCCGGACTAGGATTCGGGCGCGGCACTTGCTTCATCAGCGCATATTATACCCTGAGAAAAGCACCGGAAGACTGGAGAGAAGCATCGGCTGGGCAACAACGTCCAAGGGAGTTACACTCTACGCGGGGGCACCATATGGCGCCTACGTTGAGGTGGGCTGGAGTCGCTTTGCAGGACACCAGTTCATGAGAGACGCGGTTGAAGAGGCGAGGACACGACTACCAAAAGCCATTGATAAAGCCTGCAAGGTGGCTTTTGACCAGTTAATCTTTAGAGGAGATAGAATATGGAGATAAACCGAAAAGAGGAAAATGAGAAATGAGCAACTATATTTTTCCAGGACGAATCGACAAGATCGAGATAGGCCTAACAGCCGGAACCAACTGTGACATCACCAACGTAATCACAATGAACTGGGAACGGATGCATGATGTCAGTCCACGCCTCGTCGCCAGCGCCAAGATTCCAATCGGGTGGAATCAACCGCATAGCTGGATCGTGGGGTCATTTAGCCTACTCAGTTTTTGTGACTGCATAACAAATGCGGATGTTGTTGCCGGTGGTGGGATGGAATATGCTTACATACCGGGGGCAGATTCCAATGTGATTGACTTTTTTGTTGTTACATACAGAGACGAGAACAACATAGTTAGAACGACAACATTCACAAATGGAATAATCTACCGTGGCGTGAAGGAACTCTTGAACTATGACGATAGTATCTGGATCTATCATTTTATGGCTTATAAGGCAGAAAACTCAGTGGATCATCCATGAGCTTGCACGATCTTCCTTTCAAGGAGTATCTACAGATACTTCAAGATAATGGAAGTAAGGAAGACGCTAAGGAAATTGAGAAGCTCTGCCAAGAGGTAATAGCCGAATTAGGCTGGACAAAGGAACAACTTGATGCGACGCCTCACGGGAACATCCTAGAAATCCTAGAATCCTATTTGGCGAATCTCCAAACGCAGATGGCGGTCGCCCAGCAAATAGATATGCCATCGGTTCCAATGAGTGGAATGTGGCTTGTGGGAAAAGACATCCCACCCGAAAAAGCCAAACAAGTCACGCGGATAATGGCGCAGAAAATGCAAGCGGAAAAAGAGCGGTTACGGTGGGGATAGTTGGAAGAGGAAATCCGTTACAACATTTCATATAATGTTGAGGGCATCCATGAGTCTGTGATGGCTACGAAGAGTCTTCTCTATGCCGTGAATGCTGTGCGCCTCACGATAAAGGACATTCAGCTTGTAATGGAGAAGCCCACCTTCGCAAATGTTATGTGGACTGCCATCCAGATAACCCGAGCCTACACGCATATACGAAGATTGATCAGGCTGGCTCGGGCGGAGCAGAAATCTCTCATGGGTGAAACAATCGCCGCCCAATCAATGGTTCAAACGCTTGCCTTTAAAAGGACGGGAGTATCCACTCTTGTTGGTATTCGTGGGGGCGCGGCACTCATGACTCCTATGGCAAGAGCACGGTTGGCACAGTCAACGTTTATGCCGGGAGGCGGACTCGGCGTGGCTGCGGCCCGTGGGATGATACCCGCCATCACTGGGTTTGCGATGGCACATCCTTATGTGGCTGGGGCGGTGGTTGGTCTCACCGCCGCGGCAATGATTGGCGGAGCGGTTTACTGGCAACGCGAACAGGCACGCCGAGAATGGATAGAGCAACAGCGCTCGATAGCTAGAACACAGGGATTAGAGCCATGAGCACCTCAGTTACGAACCTCACAATCAAAGGCGCCGACCGTAAGGACTTCTTTATCCGCGCCGAGTTGTGGCGAACCGTCAACTCCGTGGGCCGGTGGCTTGCTACCTTCGACAACAGCGGAAACAGGTATAACGCCGTGGGTTTTGACGGTCAAGACGATTTTCGGATGGACATTGGGACTACCCTAATGGAGGGTAGAGTCGACGGTCCGGGCGTAACATTCACGTTAGCCGACGCCGTTGATGATAGCATGGAGCTATTGACGCTTCAAGGCGTGGACCAGATGCAGGATATGCTGTTTCACAACGATTTCGAGCGGGAATACCCGGAGAACGCAGGCACCCAACAGATAAAAGACGTGCTCCAAGACGTATTCATCACCCCACGGATCACCACGAATATCACCTACCCTTGGCCTCCGGGGGCTACACCCGCCGTCGGCGGCATAGAGTTCAGAGAAGGCGGAAGCTTCATCGGCACAATCCAAGAGCTACACCGGCGCGCCAACTACCTGTTCTACGTTGACGACGGCTTGTTTCTCCGAAGTGGCGCCCCAGGGTTCAGCGCAAGCGGAGTCGTCATAACCGAAGGCACGAACATACTCAAAAAAGTAGACTGGAACCGAGTCAACACAGGCAAACTCTACAACTACATCAAACTATACGGCAAAAACCCGCAGTTCGACTCATGGACCGAGTACAACGCGGCAAGCTGGGGAGGCTGGCCCTTCGCACCCACCAACAACCAAGCAATCGTCCGAGTCGGCACATGGAGCCTAAGACAAACCAACTCCCTACCCCTCGGCCCCATGAACTTCAACCTTAACTGCCCCGTCTTCAACTACCCCGCCAACGGGTTCGACCTAACCAAAGGCAAGATAGGCGTATGGGCATACTATGACAACGTAGGCGGAGGCGTATCACCCGCACAAATGCGCGTAAACTGCCGACTCATAGACAACGCCGGGGGCATAGCCGACTACTACGGCACCAAGTCACAGATATATGAGGACCACTGGGGATTCTGTGAGTTCCCCCTCGGAGAAGACTACAATGCCAGCGGCGTCTTAGGAGTCGCAGACAGATGGAACGTAATCGTCGCCGGAACCGTATTTAACTGGGATCAAGTCGACCAAATCAGATTCTACCTACCACGACCCTCACTCGGAGGAAACCAACCATTCAACTTCTACATCGACGGACTCACACTACCGATACCACCCATCGCCGTAGCCCAAAACGGCGCAAGCCAAGCCGCATACAGGCGCCGACCCCTCATAATAAACCGACCCGACATCCGCACACAAAACGCATTAGACAGCTACGCCACAAGCCTCCTCGCACACCACAAAGACACCGGAGTAGACTACGTCAAACTCATGGTAATCGGCGAACCACTACTCAGATACGCCGGCCAAACCATCGACCTCGGCGTACCCACACTAGGCATACCCGCCAACACCGTCTACTACCTCACCGACATACACCACGTAATCCAGCCAAACACAGACGTAAGCGGCGGCTACGGCTACGACTACATAACCGAAATCGAAGGCATACCCGTCAACGCCCTCGCACTAGACAAGACCCGGCTGGGGAACCAGAGCGTCAGATCAGCCTACCAAGTCGCAGGGTCAGGCGGCACCGGACTAAGAGAGAAATAGTAAGTTTCTAAAGGAGATAGGAGAAAATGACAATAATATACGTTCCGACAGAGGCATGCAACTATAAGTGCGCCTACTGTTTCGAGCCTGAGAATCAGCGATGTGGACTAGACATCAAATATGATGCCGAAGCCATGAAAAAATCGCTTAAAGAAGTATGGGAAGGTCCCTACAGTGGATCAAGTCTTTGCCTCCACGGAGGTGAACCGACGCTAATCCCCCGAAGAGAACTAGAATCCCAGTTGGAGTTCCTCCACTCGTTTAGTGGGGCAGTCAGCATCGTCACAAATGGAAGCCGCATAGACGACCACATGATATCCCTGTTTAAAAAGTACAATGTCTATGTAGCTATAAGCTGTGACGGCCCTCCCGAATTGAACACCCTTAGAGGACCGAATCCATCTGACCCAGTAGCCACCGCCGAATATAATCGCCAACTACAAGACACGATTTTCAAGCTACGAGCGGCCGGAATCTGGGTCTCGATAATGTGCATCCTCCACAAGGGCAACGTCTCAACCCCCGAGAAAATAGAGAAAATGAAGACATGGATGCTGAACCTTAAAACCCTCAACATAAAGGGAGGTCGCATGAACCTGATGTATGCCTCCAAACCCCAGAAACACCACGAGTTGACAACCGAAGAGGCGTCCCGTGCTTGGATTGAACTATATGAATTCAACAAGGAAAACAGCCTTCATTGGAACCCATTTAGAGAAATGGTTTCTAACATCCTCGGTGCCAAATTGTCTCCCTGTGTCTACTGTAGGTGTGATGTTTTTTCCACGCACACGCTTTCAATCCTTCCAGATGGAACAATTGGCAACTGCGACCGAACGTTCCAGAATGACATCTATCTGCGGTCGTTATCTGGAAGCCGCTCCGGAAGATATGAATCCCTCCAACAGACACAGTGCAAGGACTGTAAATACTGGGTTGTCTGTAATGGCTCGTGCCCCGAAGAGGGGGCCGATGGAGATTGGCGTAACAAGTCGCGGTTCTGCCAAGTAATATACAACCTATATTCACGAATAGAGCGGGACCTTCGGGGCATCCTGCCCAACATCCGACTTGTCATAGATGCTGAGTTTGACGGCAACCCATTTACCGGTGTCGTGCAGACCATACAACCTAGAAAACGAGACTTCTCTACGCTCCCAGGGGGGACAGAACACGGCGACGCATCTCATGGAGATTCTGGTCACGGAGATGCACATCACGGAGATAGCAATCATGGAGATTCTACTCATGGAGATTCTATGCACGGGGACCTTTACCATGGAGACTCCACCCATGGCGACGCAAACCACGGCGACTCGGGCCATGGTGATTCAACCCACGGAGATTTAGGCCATGGCGATTCAACACACGGAGATTCGGATCATGGTGACTCGTCTCACGGGGACACGCCGGATTGGAGGAAATGACCATGGTTGAAGTATATCCCTTCACAAAGATGAGCTGGTTCAACAACCGTATCATGAAAGAATGGGAACCACTGCGAAGCCGAATCTACCAGGCGACCAACTTCGCCGAGTATGAAATGGTGAAACGTGGCTACCGAGAAGCCGATGTCTACCAGCTCGACCCAGACAAGTTCGACATACAGATAAAAAAAGTTAGTCTAGATGAACTTACATTCCTGCCCATTCTCAGATCAAAAATATATGGGGGATACGGTCATAGACACTACACCACGAACACCATTGACAAAGACACATTCATCTACGGCGTTGTGGCCCGAGACCGTGAATCGGCGGTGCGGTTTCACGACGCAAGCGTAGTTCATGCCTCAGAGAGAATCAATGAATACCCAACAGATGGAATCGACCACCGAGAAATCGGGCGGATGCTCGGCTACCCAGACTGTTGCATCGACTTCTTTAATGACATATGGCTCAAGGATGGCTGCCTAGATCCGATGAGTGAAATGGCATTGAACACGGAGGGCGCCCGAACCCTTGACGATGGAACAATAGAAGTAAGTGGACACCCATACCTAAACCGGCTTATCCGATACTTCGGATTCATCATCGTGCCATTCTTCCCCTGTAGCTTCAAGTGCGCCCCAGCAATCGACTTCGCCAAAACATGGTTCAGCCTCATGCGGGAATACGATGAGGAAGCAGCCGATGCCTGCCTAGAAGCACAGAACACCCCCATGAACTGGTCCCTCAAGAACTGCATAACCTATATCGAGCACCCGCTCTTCATCGGTTCCGCGAACGGATACTATACCGAGCAGAAAAAGGAAGTCAGGTGGCTTCCATAACCCTCCTATCGGTCGTCTTTATTTGCCACGACCGCCCCAACCTCACGGAACTATGTCTGCGCAGATTCGTAGAAATGATAGATGTGCCCCACGAACTAATATTGGCATACAATGGACACGACCCAGAGTACATTGAGAGACTCACCGCAATAGCCGACTTTGATGCCATCGTAACAAACCCACCCCCCGCCAAACACTATGTCTCCCAACTAAACGACGCCTTCGAACTATGCACTGGAAACCTATACATGCACCTAGAAAACGATTGCTACTGGGACAACCCTCTAGCCGCGAAAAACGCAATCCACGCCCTAGACACAATCCCAGAGCTAGACTATGTCCGCATGGAATTAGAACCATTCCATCAATCCCAGTTCAAAAGAATCATTGATCTTGGAACAGACAAAATCGGCATCTTCAAAAAACAAGTCGACGGCGGACCACCCTATCAGTTCAGCCTTCAACCACACATCCGGCGAGAACGCCTACCAGCAAATAGACGGTTCCCCGACCACCCAATCAGAAACTACCACTTCGAGCGCCTAATAGACGACTGGTGGTGCGAGGCGGGACGAACTTCGGGGTGTCTAATGGGAACAAACTTTCGGCACATCGGTATGTTTTGTGGTGACGGCCACTTCAAGCCTTGGCTTGTTGCACAGATGACATGTGATAAGGAAGACAATAAAAAACAGGACATGCTTGTCCCCCAAGACTTCATAGGGTTCTTCAACGAGTTTTGTGACAATTCTCACTATAGAGAACTTTTTAGGAGGCATGTAGAAACACATGACAGAAAAAGCCACTAACCATGTAGCCTTCTGTATGGACAGTTGCCGATGGGACACATTCACCCTAGCAAAAACCCCCAACTTTGATGACTTCACAAAATATAATCAAGTCTACTCACACGCTGGCTTTACGGTGCCGTCGCTTCTATCATTATTTACCAATGTCAGGTGGTATAATTCAAAGGGGACACAGCTAATTCCATGGCTTGGAAACTTTATATGGGTCCCAAAAAAACTATCTGAAGAAGGATACTACACAGCATTAATCACACAGAATCCAATGCTGCAATTATACTCTCACATTTTCAGCCGGGGCTTTGACCATTACAACGTGACTTGGACTGGTCTAGTTTGGGCAGCCCATCACCTAGTAAACGAGACCGTCGAAATATTCAGGGAAAACGAAAAACCCAAGTTTGTTTTCCTATTATTCATGGAGACACACCTACCATATCTCTATCCGGGGGTTATCTCCGACATAGATAAATTTACGAAGCCACAGGTTAGAAGCATCAAACACCAGATATCCTCCATAGAACACCTAGATAAAGAGTTCGGCCGGTTAATCCAAAAACTCGAAGGAACCAACACAGAAATCACCGTTTTCTCTGACCACGGCGACCTAGACATTAAAATTGAAGGCGAACAGGGACACGGCACCCACCTATACCACAACAAACTCTTTGAGATTCCCCTCGGGAGAAAAACGATATGAACATCACCGGTATAAACACAATCCGCAACGGAATCGAAAACGGCTATCCCCTCGTTGAATCTATCCTTTCAGTTCTCCCCCTCGTAGATGAATACCTAATAAACGACGGCGGCTCGACAGACGGCACACTCTCAGTCTTGGAGAAAATGGAGGCCACCTTCCCCAAGATCCGCCTTTTTCAAATACCAGATACGCCAAGCGTGCGCTGGGACTGCGTCAGTGACGTTTTAAACCGTTTCATAAACACCGCGACGGGAGACTGGATATTTCTCGGCAACATGGATGAGCTTCTCCATGAAAGAGACATCCCGGACATAAAGAACTTCATCGAAAAAACAGAGTGGCCCATTGTACGATACCAGCGCCGAGAGATAACACATAGCTGGAGCACACTCGGGGAAGAAACATATCACCCGGCTAGAGCGGCAAAGAAACAGCCTGGGCTATACCAAAACTGGAATGGCTATGGTGGAGACGAATTCATAGTTCCCGATGGATGGATAGACCCAGAAAGAAGGCTTCAATCACCACACATAATATATCATCTCTACGCCGTTTTTCCGCAGAACATGATGAATAAACGGAGAAACGACGCAGAGCGACTCGCCCCAGGGTGCCAAGGGCGGGTAGCAATCTATGACGAGATGAGGGGCAACCAATATGATGCCATTTCCACTCCCCCCAAAGAACACATCTACCCAGACCTGCCCGCACTTGCAAGGGGATTACCATCCATGACCACATATAGGGTTCGAGAAGAACTATTCGACAAGAAATGGCTCTTCGAGAAAACGGGGTTAAAATATTGATAAGAAAAAAAGATAATGAGATGAGAGTCGACCAAATCCCCGTCGGGGAAATCGTCCTAGAAGCCGAAGACCTACAGATGATAATGACCTTCGGCGTAACAATGAGCGGCAGCTATCATGACCTTCTTACCTTGAAAGAGTACCTCATAAACGATCCACGATACAAGGTTATCTGGAAGAGCATCAGCCCCGTCCACCTCCGCGTTGTCAAGCGCGACCAGTGGGACGAATTCCAGAGATGGCGGGAAAACCGCCGAGCATAATCCCATCCCTCCCATTTTAATGCTAATCTAGTCGTGACCATAGATCCCGCTACCCACACCACAATGCTTAAATAATGGCGCCCCACAGTACATATCAGTGGGGTGCGGAGCAATGAAAACAAAAGAGCAAAACGAGGCCGACATCAAGGCTAAGATAGTTGAGACCGACGTAGAAATTGACCGCATCACCGGCGACGCCGTACACCGAAGAGAAAAGAAAACTGCTGAACTAGCCAAGCTACCGCTCGGAAAACGAATGCGAATATTAGCTGAAATCCCCCTCTTCACAGAGGAAGAGCATACTCGCCTAGACGAACTACGAGTGCAACGCGCCGGGCTAATCGACATCCTGGAAAGATTTTTCATGCAGGCATTTCAGTCAATTCCCACCGAGGACGAGCCGTTATACTGAGAAATAAAAATGACGACCGCCGCGCCCCACAACAATAAACGGAAAACGGGGTTTATACCCCTCGTTTCGATACGCTTCTATGTGGTGGGTTCCACCGCCCATGGCACGAAGAACCCCGCTGACCTAGACCTTCTAGGGATAATCCCAAATGAAGAGTTCGAGTTCTACTTCGGAATGGATCATGATGAATTCACACGGATACATAATGAAACCCCGAACCTACCGAAACTTCAACGATGGCGGGCACATTGTAGGGGGGCAAAGATTGTATTGGAGTCGATTTTTCCATGGAAAAAAGTGGACTTTCGATTCCTCGCGGAGTCAATGCTCTATGAACCAAATGAGGAAGTCAACCTAATGGAGTTAGAAAGGTTCAAAAACACTAATGAAATATCAGAGAAGGGCCACCATGCTTTACCAACCTTCACAAAGGGGGATGAAAAATGAAAAGAGAAACTAGGGTCTTAGTAGTCCTCTATCTTCTTCTACTCGTGGCGGTCGTAATCCCGCTTATACCATATCCGACGGGGCTTTACTATCAATTTCCAGAATATCGTTGGCTTACAATAGTAGAATATCTCAGAACTATAATCTGGAACGTGATATTGCGGAGGATCGTCGTCGTATGATTTCTCACTGTTTACCAACAAGTGCGAACTCGGAGGTGAAATGATGAATAAATATGTTTTAACCATAAATGGTGAACCTAAACTAGAGAAGTTGGAAGAACATGCACAAACACAACCATCGAATCTGTTGTCGGGGGTTATCGCTGCATCGTTAGATATGGCGGAGATATCATGGGCGCATAAAATTACACTTGCGTTCTCAAGGAATATGTCCAAAGCCATCCACATTGACCTTGTTGTCGCGGGAGACAAAACCCATGTTAATATGGACATATATGACAAACTTTTATCATATCCGTTCATAGACGCGGTCAAGATACGATTCAACAATGGAAAGGCGCAATACCATGGTAGTATAAATCGTGAATGGTATCGCCCTTTGGACTCAAAGGTGAAAAACGATGAAAATTGATAAGGAGGGAAAACGGATAGCCAGATGGGGAATGCAGACATTTCTCATGATGGTTGCCTTCTTCTGGGGGGCCATAAGCGATCCGTGGGCTACCACATCCACAGGGGGAGACAAGACATTTGTAATCATGTTCTGCTTTTGCTTTACGGTTCTCTTTGGGGCAATGGCTTATCTAACGGAGGAAGAGGAATGATTCGTGGTTTAACTTCAAGGTGAAAACGGATGGCAATTAGGTGGAGGAGGGGCGGGCGCTTAGTATGCGCCGCAATGAGTGAGGCGGAAGAGGGAGATACCTACATAGATGACCGCTTGACCTATGAGTTGACAGTCAACAAGAAAACCATAATTGCGGACCCCGACCATAAAACAAACGGGCTGTGGCATTGGGGTGACGCTTATGAAGCAATCGAGATAATTCTACACATCCACTATGTACTAGGAGACATGACGGCTAAAGAAGCACTTGACGAAATTTGCCATTTGGTTTATCCAGATTCTCGCCCTTTAGAATCAAAGGCGAAGGGGGAGGACAATGACTAACGAAGTTCTTGCTAGGGGCGCCATGGTGCTTGTAGCAACATATTTCGCAATCGTGGCAATCACCCTTGTTCGATGGCGAATGAAGTACGGGGAGTGGCCTTGGAATTGACTCAGAGTTCAACAGGAAGTGCGATAAATGAGTGAGGCCGAAGGACGAGCGTACTGCACGGCAGGTAAAATATACCTTGACGAATCGGTATGGACCGCCAAGGGGAAAAAGTGGAAACGAAACGTCTACAAACAATGTAAAGCATGCATATATAGAACGCTGATTTCATGTCCTACCTTCAATCCGGTAGCAACCACCGTGGTTCGTGGAGAAACATATAGGGAAACAAGAGACTACATCTCAAAAATCTACCCTGAAGAGGAAGAAACACAAAGCGAAGTGTGTCCCGAGACAGGAAGTGAGAAGTAATGGGAGATAGACAAGGATATGATTTGTTAACGAAGATGGGGCGAAGCAACTTCTTTATGGATGGTTTGTTCGGAGATAGGTGGAGTCGAGGCTATGCTATGGGGGATACCTTTGGTCATCATATCTGCGCGGTAATCGGTCATAGTAAGAGAACCTTTCTCGCTAGGTCTGGGAATGGTCCTAAACATGCGTATTGTTATAGGTGCAGTAGGAGAGTTCAGAGTTCGACACAAAGTACGATAGAGGAGGTGGAAGAATGAAAGTTGTAATAAATGGTTGCTACGGCGGATTTAGTTTAAGTCACAAAGCATTCCTAAAACTGCGTGAGATGAAGAACAAACATGCCCTAGAGGAACCTGACTATGAAGAACCTTATGGTGATGGGTCAACACGTGGAACTTGGGGGATCGACAAGGTTGGCTTCTTCCTAAGAGACATCCCCCGCGACGATAAAGACCTACTAGAAGTCATTGAGTTGCTCGGAGAGGAAGCAAATGGGGAATGCGCCCGCCTTGAAATCGTAGAGGTCCCCGATGGCGTGGAGTGGGAGATAGACGAGTATGATGGAAATGAGCATGTTGCAGAGAAGCACCGGACTTGGAGATAATCGCACTTTACACCGAAAGGTGATATGAAATGGGATATAAATATGAAGACGAGAAGGCGGGAATCTTCACGGAGAGTGGAACTAAGTTACTCCTCAAAATCTATGATAATGCCCTACGAATGATAGAATATTCGGGGGCGGTCATGATGTGTAACGTGTGGGAAAACTGCTCAGGGGACTCTTGGTTGATGATGGCTTGTGTAGACTACTTGGTTGAGATGGAGCGCCTTCATGAACTCACCAAACCTGGAACTATGGGGCAATACCGCACCTTCACCCAGAATCTAGCGGATTTGATGGGTGCATGATTCGTGGTTTGTCAAGAAGGGCGATAAAATGATGCGCTTGATTGGTAATCTAATCACTGGTGCAACAAACAAGTTCAAGATAGGAGACCGCGTTCATCTTAAAAACGAGACATATTCTGTGAAGCAGGGTCGAAAAACGGTGTATATAATTGACGATGTTTGCTATAGTAACATGGGAAGCTGGTATAGTCTAATCGTAGAGAATCGGTGTAGGAGACTTGTTGGTGAACTCGCCATAACTGACAGAAGTTTAATAGATGCCTCTAATGCACCCCCCACGCCCTCCATCGAGGAGGAATATCCTTGGTTAAAAAAATCAGAGTTGTCATAGAATGACGAAGTTAAACTACAACGACTTGGAGAAGAGAACGGGGGTATTCAACGAATATACTGAAGTTCATGGGTGGACTCACCATGATGCAATGCCAAATTGGTATGATGTCTGTCCGCAATGTGGTAATCCTCATTGGGCGTGGTTCAAGAAGGGCGAAAACATAGAATTTGACGCTGAAATAGATGAAAATTATCTAAGGCGTAAATCCATAAAAATAGGTTTTACTGCTGAAACGGATGGAAAACTCTGTTTGAGATGTGGAAAGAAGTGGACGAAAAAACACAAAGACCGCTATATTCGTACTTCGGGGGAAAGAGCGAAATGATCTGTCTTGACCCATCGACTAAGAAGTTCTACTCGCTAGGATACCAAAGTCCACCCTGGAATAAAGAAGGGCCGTATGAGGAGTGGGGTAGCGAGGACTTTACATTCTTCGCTAACGAGATAACTAAGGAGGAGGCGTCATATTTGTGTCTCAACTCTCAGGACTTTGTAAGAATCTGTCCATTGGAGGAGGCGATAGCGTGGCACAAAGAATAGTTCAGAGTTCAGGAGAAACAGCGAATGACATATGATGAAAACGATCCACTTGAGAAACTATACCGGTCTATTAGGAAGATTCACCACGAATACTTCCCAAAGGACTTTGCATGTATTGGACGAATTGCTACAGAGTTCCTAAGATTCCAACAAAAATTCACTGTTGTTATTAAACATAATAAGGGGGTAACAGAATGAGTTTTGAAAGAGAAGAACTTTGGGATATCCGGGCAAGGGCAAATGACCACGCTAAAACCACGGGACTTAACCCAGATTGGCGGAGAACCTACGAGGCGTTAGCAAGCGCGGCAGACCACCTCGATGCCATGATAGCAAGAACCGAAGACGTGGTGGATGACGAATGAAACCGTGTGAATGGTGTGGAGAGGACGTTAGCGGAGGTGGCTATGGGTTTCTCACATATTGGGATACTAAAAACCATAAGCGCCAGGGATACTGGCACCTAGAGTGTTGGGAAGAATATTGGGTTCATCGAAAGCGTCCATGGTATAAGAAACTATGGGATAAAATCAGAGTTGTTACTAAACAGCGAGGAGAAGACAATGAATAGCGATCAAGGGTTTAAAATTATGTTTTGGGCAATAGTGGCATTTCCATTTTTGATTTGGATAGTTACTTTCAACACCATAGTGGATACCCCCACTGGTAGTTACTCTCTCATCGGAGGACTTTTTATTATATTATATTTTGTATTTCTAGGCATCGTGGGGTTGTTGCTACCGGGGGACGGCGCACACCAAAAAGAAGTAAACAAGAGACTTCGTGGTTCAAGTAGAAGGGTGATAAAGTGAAGTCCCAGACAGATATAGAAAATATGATTGCTATCTTGGAACTGTTTCCTAAAACCAAGTGTGGGCGCTGTCGCATAAAAACGCTAGAAATGGTGTTGGGAGACGCCATTATAGAGGACGGCTCATAGTTTAAGATGAAAGGTGATTAAGTGTTTGAGCGAGTGAAAGACTGGTTGAGTGGGAAAAACACGTGTCCACGATGCGGGGCGACATATTACTTGATGGTGTTTGGAATCCACCATCGCTTGTGTCCAGGATGTTATCGAAGGTGAAATAGTAAGAGTGGTACGCCATAAGAAGATGTCCAAGAAGATCAAGAAGAAGAAACATCGGAGGAAACGGAAGAAAAAACGATGACCATGGAAACATTTATTAACCCCGTTTTCCTTCTAAGAGACGAGCACGATGGGTGAAATACACGACCGGCTAGACGAGGCGGGTTCTTATCTAGTCGCGAGGTCTCGCCTGGAACTGTGGATCGCAGAGTTCGTGCTAGATGCGGGAAGAACACCGCTACACGAGCTTCCCATGCTTATCAGAGAGTGGTTCGGCAATACTCGGCGTTCAACCTCAACAGCGAGGAATTTAAAATGAGAACAATTCGGTTTAAAGAGGGCGAGGAAAGTCGAGAACTAATATTCTATGATTGTGTCTACTGTGGGGACGGTAATGTTATCGTAGAGAGAAAGGTCATCCATAACACAGGATATGGGTCACACACAGACTATAAGCACATCGCCTATCTTTCAGGCAGACGAAAAAGCAAGATGATGCTCTGTGATTCCTGTCGTAACTTCGATAAGAGAATCTCCGACTTGAAGGAGTTAGAACGTAAAATCAAGAGGGCGAAGAGTAGGATCGAGGACTTCGGGAAACTAATGGATGAGTTTCGCTCTTCAGCCCCAAGTACGAAGGTGGAAACATGAATCATAAACAGATAAGCGAACTTAAGGTGGGGGATGTGCTTGAACTCAAAGAGGATTACATCTACAGTATGGAGTGGGGAAAGGCACAGGTTTTTCCAAAGGGAATGAAAATGAAGTTCATTCATCCCGTGCTAGGAGCATGGCGGTTTGAATTTGACAGACTCCAGAGAGGATACTTTCCACTTCAAGTCTCCTTTGGAAGGTCGAGACTTCTAAAACTGAGGGTAAAAATAAATCGCCCTTCTACGCCAAAGACGAAGTTGAGGAAAAATGAGAAATGAAATAGGTAAACCATTGAGGCTTTACGGAATGAGTTTTAAAGACCAAATAAAGGAACTTCAGAGTTCTGCATCAACAGCGAAGAGGGATGAATGATGGCGTATGAGCGATGTTGTGGCACGTGCCTTCATGGGGGTAAGAATTACTGGGAGGGTAAATGCTCCCTCGATACAAAAAATCCTGTTGAGAAGGACATTGCTGATTGGTGTGGGGCGTGGCATAGTAAGTGAACATTGATGTAACGGCGGGATATAGAATGATGTGGCCCTGCAAGACCCCACCACAAACACTCTTCATGGATAAGAACACCGAGGCTGCCAGACCACCCGACATATTTGGGTGTTGGGAGAAGATGCCATTCCGAGATGATTCGTTTGAAACCGTGTTCTTTGACCCGCCCCACAAAATTGGACGAACAACCAATCGAGGGTTTTGGGCGACACCAGCACATAAGAACTATTATGGCATAGACATATCGCACACCAAGTTCAGAACGGGAGTCTACAAGGGGACGCGGGAGTTCTTGAGGGTAGCTAAACGTCTGTGTTTCAAGTGGAACGATATTGAGTTGAACCCTGATCGAGTGCTAACTTTATTCCCGAAGGGATGGCGGGAGGTTCACCGCTATGTGTTCAATAAGGGACTGAAAACCAAGACCCTCTCCTACTGGATTACGTTTGTTCGCAGTTTAGCTACAAAGGCGAACCAACATGAGTAAAATGGAACTAAATAAGGAAACGGACAAGTCCCTCTCGGAGTCTCGAACAGTCATTAGACAAGCGATGGACATGGCTTTTGGCTCCTACGTTGAGCAAGAGGCGAAGAAGTATGATCAGTGGAGGAATCAGACATGGTGGCAACTCGTCAGACACCTACGACATGAAGTAGATGAGCTTGACCGAAGTAAGACAAGAACAGCACAACTCCACAATGCCCTTGATGCCTGTTCTCTCGGAGCCATATTAGCCTCAAAGATTCTTCTCGAAGAAAATCAGGGTTTAGAGACTACAGTGAGGGAAAAAACATGAGTCTTACACGAGAAGAGATTTGCTATATTGATAAAGTCATCATCTATCTCTCTGAGAATAAAACCATTGAAGAACTTCCCTCTGAAGGAGACTCACGAAGGTTCAGAGTTACTCGCCCAGAGTTAACTGAGGAAGTTCTGGAATCAATTCGCACTTCATGTCAAAAGGTGATAAAGTGACACTGAGTAAGCGCCAGGTCAAGATGCGGAAAGCAACCAAGCCGGCGGCATTCCTGGATGCCGAGGCAGCCCTTCGCTATCTTCACTACATTCACTTTAAACAGAGGCGCCGACAAGAACGGCGACTGCGACGACTCGCAAAAATAAAAACCCAGGAGGGTGGTGCCAAGAATGAAGGCTAGAGAAAAAACCACAGATGACGGCACAGATGTTTATTGCTCCGACGTAAGGCGCGGTGTTTATTG
>Ga0114921_10000228_pt1 | contig 23204 bp, 20 predicted proteins | sample BentaG_FD_87016 | JGI IMG/M metagenome (GOLD analysis project Ga0114921, IMG submission 87016) | Deep subsurface microbial communities from South Atlantic Ocean to uncover new lineages of life (NeLLi) - Benguela_00093 metaG | ecosystem: Environmental > Aquatic > Marine > Oceanic > Sediment ... | reverse complement strand
CGGCATCGACCCGCAGATCGACTTCTCCAATGTCGACGAGATCCGGCGCACCGTCGAGTACTGCAACCGGCTTCCGGTGCACGAACGCCATCCTTACGGCGGCGATCTGGTGTACACCGCTTTCTCCGGCAGCCACCAGGACGCCATCAACAAGGGCCTCGACGAGATGAAGATAGCGGCGGATGCCGCGGACACTGACATGGACGACATCCTGTGGCAGGTTCCCTATCTGCCGATCGATCCCAGGGACGTGGGCCGCACCTACGAGGCGGTGATCCGGGTCAACTCGCAGTCCGGCAAGGGTGGGGTGGCCTACATCATGAAGGCCGACCACGGCCTGGTGCTGCCGCGTCGCCTACAGATCGAGTTCTCGCAGGTGATCCAGAAGATCACCGAAGGCGAAGGCGGCGAGATCTCGCCGAAAGAGATGTGGGACACGTTCGCCGAGGAATACCTGCTGCCGGTGCGGCCGCTGGAACGAATCCGGCAGCAGGTCGACGCAGCCGAGGAGGACGGTGGCATCGACACCATCACCGCCACAGTCAAGATCAACGGCGTCGAAACCGAGATCGCCGGCGAAGGCAACGGACCGCTGGCCGCGTTCGTCCACGCGCTGACCGATGCGGGCATCAACATGGAGGTGCTGGACTATTCCGAGCACGCACTGTCATCTGGTGACGACGCCCAGGCCGCCGCGTACATCGAGGCATCGGTGGACGGCCGGAGCGCGTGGGGGGTCGGCATCGCGACTTCGATCACGACCGCGTCGTTGCGCGCGGTGGTGTCAGCCGCGAACCGGGCTGCGTGCAGCTCCGCTTAGGTAGGCAGCGAAGACATACAGCATGCGCCGGCGGGGTTCGGGCGACCGGAGAATTGTCGGACCCCGTTGCGATGATGGGGTCATGTCCTCAACTGCACCACTCGATGCCCCGGTTTCGGTTCCTGACCAGTGCCTTGGCGTGTTGTTCGATGAGTTGGCGCAGTTGCAGGGTCAGCGCAACGCGATCGATTCGCGGATCGTGGAGATCGTCGCCGAGATCGATCGGGACGGGTTGTGGGGCGCCACCGGCGCGCGGTCGGTGGAGTCGTTGGTGGCCTGGAAGACCGGCTGCTCGCCGGGCAACGCCAAAACGATCACCACCGTCGCGCGCCGGCTCGACGCATTCCCCCGCTGCGCGCAGGGGTTGCGCGACGGGGTGCTGTCGCTAGACCAGGTCGGCGTGGTCGCTCAACGGGCATCCGAGGGCTCCGATGAGCACTACGCGGCCCTTGCCGGCTGCGCCACGGTCAACCAACTGCGCACCGCTTTGAGACTGGAACCGCGTCCCCAACCGGATCGCCGGCCCGAACCCGAACGCTCGATCACCGAGATCACCGAGATCACCGAGATCACCGAGATCACCGACGAGCAGTCCACCTGCTGGAAGATCACCCTTCCCCACATCGATGCGGCCAAGGTCGACACCGCCCTGCAATCCCATCTCGACGCCCTGGTGGCCGAGTGGAAACACGACCACCACGACCCCGACGCCGAAACCGATCAAGCCCCGCCGTTTCCCACCCTCGCCGAGGCGTTCCTGCGCCTGGTCGACACCAGCTGGGACACTGAGGTGGCCCGCCGGCCCCACGGGCAGCACACCACCGTGGTGATGCACCTCGACGTGCAGGACCGGGCCGCGTGCCTGCACCTGGGCCCGATGCTCACCGACGCCGAACGCCAATACCTGGCATGCGACGCCACCTATGAGACCTGGTTCACCCGTGACGGCCAACCCTTCGGCACCGGCCGCACAACACGGCAAATCAGCCGCCAGCTTCGCCGCGCGCTGGAACACCGACACCCCACCTGCGCGGTTCCCGGCTGCGGCGCCACCCGCGGTCTGCACGCCCACCACATCGCGCACTGGGAAGACGGCGGACCCACCGAACTATCCAACCTCGTAATGGTCTGCCCGTATCACCACCGCCTGCATCACCAAGGCACCATCACCATCACCGGCCCCGGAGATGCCATCACCGTCACCGACACCACCGCCCAAGAGCTCAACCCAGGATCGCTGGCCCGACTACCCAACCGACCCTCACCCGACGCACCCCCCTACCCAGGACCAACCGGCGAAAAAGCCGACTGGAAGCGGTACAATCCCTTCCAGCCCTACCAACCGCCGGCACACAACTAACTCCACTAACTCCACGCAATCAAACCCTGCCGGGCCGGCACCCATTAGGCTGGCGCAGCGCCGGGACGGTCCCGGCGGCACGGTCAACCGTTAAGGAGCCCCCACAGTGTGGTATCAGCGCGACGACTTCATCTGGAACAGCCTGGTCGCCTTCGCGATTATCGCGTACCTGATCATAATGTTCAACATCCTCATCGACCTGTTCTGGCGCGACCACAAGACGTCGGGCTGGATCAAGGCAGTCTGGATGTTCTTCCTCGTCGCGGTCCCCTACATCACCGCGCTGGTGTACGTGATCGCCAGGGGCCGGGGCATGTCGGAGCGGGCGCACGGAGCAGCCGTTGCCGCCAAGAGGGAAAGAGACATCTACATCAGGGAAGCGGCCGGCCATTCACCGGCGAAGGAGATCGCCCATGCAAAGGCCCTGCTGGAGGCCGGGACCATTAGTCAACAGGAGTTCGACGAGCTCAAGGCCAAGGCTCTCGGCTAACAGACCGCCACCAGCAAAAACGGGCCTCAAAACAGCGCGCATTGCTCCCCCACGTCGGTGGCATCGTCGAACTGCTCAATGCCGGTGCCACCGACTGCGACGCCCACGCAGTCCATGAACTGCGCGTCGGTAATTATCGGCACGCCTAACTGCAGGGCAAGGTAGCCCTTGCCCTGCTCGGGCCGAGACTCGTTGCAGATCACCAGCGAAGTCTCCTTGTCGACGGCGTCGCTGTAGGACAACCCCGCATGCAGGATTCGCTCGACGAGTTCTTCGTGGGTTCGGGTGCATTCGGCCGACAACGCCACCCGCATGCCCTGCACCAGCGGCCGGCCCCGCACATACGGCCCCGGGTTGAGATAGGGGCACGGCATGCGCGACGCCAGCATCTTCAGCGGGCGAAGCTCGTCGTGCGTGACCCGGCCATTGGGCCAGCGGCGGCGGCCAACGGGGCGCACAGGCAGCCAACAGCCGCGCTTATGGGCGCGCGCGAGCGCAGGCGTCAGCACCCGCGACAGCACCAATGCGTCGTCGAACGCGTCGTGCGGACGCAACTGGGCAACTCCCCAGTGTTCGGCCAGTGTCTGCAGCCGCAGGTTTGCGATGCCCAATTCGAGGCGCCGAGCCAGCTCGACGGTGCACATCACCGTGTCGATCGGCAATTCGACGTCGGCAATCTCGGCTTCGGCAGCCAGGAAGGCGTAGTCGAATGCCGCATTGTGGGCGACCAGCGTGCGCCCACGCAGCAGTTCGACGACGTCGCTGGCGATGTCGGCGAACTGCGGCTGGTCCTCCAACATTGCGGCGGTCAGCCCGTGCACGTGAGTCGGCCCTGGGTCGACCCCCGGGTTGAGCAGGCTGACAACCGATTGCTCGACTTGCCCGTCCTGGTCGAGCGTCAAAGCGGCCAGGCTGATGACGCGGGCCAAGCCCGGCCTGAAGCCCGACGTCTCGACGTCGACAACCACCCAGCCCGTGCCGCACTCGCCGGATGGTCGGCCCCAGGCTGTGCTCACAAAATCAGGATGGCACGACGAGAGGACATCGCCCCGTCGCCGAGGGTCGTGTCGCCACCTAAACTGCGCGGGTGGCCGGCCAGACGATTACCGCGCGCGGCCGGGTCGCGCTCGCTGCGGGCGCCACGGTCCGGTGGGCCTCGCGGGTGACCGGTCGCGGCGCCGGCGCGATGATCGGCGGCCTGGTCGCCATGACGCTGGACCACTCGATCCTGCGCCAGCTAAGCGCCGGTCGGCGCACCGTCGTCATCACCGGAACGAACGGCAAGTCCACCACCACCTGGATGACCGCCGCCGCACTGGGCACGCTCCGGACGGTGGCCATCAACGCCGAGGGCGCCAATATGGACGCCGGACTGGTAGCGGCGCTGGCCGCGAACCCCGACGCCGAGCTGGCGGCGCTGGAAGTAGACGAGATGCACGTACCACATGTCCTCGATGCCTTGATCGCGGTCGAGCCGGGAACCCCGGGAGTTCCAGGCGTTGTGGTGCTGCTCAACCTGTCCCGCGACCAACTGGACCGGGTCGGCGAGATCAACACCATCGAGCGCACGCTGCGGGCCGGCCTGGCGCGGCATCCGAACGCGACTGTCGTGGCCAACTGCGACGACATCCTGATGACGTCGGCCGCCTACGACAACGCAGACGTGGTGTGGGTGGCCGCGGGCGGCAGCTGGTCGGGCGACTCGGTCAGCTGCCCGCGCAGCGGCGAGGTCATCGTCCGGGAGCAGAACCACTGGTACAGCACCGGCGCGGACTTCAAGCGGCCCGACCCGCACTGGTGGTTCGACGACGAAACCATCTACGGCCCGCACGGGTTGGCCCTGCCGATGCGGTTGGCACTGCCGGGTGCCGCCAACCGCGGCAACGCCACCCAGGCCGTCGCGGCCGCAGTGGCACTCGGCGCCGACCCGGCCGCCGCGGTGGCCGCGGTGTCGGGTGTCGACGAGGTCGCCGGCCGCTACCGCACGGTGCCTATCGGTGAACACACCGTGCGGGTGTTGCTCGCCAAAAACCCCGCGGGCTGGCAGGAGGCGCTGTCGATGGTGGACAAGCAGGCAGCCGGTGTGGTGATCGCCGTCAACGGGCAGGTGCCCGACGGTGTGGATCTGTCCTGGCTTTGGGACGTCGAGTTCGAGAAGTTCGAGCGCACAGCCGTCGTGGCGGCCGGCGAGCGCGGGACCGATTTGGCCGTGCGGCTGGGGTACGCCGGCGTGGACCACACGTTGGTCCACGCCACCGTGGCGGCCATCGAGTCGTGTCCGCCCGGCCACGTCGAAGTGGTGGCCAACTACACGGCCTTCCTGCAGCTCAACCGGGTGCTGGAGCGGTCCAGATGAGGGGGGCGGCTGAGGCCGGAGACTCCACAGTCCGGATCGGGCTGGTACTGCCCGACGTGATGGGCACCTACGGCGACGGCGGCAACGCTGTCGTGTTGCGTCAGCGGCTACGACTACGGGGCATCGCTGCGGAGATCATCGAAATCACGTTGGCTGACCCGGTGCCCGAGGAATTGGACCTGTACACGCTGGGCGGCGCGGAGGATTACGCACAGCGGCTGGCCACCAAGCATCTGATCAAACATCCGGGCTTGCAGCGAGCGGCTTCGCGGGGGGCACCGGTGCTGGCCATCTGCGCGGCAATCCAAGTCCTCGGGAACTGGTACGAGACGTCGTCGGGGGAACGGGTCGCCGGAGTGGGCCTGCTCGATGCGACCACCTCGCCGCAGGACGTCCGCACGATCGGCGAGGTCATCAGCACGCCGCTGCTGTCCGGGCTGACCCAGCCCCTCACCGGTTTCGAGAACCACCGCGGCGGCACGGTGCTCGGTTCCGCGGCGTCACCGCTGGGGGCTGTGACCAAAGGCGCGGGGAACCGTGCCGGCGACGGCTTCGACGGTGCCGTGCAGGGCAGCGTGATCACCAGCTACCTGCACGGACCGTGCCTGGCCCGCAATCCAGAGCTGGCCGACCTGTTGTTAACCCGCGTGGTGGGTGACCTGCCGGCGCTGGAGCTGCCCGAGGTGGAGTTGCTGCGCCGCGAGCGGCTCGAGGCGTCACGGCGTTAGCGCCTAAACCCGCGCCTGATCAGCGCATCGCGCACCCGGTCGACGACGTCGTCGGGTCGGTCCTCTGCGATAACGCGCACCACGATCCAGCCCAGATCTTCGAGTTTCTTGAGCCGCCTGATGTCCTTCACATACTGCCTTCGATCACTGCGATGCTGGTCACCGTCGTATTCGGCTGCCACCCTAAAGGCCTCCCAGCCCATGTCGAGCAGTCCGATGAGTCGCCAGCCCTCATGCACCGGTATCTGCGTCGTGGGTGTCGGCATGCCCGCGTCGATCAACAGCAGTCGCAGCCAGCTCTCCTTAGGAGACGCGGCACCACCGTCGACAATCGGCAGCACTGACCTGAGCCGCCGCACACCACGGGCGCCCCGGTAGCGCTTGGCGAGCAGGCTCACGTCCTCCGCCGAGAAGGGTGTCGCGCGCATGAGCGCGTCAAGGCGTGGCACTGCCTTGGCGCGCGGCAGATGTCGGCCTAGGTCGAACGCTGTCCGCGCCGGGGTGGTCACCGGTAGCCGCGCGACGTAGGTGACCTCGTCGTCAGCGATGCGTTCAGCGCGCGCCACGAGCCCCCGCGGGGGTCTGGTGTTTGACCAGATCAGTTCGACCGTGCTGTCGTCGTCAACCCATTGGGCGCCGTGCAGCGCCGACGCCGCGACACCGGCCACCGCGCCCCGTCTACCAGACCGCAGCCAGGCTCCGACAGTCCTGTCGCGCAGCGATGGTTCGTGCCGGTTCGGGATATACACGTCGCGAAAGAGCGGCCGATGCCAGCGGCGAAGCTCATATTCAGTGAGCCGGCCCTGCGCCACCGCCTCGCTGCCGAGAAATACCTCCCCCATGGCGGAAATGCTTGCAGCCCGGACCGACACAGCACCGAAACTGTAGTTGGCGCGCAAGAGTGGGAGTAGTCACCACGGCAACTACAGTCTCGGCGAAACCGCAAAAGTTAAGCCATTGCGCGGCGGCCGGAGAGCGCCCGGCCCAGCGTCAGCTCGTCGGCGAACTCCAAATCGCCACCCATCGGCAGCCCCGATGCGATGCGCGTTACCACAAGCCCGGGAATGTCCCGCAGCATCCGTACCAGGTAGGTCGCGGTGGCCTCGCCCTCGGTGTTGGGGTCAGTCGCGATGATCACCTCGGTGATGTCGACGCCGTCGACCCGCTCACCTATCCGGTTGAGCAACTCGCGGATCCGCAACTGCTCAGGACCGACCCCCGACAGCGGGTCCAGCGCCCCACCGAGAACGTGGTACCGGCCGCGGAATTCGCGGGTGCGCTCGACGGCCTGGATGTCCTTCGCCTCTTCGACGACGCATACCTGTGAGCCGTCTCGGCGTGGATCGGCACAGATGCGGCAGCGCTCGTCGTCGGAGACGTTGCCGCACACCGCGCAGAACCGCACCCCGTCGCGGACTCTTGCCAACACCGCGGTGAGCCGGTCGATGTCTGCCGGCTCGACCGATAACAGGTGAAAGGCAATGCGCTGCGCACTCTTCGGCCCGATACCCGGCAGCTTGCCGAGCTCGTCGATCAGATCCTGGACCGGGCCTTCAAACAACTCAGACCCCCGGCATCCCCAGCGCGTCGCCCATGCCCCCCGCCAGCGGCCCGAGCCGGCTCTGCGCCAGCATCGTGACCTGCTTGGACGCGTCGGCCAGCGCCCCGATGACGAGGTCTTGCAGGGTCTCGACGTCTTCGGGGTCGACGACCTTGGGGTCGATCGCCACCGCGACTACCTCGCCGCTGCCCTTGACGGTGACCTGCACCAGTCCCCCGCCGGCCTGACCATGGACCTCGGTGTTGGCCAGTTGCTCCTGGGCCTCCATCAGTTGTCGCTGCATCTGCTCTGCCTGGGCGAGCAACGCAGACATGTCGGGCTGGCCTTCGGGTTGCATGACAGTCCCCTTGCGTCTTGGTCTCGGCTTGGTGTCGCTGTGCGTCAGACGGCGATTTGAGACTTCAGCGTAATCGTCCAACCGCTACCTTGGCCCGGTGCCAGTATCATCCTGTCGGCGTGTCGCGGCCGCGATAGCAACCGGCCTGCTCCTCGCCGCGTCGATGTTGATCACCCCGACAGCCGCCGCCGCGCCCATCGCGGGCAAGATCGTGTTTCTCGATCCCGGCCACAACGGGGCCAACGACGAGTCGATCAGCCGACAGGTACCCACCGGCCGCGGCGGCACCAAGAACTGCCAGGCCAGCGGCACCTCGACCAACGACGGCTATCCCGAGCACACCTTCGCCTGGGACACCACGCTACGTGTTCGCGCAGCGCTACACGCCCTCGGCGTGCGCACGGCGATGTCGCGCGGCAATGACAATGCGTTGGGGCCCTGCATCGACGAACGCGCCGCCACGGCCAACTCTCTGCATCCAAACGCGATCGTCAGCATCCACGCTGACGGTGGTCCACCTTCGGGACGGGGCTTCCACGTCAATTACTCCGCCCCGCCACTCAACGCCGCCCAGTCGGGCCCGGCCGTCCAGCTGGCGAGGGTGATGCGTGACCAGCTGGCGACGTCGGGCATCCCGGCGGCCAACTACATCGGCTCCGACGGCTTGAAAGGACGTTCGGACCTGGCCGGGCTGAACCTTGCGCAGTACCCGTCGGTCCTGGTCGAGCTGGGCAATATGAAGAACCCCGCCGACTCGGCGCTGATGGCCACCACCGCCGGCCGCCAGAAGTACGCCGACGCAGTGGTCCGAGGCATCGCGGCCTACTTGGGGGCGCAGCCTCCGGTCAACGCGCGCTAACGACCTCGTACCCTGGTGCCGGTATCGGTGCGCTGAAATGATGCACTCGGCGAGACGGACAACCGGGTTTCGGTGATGTACAAGCACTTCGGTGCAGTTCAGTGCCGTTCAGGGAGGTCCGTGACCGACGACATCGGAAGCCCCGCCCACCAGTTCGCCCCACAGGCCGACAACCTCGGTACTGTGCTCAAACCGATCGGTCCTGCCGCTGGCCAGCATGTGCAGCGCCCGGCAGATACCGCCCAAACTGACACCCGTCTCACCTACGGCGGCTGCGATTTCGTTGAACGCCTGCCGTTCGGAACAACGACGAAGTCCCATCACCACACCGATCGCCATATCGATTTCGTGACGCGACGATCCGCCGGCGTGCAGATTATGGTAGTTCGTGGCGCCCACGTCCATGATGTCGCGGGCGGTGGTCATGACTCAAACGTAGGTCAATCCGGTTAGTGCTCCGTAGAGTCCTTTGACCCTCGAACGGCGGTCGTTGGGCCCGAACGATGCTGGTCGCGTGCGATGTTCACCGCCATGACCAGAGTGTGGTACTCGCCCGTGCGTCAAGACCAACTCCCCGCAGTCCTTCACTCGAAGTTTGTCTGCGAAATGTAACTTTCAGCGCAATGCCGGGCCGGAATGAGCCCAGCATCAACCTTACGGTGACCTTTGGCCCTCGCGCCCGCACTGACATGCGGCGTACCAAGGATGTCGTGAGGCACAAGACACAACTACCGCAGGTTCTCGACGTCGATGTGACGACGAAGGGTCAGCTACCCGGCGCGGCTGAGTATGCGAGCAGCAAGATCGGAAAGCTCGGTCGGTTCACCCACCGGCCGGTGCTGCAGGCCCGCGTCAAACTGACAAGGGATCCTGATCCGGCGGTCGAGCGTGCCGTGGTCGCGCAGGCCAATCTCGACGTCAGCGGCCGACTAATCCGTGCCCAAGCCCGCGACATCACCGCGCGCGCAGCCATCGATCGGCTCGAGGCCCGGCTCCGGCATCAACTGGAACGGGCAGCCGGGCACTGGGAAGCGCGGCGCGGCGATCGAGCTGCCGCTGGTCCGCATGAGTGGCGGCACAAATCCGAGCCCACGCACCGGCCCAGCTACTTTCCCCGGCCGGCCGAACAACGCCGCATCGTCCGGCGCAAGTCGTTCACGCCGGCCGCCTGCACGATCGACGAGGCCACCGTCGAGATGGACCTGCTCGACTACGAGTTCCACCTATTCACCGAGAAAAGCACCCGATTCACCAGCGCCCTCTACCGTGCCGGCCCGACAGGGTACCGTCTGGCACAAGTGGAACCGGCGTCGCCGGAACAGCTGGCGCCGTTCGAGCTACCGCTGACCATCAGCCCCCATCCGGCCCCATGCCTCACCGTCGAGCAAGCGACCGAGCGCCTCGGCCTACTGGGACTGCCATTCCTGTTCTTCATCGATGCTGCCCAGGGCCGTGCCTGCGTGCTGTACCACCGCTACGACGGGCACTACGGTTTGATCACTCCGGCAGGCTAGCGGTCGGCTAGTACGTCCCCACTTCTTGCTCAGGGGGAAGTTTGCCGGTCGCTTGGAAGACGACCCGCCGGCCGACCTGGACGGCGTGGTCGGCGAACCGCTCGTAGAAGCGGCCGAGCAACGCAACATCGATGGCGGCGGGGACCCCGTGCTTCCACTCGCGATCCATCAGCACGGCAAGCAGCTGCCGATGCGGGCCGTCCATCGCATCGTCCTGTTCTCGGATATGAGCGGCCGTCGCTGGATCACGAGTCCGCAGAACTTCTTGTGCACGGCTGGCCAAATCGACCGCGACCCTACCCATCTCAGCAAACAAGCCGTTGACTTCCTCGGGTAGTACGTGGTCTGGATGCCGCCGCCGGGTGATCTTGGCCACATGCACGGCCAATGCTCCCATCCGATCCACATCGGCAACGACCTGGATCGAGCTCACGATGCTGCGCAGCTCACCGGCCACTGGCTGCTGTAGTGCCAGCAACTTGATGGCGCTCTCTTCGGCCTGAGTGCTCATCGCCACGATCTGGTCCTGGCCGCTGATCACCCGCTCCGCCGCGGCAAGGTCGGCCTGCAACAGCGCCCCGGTCGCCCGCTCCATCGCCGCCCCGGCCAGGCCGCACATCTTTCCGAGCTGGTCGCTGAGCTCCGATAGCTTTTCGTGGTAGACGGTCCGCATTGCGCCGGCCTTCCCGTGGTTGTGGCGAGTGCCTTAGTGGCGAGTAACTTAGTCTTGGCCGCCATGGGCCTAAGGCCCCGTTCTACACGCGTGCGACCGCTTGACTCAAGTGGTCGATGAACTCAAGTGGTCGATGAACCAGTCACGGGCGAGCTTCGCGACCTGTTCAAGCGTGCCGGGTTCTTCGAATAAATGGGTGGCCCCGGGAACCACGACCAGCTTGCACTCCCCGGGTATCGCGGCTTGTGCTCGTCGGTTCAGTTCAAGAACCATCTCGTCGCGTCCACCCACGATCAGCAGGGTCGGCGCGACGACGTTGGACAGCGCGCTACCCGCGAGATCGGGACGACCGCCGCGGGAGACAACCGCCCTCACCGTCACCCGGGGATCGGTGGCCGCGACCAGCGCCGCGCCCGCGCCGGTGCTCGCACCGAAGTAGCCGACCGCAAGCGACGTGGTGTCGGACTGGCCGGCCAGCCAACCGGTGACGTCGACGAGCCGGGACGCAAGCAGCTCGGTGTCGAAGACGTTGGCGCGGTTGCGTTCTTCGGCCGGAGTGAGCAAGTCGAACAGCAGAGTGGCGAGCCCGGCCGCGTTCAAGACCTCGGCGACGTATCGGTTGCGGGTACTGTGCCGACTGCTTCCGCTGCCGTGCGCGAAGACCACGACACCACTCGGGTGCTCTGGGATGGTGAGATGCCCGGCCACCGACACCGTCCCTACGGTCACGTGGATTTCCTCATCGCGGAGCGGCGGGGCGGCGGCGCTACCGGTCGCGGTAGCCGGCCGATAACCGTCACTTGCACGATCAAGTAGGGCAACCACCTCGTCGTCGGACGTCTGGGTGAAGTTGCGGTAACCCTGCCCGACCGCGGCGAAGAACGCGGGGGTGTTCAGGCACACCACCTCGTCGGCGTAACCGGTAAGTCTCTCGACGATGTCGTCGGGGCCGATGGGAACCGCCAGCACCACCCGACTCGCCCCCTGGGCGCGGGCGACCTGACATGCCGCCTGAGCGGTCGCGCCGGTCGCCATGCCGTCGTCGACGATCACCGCGATCCGCCCCGTCAGCAAGATCCGGTCACGACCGCGGCGGAAGCGTTCGGAACGGCGTTGCAGCTCGGTCCGTTGCTGCCGCTCGACCTCGTCCATCGCGTCGTCGCGCAGGCCCGCCGCACGCACGACGGAGTCGTTGATTACCCGAACCCCGTCTTCGCCGATGGCGCCGAATGCCAGCTCGGGCTGCGCCGGTACGCCGAGCTTGCGCACCACAAGGACGTCGAGTGGGGCCCGCAGTGCCGTTGCGACCTCAAAGGCCACCGGTACCCCACCCCGGGGCAGGCCGAGGATGACGACATTCTGGCCGCGAAATGGCTCCAGGCGCCGGGCCAGTTTGCTACCGGCGTCAAAACGATCGTCATACAGCTTCATGTATGCAAGTCTGCCGCGGTGCGATGATCTGCCGATACGGGATTAGGTCCTTTAACCGACTGACTAGGGTCCCTGGCACCACGTGCGCGAACGGATCAGGACCGCACACCGATCGCCCCTTCCAGCTCACTCAGCGACTGCTCAGTCAGCGGTATCAGGGTGTCGATGTCGGTTATCACGTCGCCGCCGGCGACGTACCCAAAGCCGATGCGGTCCGCATATGAGCACGTCGTGACATTCAACGCCTGGCCGTCGTAGACGGCCGACACCGGATAGATCTCCTCGATATGCGCTCCGTTCCAATACATCTCGGTAGAGGGCCCGGGAACGTACGAGATCGGCAGGTTATACCCGGTGCGGACCTTCGGTGCGAACGGCAGCATCGGTAACAGCACCGTGGGACCGATAGCCGGGGCGAGTAGCAGAAGGGACACCCCCGCGCCCCGGTTGGCGATCTGGCGTTTTCCTTCCGACATCGACCGATGGATCAACTTCAGCCGTTCGGCCGGCTCGTTGAGATCGGTGCCCAACGGGCACAGCCAGGCGCCGAACATGTTGCCGTGCTGGTCTTGCGGCCCGTTCCCGCGGCCCCGCACTGTGATCGGGCAGATGGCCACCAGCGACTGTTTGGGTAATTCTGCACGGCCGAGCAGCCAGCTACGCAGCACCCCGGCCACGACCGCGGTGACCGCATCGTTGCCGGTAACTCCTGCGGTGCGTTGCAGGGCCCGGATGCGCTTCTTGGGCCAACTACCGGCTGCGACCGTACGCTCGTGTCCAAGTCGCCGATTGAACCGCATGTACGGAGCGGTTAGCGGCAGCACCGTCGTGTCCCCCGTCAGGCTGGCCACCACCGTCGACATCTCTCCGGTGACTACTCGTTCGACCAACCCGAAGCTCGACACCCCCGCACTCACCAACGACCGAAGTATCGGGAAGGGATGAGGTAGCCGCAGGGCCCGGCGGGTCTCCCGGGCATTCGGCTCACGACGTGGTTCCACATGGAACGCCGGCATTGACCGGCGCTTCTTATCGGGGCTCAACGCATCGGTGATCATCCGGAAGCCTGCCACACCATCCATGCCGGTGTGGTGCACCTTGATGTACATCGCGAAGCAGCCATCGTTGAGCCCATCGATCAAGTACGACAACCACATTGGATGTGACCGGTCGAGCGGCTCGGCATGTAGCCGACTGACCAGCCGCCACAATTCGTCGCGCCCGGAGCCCGGCGGCAGGGTGTGGCGCTTGCAGTGTTCACTCAAGTCGACGGTGGCGGCTTCTCGCCAAACCCAGCCGCCGCCGGTTTCCATGCCACGATGTGGATATCGGCGGAACAGCGGGCGTACGGGGTCTCGCCCCGCGAGTTCCTGCCGATGCAGTTGATCGACATAGCCGGGACCCGCATCAGCCGGTGGGGTCACGATCAGGACAGCACCGATGTTCAGTGGGTTGGCCAGTACTTCCGCGGTCATCATCGACGCGTCCAACGGATCGAGCCAGTCCACCGCACACCTCGCTCAGTCAGGTCGGTCAGAGTCAGGCGTTGTCGGCGAACTCCCAATGAGGCCCGACTGCGCCAGCGCCGCATCGACGAAACGCTGGACAGGACGCGCCTGGAAGAACCCAGTGTGGCCACCGTGATACCAGACGATCTCCGGTCTTCCCCAGTGCTCCCACAGTCGGGCCACCTGCTTGTGGGGGTGGACGAGCCGGTCGGCGATCCCGGCGTAGATGAAACGGCCGCGCATCGGCACGCGCGGCTCCAGCGACAGCGGCGACAGCATCGTCCCGATCGGTTCGGCCAGAGCCACCGTGTGCCGGCGCGGGTCGCCGCGGCCGGCGTGGCGCCCGAGAAGCTCGATCAGATCGGCCACCGGAACGCCAAGGACGGCGCACGTGAGGCCATCTTCGAGGCTTGCGACAAGTGACGTGACATAGCCGCCAAGCGAGATGCTGTTCAAGCCGATCGGCGACTCGGGTTGCTGCGACCTGATCCACGACAACAGCCGCCTGACGTCCCAGACCGCCTGGGCGGTCGCGTGCACGTTGTCCATCACGTCCTCGCCGGGAAACGCGGCACCCTTCGGCAGTCCTCGTGCCCGCGGCCCGTGCATCGGCAGGACCGGTAGGACGACATTCAGGCCGAGATCCTCATGCAAATGCCACGCCCGGAACAACGCCAGATCAAGAGCGGCCCGGCCCATCTCCGCGCCGTGCGTGCACACCAGCCAAGGCCGAGGCTCCGGGTGGCGCAGCAGCATTGCGTACTCGCGATGGTTGGCGGTGTAACTCAGCCAGCGTTCCCGGCCCGGTTCGCCCGCACAAAGTGTGTAGCCACTATCGAAGACCATGCGCTCGTGGGACCGCCTGCGGCCCTTCGCTTGCCGGATGGTGACGTCGGTCAGCGGCGGAGGCGCAGCGAAGAACCGCTCGGGGTTGTCCAACCACCCTTTGCGGCGATAGAAATCGATTGCAGACTCCACTTCGCGGTTGATCCGGTCGAAGGCGTGCACACCGCTGGCCGACCGGCGCATCCGGAACCCGAGAAGCACGATTTCGTCGCGAAAGGCATGCGCGGCAAGCGCGATCGTGGGACGCGCTACCGGAAGCGCATGCGGCTCACCGTCAAGATAATCTCGCCACGACTGCGCGTAGTAGCGGCCGGTTCTTGCAAACGGTCTGACCACCGCATCCAGCGCTCCCGCACCGGGTGGCCTTGCCTTGTTCGACATCTCGAGTCCCTACCGGGGACGGACGACGATCACTGGTGCCTTTGCACCCTGGGCGACCGCCGAGCTGACTGAGCCCAGCAACATGCCGGTGAACCCTCCGCGGCCGCGACAGCCCACGACGACCAGCTGAGCCTGTTGCGATTCGTCGATGAGCCAGCGCGCCGGCTTGTCGCACACGATCCGCCGCTGCACAGAGACGTCGGGATATTGCTCCCGCCAACCCGCCAGACGTTCGCCCAGCAATTCGTGTCCCTCGTCTTCGTATTGCCGCCAGTCCATGCCGATGATCGGGAAGACGCCGACGTCGCTCCACGCGTGCAAAGCCACAAGATCCACCCCTCGTCGCGATGCTTCGTCGAAAGCCAGAGCGATCGCCTCCTCCGAGGCCGGTGACCCGTCGATGCCCAGCAAGATGGGTGAGGTGGTATCGGGCGCCTGAGCTTCGTCGGCATGGACGACCGCAACCGGGCAATGCGCGTGGTGAACCAAGCCCCTGCTGACTGAGCCCAGCACCGCGCGGCCAAAGGCACCCATGCCACGGCTACCGACGACGACCATGTGTGCTTCCTTGGATGCGTTCACGAGCGTGTTAGCGACGCCCGAACGCCCCGCCTCGATGTGCACAACCGGCTGTCGCGATTCGCCTGCGCTGGCGTGCAACGTCTTCTGCGCCTGCTCGATGACCTGCCGCGCGTTATCTTCCTGCCATTCGGTGAAGTCTGACTGCAACGACGCCACAGGCCAGCTGACGACCACCGGAGCGATGACGTGCATCAGGGTGACAGGCATGTCGTGCACTGTGGCTTCGTACGTCGCCCAGCGCACCGCGGCATCAGATTCCGCAGATCCGTCGACACCGACCAGAATTCCTAGTTTCGTTGCAACGTCGGACATTCCGCACGCCCCTGTTCTCTACTTCGCAAAACGACCGAAGACGTTCGAACTTCGCTCGCAGTAACTCGCCGGCAATAACTGCTCGCCGGCAATAACTGTATGTGCCAGGCAACGCGCGCCAGCAGGGCCGTTGGTCCCCTGACAGGGTGCCAGTGGTCCTCGACGACGCGTGACCCCAGGTGGGCCATTCGGCTCTGAAACCCCGCTTACCCGTGAACCGAACGCGGCGGGACGATGCGCAGCGCCAACGCACCCAGCGCCAGCACAGACACCGCCGGCGTGACGGACAGCAAGATCGCCCAAACCGGCGCGACGCCTTCCCCCCTCAGTACCTTCACCAGTGTGAATACCGCAACAAGCCAGCTGACGCCATCGGCCGCCAGCGTCACCGCCGCCGCGACCGCGGCCGCACGCCCGAGCCCGTAGTGTCGATAGCCGGTACCGATCAGCAGCGCCGCGACGGGCGCAACTAGGACGACTGCGCCGAGCCACGGCCGGTCCGCACCCAGCCGCAGACCAGGCACCAACAGGAACGCCGCCAGCACCGCCGCGCCGATGACGCCCGCCAACGCCATGCCCCGAGTATTCGCCACGGCCACCATTCTGCCGAAGCCAGAACCGCGATTCGCAGTCAGGTCGTGGTCCACCACAGTGGCGTCTTCCCTGCCGAGTGTTGATTACCCTGGATTTGGGCGCACCGGCGACGTCAATGGACCGGCCTCGCTGACGGCACGTACCGCCGACAAGTCGGCGGTACGGTCCACATGACCTTCCAACCCTCGCTACGTAGCGTCGACCGCGGTGCAAGGGTGGAGAACTTCCTTGGGGTGTTCCGACGCATTGTGACGGTGTTGTGTAGTCCGGAGGGTAGGTCCACGAGCAGCGCCAGGTCTACGACACGCTGGCCAGCCCCATGGTTCTTCGCCCACAACTCCAAGTTTTCGATCCGATAGTCCAGCTTGTTGCCGTTGATGTGGTGCACCGTTTCTTCGGGCAGAAGTTCACGTCCAAGATGTTCCGCCATCACGAGACGGTGGCAGTAGGCATACCCCGGAGCGTTTGCACGCGGATCATCTCTCCCCACAAAAATGCGAGGGTACCCGGTCTGGTGCGAGGGTACCCCGTCTGGCGAGATGACGGGTTCAGGGCAAGGCCCTACAGTCATTCTGTGATCTTGCCTGACACCAACGGGGATCGCCTGATGCAGCGTATCGCCGCCCTGTACGCCAACGACGCGCAATTCGCTGCCGCACGACCCAGAGCGGCGGTGTCGGCGGCCATCGACGAGCCCCCGCTGCGGTTGCCTGGCCTCGTGCAAACCGTCATGGAGGGGTATGCCGACCGGCCCGCGCTCGGCCAGCGCGCCGTCGAGTTCGTCACCGATCCGCAGACCGGGCGCACCACCGCCGGGCTACTGCCCCGCTTCGAGACCGTCAGCTACGCCGAACTATGGGACCGCGCCCGCGCCGTTGCCACCGCGCTTGCTGCCGGCGGTGTGCAACCCGGCGACCGCGTCTGCTTCCTTGGATTCGCCAGTATCGACTACACGATCGTGGACCTCTCGCTGATCCGGATTGGCGCGGTACCGGTACCGCTGCAGACCCCCGCACCGGTCGCACAACTACAGCCGATCGTCGCCGAGACCGAACCGGCCGTGATCGCGACCAGTGTCGACTACCTGGCCGACGCCGTGGAGCTGGCGTTGTCGGGCCATGCCCCCGCCCGACTGGTGGTATTCAACTACCGTCCGCAGGTCGACCATCAGCAAGAAGTATTGGAGGCCGCCAAGGCCCGGCTGGCCGATGCCGACAGCGCGGTGGTCCTGGAGACCCTCGCCGACGTGCTCGCGCGTGGCGCTGCCCTGCCCACAGTTCCCGCATTCGTCGCCGACCAGGACAACCCGTTGGCCCTCCTCCTTTACACCTCCGGCAGCACCGGGACCCCAAAGGGCGTCATGTGTCCGGAGCGCCTGGTCCTCAAGGGCTGGCGCCGCTCGAGGGTGGCAACCTTTGGCCCGCACGGCCCCGATCCCTCGATCGTCCTCGGCTTCATGCCGATGAGCCACCTGCTGGGGCGTCACGTCATCCTCTACAAGACCCTCGGCAACGGCGGAACCGTGTACTTCGCGGCCAAGAGCGACCTGTCGACGTTGCTGGAGGATCTCGCGCTGGTGCGGCCCACCCAGGTGCACTTCGTGCCGCGCGTCTGGGAGATGTTGTTCGAACAGTTCCAGAGCGAGGTGGACCGACTCTCCGGTGTGCAGCCGGATCGATCGCTTGAGGCCATCCAGACACAGGTACTGGCCGACCTGCGCCAGAACCTGCTCGGGGGGCGGATAGTCACCGCGATCACCGGCTCGGCACCCACCTCGCCGCAGCTGCGCGCCTGGGTGGAATCGCTACTGGATGATGTGCATCTGCTCGACCCATACGGTTCGACTGAGGCCGGCGCAGTGTTTGCCGACGGCCGGCTGAGCCGCCCGCCCGTTATCGATTACAAGCTCGTCGATGTCCCGGAGCTTGGTTACTTCCACACCGACCAGCCGCACCCCCGCGGCGAGCTGCTAGTCAAATCGATTGACATGTTCCCGGGCTACTACAAACGCCCCCAGCTGACCGCCGAAGTGTTCGACCCCGATGGCTACTACCGCACCGGCGACATCATGGCCGAGGTCGGACCCGACCACCTCGTGTATCTGGACCGCCGCAACCGCGTGCAGAAGCTGGCACAGGGCGAGTTCGTCACCGTGTCGAAGCTGGAGGCTGTCTTCAGCACAGCCCCGCTGGTCAGACAGATCTACGTCTACGGCAACAGCGCCCGCGCCTACCTGTTGGCCGTTGTCGTGCCCACCGAGGACGCCGTGGCGCGCTACGACGCCAAGACGCTCAAGACCCTCGTCATCGATTCGCTGCACAGCGCCGCCAAGACAGCCGGACTGCAGTCCTACGAGATCCCCCGCGACGTCCTCGTCGAGACCACGCCGTTCATGCTCGAGAACGGACTGCTCACCGGAATCCGAAAGCTCGCCCAGCCCAAGCTCAAGGAACACTACGGACCGCGCCTCGAGCAGCTCTACGCCGAGCTGGCCGAAGCGCAGGCCTGCGAACTACGTGCGCTGAGGCACGGCGGCGCCGAGCGCCCCGTGCTCGAGACCGTGAGCCGGGCGGCGGCCGCCCTGCTGGGCACGGCAGCCTCCGATCTGGCTCCCGACGCCCGCTTCACCGATCTGGGCGGGGACTCGTTGTCCGCGTTGACGCTTGCCAAGCTACTGCGCGAGATCTTCGGCATCGAGGTGCCGGTCGGCGTGATCGCCAGCCCGGCCACCGACCTGGCGGCGATCGCGAAATACATCGGAACCGAATGCAGCGGTGCGACCAACCGGCCGACCTTCGCCGGCGTGCACGGGCGCGAAGCCACCGAGGTGCACGCCCGCGATCTGACCCTGGACAAGTTCGTCGACGCCACCACCCTGGCGGGCGCCCCGACCCTGCCCGGACCCAGCCCCGAGGTGCGCACCGTGCTGCTCACCGGCGCAACCGGCTTCCTCGGGCGCTATCTGACGCTGGAATGGCTCGAGCGCATGGGCCAGGTCGACGGCAAGCTGATCGCCCTGGTGCGCGGCAGAGATGCCGCCACCGCCCGCGAGCGCCTGGACAACACCTTCGACAGCGGCGACCCCGACCTGCTGCGGCACTACCGCGAACTGGCCGCCCACCATCTGGAGGTCATCGCGGGCGACAAGGGCGAGCCAGACCTCGGCCTGGACCCGGTGACCTGGCAGCGCCTGGCCGACACCGCCGACCTGATCGTTGACTCGGCGGCACTGGTCAACCACCTGCTGCCCTACCGCGAGCTGTTCGGGCCCAACACCCTGGGCACTGCCGAGCTGATCCGTATCGCGCTCACCACCAGGTTGAAGCCGTTCGTCTACGTCTCGACAATCGGCGTAGCGGCGCAGATCGCCCCGGAGTCGTTCACCGAGGACGCCGATATCCGAACAATCAGCCCGACCCGCAGTATCGACGACAGCTACGCCAACGGCTACGCCACCAGCAAGTGGGCCGGCGAGGTGCTGCTGCGCGAGGCCCACGACCTGTGCGGGCTGCCAGTGTCGGTGTTCCGCTGCTCGATGATCCTCGCCGAGCCCCGCTACGCGGGGCAGCTCAATCTGCCCGACATATTCACCCGGCTGATGCTGAGCCTGGTCGCCACGGGAATCGCGCCCGGGTCGTTCTACGAGCTCGACGCCAACGGCAACCGCCAGCGCGCGCACTACGACGGGCTGCCGGTGGGTTTCATCGCCGAGGCGATCTGCACGCTCGGCGAGCCGCTGCAAACCGGGTTCCAGACTTACCACGTGATGAACCCGCACGACGACGGTATCGGCCTCGACGAGTGCGTCGACTGGCTAGTCGACGCAGGCTATGGGATTCAGCGCATCCCCGAGTACGGCGCCTGGTTGCAGCGGTTCGACACGGCCCTGCGCGCCCTACCGGAGCAGCAGCGTCAGGCCTCGCTGCTGCCGCTGCTGCACAACTACCAGCGGCCGGCGAAACCGATCCCTGGGTCGATGGCACCCACCGACCGCTTCCGCGCCGCGGTGCAGAAGGCCAAGATCGGACCCGACAAGGACATCCCGCACATCACCGCGGCGATCATCGCCAAATACGTGACCGACCTGCAGGTGCTCGGCCAGCTATAGCACGCCGCGGTAGCCCCACCGGTCACGATCGTGCAGATGGGTACGAGCCGACGAATGGCCCCCCAGAATAGGACTTCGTCCCCTACCGGTGACCTTGAGAGGGTGGTGGGATTCAACCATGGCAGGTTACCCACATGTCGAGGAGGCATTATGAGCAAACTTCCTGTGCAACACCATCCGCGGTCATTCTGGCCCGAGTTCTCCGACCTATTCGCCGGTCTGCCATCGTGGCCGAGCCTGCGTCCGGTGTTTGGCAACCACATCGTCCCGGTCGAGGACGAGCTGAAGGATGGCAACTATGAGCTACGCGCCGAGATCCCCGGGGTCAACCCCGACAAGGACATCAACATCACCGTTCGCGACGGTGTGCTGACGATCAAGGCGGAGCGAACGGAAAAGAAGGACTCCAACGGACGGTCGGAGTTCTCTTACGGCTCATTCATGCGCTCGGTCACGCTGCCGGCCGGCGCCGATACGGACGCCATCAAGGCGAGCTACGACAAGGGCATCCTTACCGTCTCGACGCCGGTTTCCGAGGCGAAGGAAGCCGCCGAAAAGCGTATTTCGGTTCAATCCGCGGACTGACCCAATTCAACGGTCCCGGAGTAGCCGAATACTCCGGGACTCACACCGCCAGAAGGGAAAACGCCATGAGCGGCAGCCAGCAGGGTCACGTCTGCAAGGACTGGACCGTAGAGGTGTCGATCGACGAACACTCAGGACTTACCCGGGCGAAGGCCCGGCTGCGCTGGCGGGAAAGGGAGTTGGTGGGCGTGGGCATGGCCAGGCTGAATCCGGCCGACCGGAACGTCGCCGAGGTCGGCGACGAACTCGCTGTCGCCCGCGCCTTGTCGGATCTGGGGAAACGGATGTTGACGGTGACGACGGAGGATATCGAGGCCGTCACCCATGAGCCGGCGGAATTCCTGTACTGACAATTCCTGTACTGACGTAGCACTCATCGGAGACGGAGACAGCGATGACCCGTGCAAGAGGCCGCATTCAAAGTTCACCCAAGCGGGTCTTTCGTGACCGTCGCGAAGCGGGCCGGATACTGGCCGATTTGCTGGGCGCATACCGCGGGCGTGAGGATGTTGTCGTCCTCGGCCTCGCCCGCAGCGGACTTCCTGTCGCCTGGGAAGTGGCGGCGGCCCTTGGGGTTCCGCTTGATGCATTCATCGTGCGTAAACTTGGCGCCCCCGGTCATGAGGAGTTCGCCGTGGGCGCGTTGGCCAGCGATGGTCGAGTCGTTGTGAACGACGACGTGCTGCGGGCGTTACAAGTCACGCCGCAGCAGCTGCGCGACGTCGCCGAACGTGAGGGACGTGAACTGACCCGACGCGAGGCCGCCTACCGCGGGGGCCGCCCGCCGGCCGACGTCGCCGGCAAGACGGTGATCCTCGTCGATGACGGGCTCGCGACCGGGGCCAGCATGTTCGCCGCGGTACAGGCGTTGCGGGAGGCTGAACCAGCCCAGATCGTCATCGCGGTGGCTGCGGCACCGGAGTCGACCTGCCGGGAGTTCGCCGGCATCGTCGATGACGTCGTATGCGCGACGATGCCCACGCCCTTCCTCGCGGTCGGCGAGGCATTCTGGGACTTCAGCCAAGTCAGTGATGAGGAGGTCCGTGACCTCCTTGCCACTCCCACTGAGGGGGTAGCCGTCTCGGCTACCCGGTCCAGGGAGACGGCGGCGGACCTGATCCGTCGATCCGCCGTTGACGCGCCGGGCGGTGTATCACCGACAGGCGCGCTAGAAGAGATCATCGGCGATGCGTGCATCGTGTTGATCGGCGAGAGTTCGCATGGCACACATGAGTTCTACGAGGCACGCGCCAGGATCACGAAATGGTTGATCGAGGAGAAGGGTTTCTGCGCCGTTGCCGCGGAGGCGGATTGGCCCGACGCCTACCGGGTGAATCGGTTTGTTCGCGGCCTAGGCGAGGATCAATCCGCCAACGAGGCGTTGAGTGGGTTCGAGCGTTTTCCCGCCTGGATGTGGCGCAACACCGTGGTTCGAGACTTCGTGGACTGGCTGCGTGAACACAACCAACTCTGCCGGGAGCGTGACGAACGCCAGACCGGGTTCTACGGTTTGGACCTGTACAGCCTGCATCGATCGATGCAGGAAGTGATCGCCTACCTCGACACGGTCGACCCACGGGCGGCGGCGCGGGCGCGGGACCGGTACGCGTGCTTCGACCACACCTCGGCCGACGACGGCCAGGCCTACGGATTCGCCGCCGCCTTCGGCGCGGGTCTGACATGTGAGCACCAAGCGATCGAGCAACTGGTCGAGATGCAGCGCAACGCACTGGATTACGCGCGCCGGGACGGGCTACTTGCCGAGGACGAGGCCTTCTACGCACAGCAGAACGCGCAAACCGTCCGCAACGCGGAGGTCTACTACCGTGCGATGTTCGGCGGGCGCGTCACGTCCTGGAATCTTCGTGACCAGCACATGGCCGAGACGTTGCAGGCATTGCTGGCCCATCTGGACCGCCATCCCGAGCGCGAGCCTGCCCGAATCGTGGTCTGGGCGCACAACTCTCACGTCGGCGACGCGCAAGCCACCGAAGTGGGTGCCGATGGGCAACTCACGCTCGGGCAGCTGGTTCGCGAACGACACGGCGACGCATCCCGCCTGATCGGGCTGACCACGTACGCCGGCACCGTCACCGCAGCCAGCGAATGGGGCGGCGATGCCGAGCGCAAGGCCGTCAGACCCGCCCTCAACGGCAGCG
>Ga0114921_10000227_pt1 | contig 23222 bp, 20 predicted proteins | sample BentaG_FD_87016 | JGI IMG/M metagenome (GOLD analysis project Ga0114921, IMG submission 87016) | Deep subsurface microbial communities from South Atlantic Ocean to uncover new lineages of life (NeLLi) - Benguela_00093 metaG | ecosystem: Environmental > Aquatic > Marine > Oceanic > Sediment ... | reverse complement strand
GGTGAAAGTCTTGGCAGCAAATCCTCCCATTTTAAGAGAGGGGCCAAAGGCCAGGTTGAAATCAAAACCTGCTCCCCGGTTGTAATAGGAGCTTCCAAACAGATCTTTACTTAAAAACATGACCCCAACCGTCGATTTTTCGAGAAAATCCCTTTTGATACGAAAAACCGCATAATTGGCCTTTCTGATATTTACTTGTTCATCGTCTTCCTCATAAGAAGTACGATCTGTTAAAATATTTAGAAATCCAATATCATATTTCCCGGCTTTCCCAGTTATTCTAACCCCCCCGATTACGGGAATTTCCCGGCCATCTTCTGATAGCCCGATGGTCCGACTGAAAAAGAAGAGGGTCGATGGAGGCTCCATCGCACGGTATCTTTCTCCAAATCGAAATATGTCAGCCCCTTCAAGAAAGAATCCCCTTTTTTCTGGGAAGAAAAGACTGAAGCGTGTCAAGTTGAACTGTTCCTGGTCAGCTTCAACCTGGGCGAAGTCTGTGTTGACAGTCAAGTCTGCTGTAATGTTTGATGTCAGGCGGTACTTAAGATCGTATCCTAAATCCCCGGACCTGTCGAAGGGATCACCCTCTTCTTCCTGGACACCACCACCAATAATGAAAGGCATATGCTGGAGCTTTTTCTTCTGACTCAGATTATCCAATCCAGTGAGATGCCCGCAGATAGAGACTTTGTATTTTCCAAACCATCCATACTCCCGAAGAATAGGTGCCCAGTAGCTTTCTTCCCTCTTTCGAGCGATGTGACGGCCAAAATTAATACCCCAAGTCTGGTTGTTGCCTTTTCTGAAACTGAGAGTATAAAATGGGATAGCTATCTCTGCTGTCCAGCCTTGACCGGTCCTTCTCACCTTAGCCATCCATATTCCATCCCAGTTCCAGTTGATATTGCTGCCTTCATCCCTGATGAGAGCGTCCCGCCGGGCTCCAAAAGGATTGATGACAAAATAAAAGGCATTGCGGTGGTCATGAAAGGTGTCGATAATGATTTCAAAATAATCATTATCCTTAAGGTCAACGTCCCGTCTCATCTCATTGGCTACAATCTTATTGGGCTGGCTGTCAAAGCAGATAAGACCAATATAGAGATTGTTATCATCATACAGGATTCTTATCTCAGTCATTTCGCTGGCAGGCTCTCCTTCACTGGGCTCTCGCTGAGTTAATTCACTTACAACCTGGGTTTTCATCCAGGCTGGTTCATCCAAGTTTCCATTCACTGTGATCTGATCAGATGTTTTCAGGGCAGCCATTTTGCACTCACTGGAACCTTGGCCTAAGAGGAAGGGCGAAGAAAAGATGAGGAGTGCTGCAGTGAAAATATGAATGATCTTTGCATTGTTAATCATTATCTTACACATCTTGCCAGAGTAGAATTTTTAATAGAACAATATAAACAATACACACACAAATTACTACGATTAAATCATCTTAATGTTATGGAAGTTATTTTTATGTTTTTCTCATTCTAACCGTTTTCACATTTGAATTCGGAAAAAGAGTTGCAGGAATGTTTGGATATGTGTAAATTCTTAGGTAACATAAATTATGGAATCATGACGGAAAGGAAGAAAAAAATTAGGTGTGAATGGGGGACAGAGGATTCTCTCTATTTAGATTATCATGATAAGGAATGGGGAGTCCCTGTCCACGATGACCGGAGATTATTTGAATTTCTGGTACTGGATACAATGCAGGCGGGATTGAGCTGGTTTATTATCCTTAAAAAGCGCGAAAACTTCAGAAAAGCGTTTGATAACTTCGATCCCAGCAAGATCGCTAAATATGATGAGAAGAAAATAAAGAAGCTTCTTTCCGATAAGGGTATCATACGAAATCGGCGTAAAATCGAAGCCACCATTCAGAATGCCAGAGCATTCCTAACTGTCCAGGAAGAATTCGGAAGCTTCGACGCCTATATCTGGCAGTTCGTCAATGGAAAGCCCAAGAAAAATTCCTGGAAATCTATACAAGAAATCCCAGCGAAATCAAAAGAGTCAGATGCTATGAGCAAGAATCTAATCAAGCGAGGCTTTAAATTCGTCGGCTCAACTATCTGTTATGCCTTTATGCAGGCAGCGGGAATGGTGAATGACCATACAGTTCGCTGCTTCCGGTATAGTGAAGTCACGGAAGCAATTACCCCTATTTAAGCCTCTGTAAATAAAGAATTTTGGAATAATCTTTCGTCCGTCCCTTCCTCCATGGGTCTATTTTGGGTCAGTGAGGAATAGTTTTCAGATAATCTCTCTATGGCATCTTTCATCAGCTTTGTGCTGGATTGGATATAAACTTCCTCAGAAATTTTAAAACTGCGATGGCGCAATAACCGTTGAATAATTAGGGGATCAATTTCATTTTCATGGAGTCTTGATGAATATGTCCTTCTTAAATCTCTGAATTGTAAGCCCGCGATATTTGCCCGCCTGCAAGCGTTCCTGAAAGCCCTGTCAATGCTATTCAAAGGCTGTAACTCTTTTGTGTGTGAATTCAGATAATAAAAAACATATTTGGTTTTGCCGTTGTTTTCTGCTATTAGCTCTTTGAATAGCTCTTTCACGTCGGAAGTAATTAATCAGGTTTTACTCTATTTTAACATTGACTTGACACATAAAAATTTGGCCTTTATATATTAACAGAGAATAAAAAAAACAAAAGGAAGGAACAATGAAAAAAAAGAAATTTGATACTTTATTTTGTTTGTTCTTCTTTGCTAATGCTATTTTTTTCCCAAAATGCTATGCACAAATTGACTCGCCAATAGAAATTGAGTATGCAAAACGGACCTACAAATTGTTGATACCAACCCAAACCCAAATCCAAGTGCATTCTGTAAAAAAGCCCGAAATTGATACCTTTCTTATTTTGAAGATTAAGGGAATTTCTTCCGATGAATTTGAAAAAATTGAAAAGGATGATATTTATGTAATGGTTGAAGAGCGACGTTGGAATCCGAGCATCACACAAATCAGGAAGGATAAATTGACGGAAAAAACTCTATACATAATTCTTGGTATAGTTGTTCCAAAAGATGTTTTTGAATTTACCCTCTATTTAGGAGATTATACGCCTGAGATCATTAAAGCAGAAGAGAAAATTCATGACGAATTAGAAATAGAAAGTCTTGATTTGACGTATTCTAGTCAAACAAATCTGAATAAATAATGGTATTACAACATTATTTAATGCAATGGGAGCCTAGGCTTTAGGATCTTTGGCTTCCACTCGCCTCAATTCTCCTTCAATCCCGCCAGCCTTTTCTTTGCATCCTCAACCTCAGCAATACCAGGATCAGCGTCTTTCCAGAGGTCGAGGAATTTCTCGTAACGTTGTTTAGCTTTGGTTTTGTTGCCTCTTTGCTCATACAGCTCTGCTAACCTGTAATAATACTTGGGATGAATAAGATACCGCTCTTCTCGCTGTAGATCAAAGACAATCAGCCGTTCGTATTCTGCAATAGCCTTGTCGATTTCTCCTTTCTGTCGATAAGCCCTGGCTAATACGTCCTTAAGGAACGGCACGTTATGAAGCACTTTGTTCCAAATATCAACGGGCCCCCCTAAAGGAGATGATTTTTCGCAGAGAGTGATGGCCTTATCTACCGCTCCCTCGGCAAGCAAAATCTCAGCTTGGAGCGAGATTAAAGGAATTTCTTATAATCTGAATTAGCGAGCTCAAGAGTTTCAATTTCCATTCATATCCCCCAAATGTGAAGTAGCATATTGACTTTTCATTTTTTAGAAGATAGATTAATTTACAAATCTAGCAGAAGGAGTTGTGTATGAATAAAAAAATATTAATTTCAATACTTCTCTGCTTTTTTGTCTTTTTTTCTTGTTCTACTGAAAAAAAAGATTGGAAAAATGCTGAAGCAAAAAATACCATTGAGGCTTATAATGAATTCCTATCTGAACACCCTGAAGGAAGCTTCGCTGATAAAGCACGCTTTAAAATCTTAAAGATACAGAAATCCTATTTTGAAGAGGCGGAATCTAAGAATACAATTCAAGCCTATGAAGACTTCCTGAAACAATTCTCTAAAGGTTTTTTTGCTGATAAAGCACGCTTGAAGATCCAAGAGATAGAGAAATTCAATTTTAAAGAGGCAGAATCTAAAAACACTATACCAGCATATCAAATGTATTTAGAACAATATCCTCATGGACGTTATGCAGATCAAGCACGTCTGCGCATTGAAAATCTATATAATGAGAGGCATCCAGCATTTAAGCATGCAAAAACAATTAGAATAATAGTAAATCAGTCATATAGCGAAGATCAGGCTGTTTATCTGCCTTTTGAAAGCTTGGCAAGTAGCTTTTTTCAATGTGCAGGACATGAGGTGGTAGGAGAAGAAGCCAAGCATTCCGATGTCACTTTATTGATAAATGCAAAAGGAAAAGCATTAGGGAGCACGTATACCGTAACTAAGGGATTAACTGGTTTAACTAATTCAATTGGCAATTATATGTATACAGGAGCTTCTCTATCAGGAATGATTTCTTTGAAAGCTTCAGGCCTCGCTGCAATTAAAGAATCTTTTAAAGGATCCATCAGTCCCCCTAGAAATTTTACTCTATTAGGAGGAAAGAAGGATGAGTACTTGACTCCCTCACAAGCTCCCTGGAGAAGGGCGTTGCGTCAATCGGGTTCTTTCGTGCCTAAGGTATTAAAAATGATAAGGAAATACTATGGAATTTCATCCTTTTTTAATGTCCTACAGTCTTATCCTTCTGAAACAGAAGAAATATATTTGATTGCAAAAGCTGGAAGCCCGGAAGTCGAGCATTTAATTTCTTTGTTGAAGGGTAATCTTGATTTTATCAGAAGGAGAGCAGCACAGGAACTCGGGGAGATAAAAGATAGGCGTGCCGTTGAACCGTTAATTGAAGCTCTAACGGATGAAGACAAGACGATCCGCCACTCTGCAGCCTCTGCGCTTGGAAAGCTAAAGAATAAACATGCAGTTGAGCCTATGATTGCTTCATTAAAGGATGATGATTCAAATGTTCGAGAAGAAGCGATTAGGTTTCTTGGAGAAATCAAGGATCCTCGTGCCATTGAACCTCTGATCGCTTGCCTTAAGGATGATGTATTAATCCGAATGAGAACAGTGATAGCGCTTAAAAAGATAACAGGCGTAGATTTAGGTCAAGACCCCATAAAATGGGAAAGCTGGTGGGAGGAAAATAAGTATAAATTTCTCGAAAAGAAATAAGCAATACGATTCATAATATTAGAAACCAAAGGCCTTAAAGCCCTGGCTCCCCCACAAGAAAATTGAAACGAAAATAGGAATCGATAATAGAGACGATGGAGAACAAGATAAGTTATCATCATGGAAAGGGAAATGAAAAGAACAAAAACAGTTAAATTTATTATTTCAATGCTTATTTTCTTAAGTGGAGCTAATTTAGCCCCCAAATAATTTTAAGCCATTTTACCGTAATTTCAGCTATTTTAACCAAATTTTGGTGCACTACTGTACTACGGGGGAAAGTCAGTTTTGAATCCCCGACCTTCTGATACGTAGTCAGGCAGCCTATCCCCTCTCGTTCATTCTTCTTTCAGCGTATCGTAAAATAATTGCTGAAGATTCTTTACGAACTCAACTTTTTCATGCTTTGAAGAATTTGCATTTTCAAAGGTTAATGGTGGCAAAAACTCAACAGTCAGACAAAGTTTCTGGTAGCTTTTTATTTTGAATAGATTCATAAGCCATCTTATAGCCTTGTAGACAAAGATTCTGTCAGCAGCATAATGCCAATATGTTTTTTGATTGATCATGGGTCTTTCCTTTACAACACTAGGCACTATTTTTACTGACTTTCCTCTCTTATAAAGCGTGCTGACGAGTGTGGGAACTATTGTATGGTAAACAGGTTTCTCAACTGATTTATGTGTTTTGCCTCCACTTGGTGCAATTGCTAGAGGAATATCATTTTCCAGGCTTTCTATGCATTCTAACAAAGCTTTTTTGTTGATTCTGCGCTTCCTGAGCTTCTCTTCTTCGGTAGTAGGCTCATATAAATCCACAACTATGACATTTATCTTTCTTGTCTGGGCAATGACATATCTTGCTAGATAATCAATCAGTTTAAAATAGCACAGCTTTGCTAGGCGGATTTTCTTTGCTTTCTTTTGATACCTCTGAGCAAAAATGCTGTCCTCAACATCTTTTCTTAGTCTGGGCAAATATTCCTTACTGGCAATTGTGGTCTCAGCAAAAAATCTTATATTGGGCTTTGGTGGTGCAGCCATCCCCAGATAAACTGGCTCACCCCGTCGAGTTATGTGATTGTAGACGTAGATTATTGGCCCTTCTTTTGGAATGTTTTCCAACCCGACAGCTTTTGGCTTTGGACAAATTGGAACTGTTCTTACTATACCTCTTAGAATGTTGTATGAAAAAGCTAACATCTCTCTAACAAAGGAGCCTTATGATTATGTAAATTATATTATTTAATATTCCATAAATGTAGGTTTTTTTTAAAATAATTACCAGAAAGATGGGCCATGTAGTACCTCAAGAATTCATGAATACTCTTTTCTAAAAGGAGAAGGAATTCGCTTTTTTACCAATTTACCGTTTCCATCCAATTTCTTGATAACGACTTATAACACAGGAAAAATTTGATGTCAAAAGTGACAAGCCATAAAATAAACAAAAACAAGAATTTCCTTAACCTCAACTATCTACTAAAATGGGGCGACAATCCGCATTAGCGTCTTTTGATCCAAAAGAGTATGAAGCCCTTGCTTCCCGCGCTTGCAGGACGCTCGGCGAATCTACACCTCTTGATGATAGATCATGCGTTAAATTGTTTTCGTTATCATGAAGTATTAGAATAAAGTACTTTGTCTCCAAAACAAAAAAAGTGAAGCGAGGAAATTGGGAGGTTCTGATTTACAACCAGCTCATAAAAGCCTGACTAAGATGGAAAATAAGATTACTTTTGTCCCGGTGGGGGATGTTGAAGAATGGATACTGATAAAAAAAGTACTACTTTTTGTGCTCGATGCAAGGAAAAGCTGGAGAAACTCCAGAGACATTAATGAAAAGAACCATTGGGGTCAGGCTTTATGCCGCACCAGATGCTTAATCCCCTCCAGAAGCATGTCGATATGTTTAAAAGAAATATAGACATGAGTTGAAACTCTTACTCCGTAAGTCCCTGCTTCTTTATTACCGATTGTTCGGATAACAATGTTGTATTTTTCCCTGAGATAATTGACAATCTTACTGGGTTCGACTCCCTCAACAAAAAATGCAGTCAGTCCTCCGCTGATGTAGGGGTCCATGGAGGTGTGCAATTTCACTCCGGGAATCTTATTCAATTCTCGTTTCAGATAGCCTGCCAAGGTTTTTATTCTTCTTTCGATTCTTTCCCTACCGATAACATTCTGAAAATCTACCGCCTCTCCTAAAGCGACAGTAAGAGCGTCTGCTCTCTGGCCGAGTGTTTCAAATTTTCTTGCACCTTTGTTGCTATCCCATCCAGAAGAAGCGATGGTCGGCCAAAGCTTATCTTGAGCTTCATTTCTTACATATAACAGACCAATTCCAGTGGGAGCTCCCAACCATTTATAAGGGCTTGAGGCAAAGAAATCGCACCCCAATTCTTTCATGTTGAGATTCAACATTCCTATCCCATGAGCGCTGTCAGCAAGGACCAGAACTCCCTTCTCATGAGCCATTTTGCTCAATTCTTTGATGGGAGCAATAAGCCCCGAGATATAAACAGTATGACTGATGCTGATAATCTTTGTTCTAGGTGTCATTGCTTTTTGAAAAGCATTCACGATTTCATCTACATTTTTAGGGGGAAGGCCGATAGGGACTCGAATGATTTTGATACCGTATCTTTTCTCTTTTAGTCTCCAGGGATGAGTTCCCGCCGGGTGCTCCATATCGGAGAGAAGTACTTCATCTCCTTCTTTTAAGTCCAACCCATTGGCTACAAAATTCATCCCTTCAGTCGTATTCCTGGTCATCACAACTTCATCTGGAGAGGCGTCTATGAATCTGGCCAGCTTGTGGCGAACTTCTTCCTTCTTCTTGGGAATAAAATTATAGACATCAAAGGGATTGGTACACTGTACCTTGAAGCACCTTATTAACGAGTTAAAAACAGGCTTTGGCATCGGACCGACGGTTCCGTTGTTCATCATGATGAGTCCATCCTGAAAAAGAAAATGTTTGCTCAGAGCTTCCCAGTACACGCCATCCGGCGATTCATCCTTGATATATTTCTGGTTTAAAGAAGAGATGCTTTGATAAATAGCGGCATTTAACTTGCTAAGAGAAGAAATTGATAAGGCTGAGCCTGCCATCAAGTATTTAACAAAGTCTCTTCTTGATACACCCTCGAAAGAGCGTTTTAATTCGGTCTGATTTTTCTCTTTCATTTTGAATCCCCTCCATTGAATTTGGTTCATTCTATTCATAAAGTTTTTCGTATGTCAAACTGAAAATTTATAGAAGGTAATCTTACACAGAGGAGGGAGAAATTGTTCAGAGATTTCTTTTTATATCCATTAAGATCTTTTCTGCTCGAGCTAGGCTGGTTGTTCCTGCAATGATCAATAGATAATTCTTAAAAGCCGAGACAAAAACAAGCTGATCTTTTCTGGTATCATCTACTTGAAAGAGCGGCTCAGCCATGGATGTATAGTTTTTGTATCTCGGGCTACCTCTAAAGCTTTCTTTTGTCTTGTTGAATCTTTCCTGGCATTCATCACTGTCTTTGTATTCAATGATAAAAACTGTGTGCCCATCCTTGTATTCACCTTTGATTCCTTCTTGGAGAGCAAAAACATCTTCGGAAAAAAATTGATAGGTGTTGTATAAGCCAAGGTTTCCCTTAAAATATTTCACACTCAGTTTCTTTAATCCTTTTCTTGGAAGGAGGCTCGTCAGAAGAGGTTTCTCGCCCTTGCTCTCAATTTTTTCATCCACTGCACGCGCAATCACCTGCAATCCTTTTATTGTCTCTAAATCCTCACCAAAACCTGTGATAGTAATTAAGAAATTCCCTTCCCAGAAGTTCAGATAATAATCGGCAAGCTGTCCTTGATTTCCCAAGGTCAATTCCCTTTCTTCAGGGCTGGTTTTAAAAGTATAAATCCCATAAGCGCTGTCATTGCCCGACATTTCGAATATTTCAAGGGAGATCGATTTTTTATTTTCATTTATGTAATCCTGGATGATGACCTGGCTGAATCCGTATTCATGGTATATTTCAGCACCGCCGTTGATGTACAAGAATAAGTCTTCACCTTTGTATTCCTGTGGCGAACCATCTTTCTTCCATTCTCCTATCTCTGAATCCTCAGGCAAGTATCTATGAAGACCAGGAGGAGAAGCAGATTGCTCTTCTGACGAATACAGAAAAAACACTATTCCAGACAAAATCATTACTAATGGCAAAATGGGATTTAATTTCATCCTTTTTTTTTGGCTTAGCTTAGACAAACTCATTACTGCTGAATCGCTGATTTACTGGATCACCTAATCATCAAATTGTCGCGCTCCCTTAGGACGCACGCAAAGACAATATCATTTATGTTATTATCTCTTTAATCTTTAATTTTTTTAAGTCTATCTCTCCAAGTTTGTGCTCAAATCCACGGTCAATCATTATTATGTCTTCTGGCCGTAATCCCCACAGAGTTGCGCAGTAGGCGTCGATAGCTACTCTATCGATACCTGCCACTATTTTTTGAGGTTTCGCCAGTTTTCCAGGACCAAAAGGACCGTTAGTGGTGATGAATTCAGTGGCATCCACTACGCACAGTGCAGGCTTTATGATGGTATTCAGGTCAGCAATGCATTGGTCAAGGTGTTCGATAGCGCTTCTTTCTGTTTTCCATCCTTCTTTATGAAAAGTCCTGTTGTTCACACTGAAATTCAGACCCATCAGGTTTTTCATCGTTCCAGTGAATTTGTTCCCAGCATGGTCTTTGGTGATAGGCATATCGATGAAGACATCATTGGCATAGAATTCTTTCATGATTTTTGCTTCTTTCAGGGCTTTGCCTTTGGGAATTGGCACAGGCTTGTAGAGGGATTCATCTTCCCTATCTATTAGTTTTAGATGGGCATCCTCCTCTTCCACTGCCTGTTTTAGCCCCGAGTCTTCCCAATGCTTTCTGGTCAGCCAGCTGAGACAGTTCATCTCCTTCGCCCCGGCTTTCTTGCACATCCTGATCACGGCGCGGACGATTTCCGGCTCGGTGTAAGTTCCAGGATGCCTGCTCTGTGTGTTGGGGAGGATGGCTACAGAAGATTTTTTCGGCACAAACTTCTCGATGCCGCCTAAAAGTTCCACGGCCTTGATTGTGTTGTTCAGGTAATCACTTCCAGAAACCACTGCTATATCAACCTTTTCTTTTCCGTAAACATAGACAGTGTTGTTGACTAACTGATAAAAACTACTTCCTATGGCAGCAGAAATCCCAATTTTTGCACTTCTTTTGACAAACTCCCTTCTTCCTATCTTTTCAGCCATGAATACACTCCTTTCATAATTTTTAAAACATTTTCTCACAATTTGCTCATGAGGTTCAAGCTGGCATAGAAGTTACCATTAACTAACTAGCCTGCTGTCCTTTCTTGGATTTCATCAGGATGATACTCCCCTCTTCTATTCCAATATCTCTGGCTATGACAGGACATTTTGCCTTTAAGAAAAAAAACAGGGGACGATTCTCTTCTGAAAGCACCTCATAATTCCCCTGCCCTTTGCTTATAATGAGGTCGGCTGAACGAAAAGCTTTCAAGAACTCTTCAGAGCAGAATTTCAAGATGTTTCCTGGAGCATCGCACCCGGAAGACATGATTTCAGCGACTTCGTCGATCCCAGAAAGGAGAGCATCTTCTCGAGTGGCATCGTTGATAATCGGTTTTTCACGAACAACATATATAACAGGCTTTTGCATTTCTTCAATGAGCAGACGGTCAAAAACCGTCTCTCCAGCATTATCTGCCAGGTAGAGAATCCTTCGAGCCTTCTCTAACGCCTCGCGAAATTCGGGATAATGATTTATCACAAACTCCTGGGAGAGGATTTTTTCCAAATCTGCTCCCAAATCAAAATCTGCATGCGCTCCAAAATCAATCACATTTCCCGCAACAGCGACTCTTACAGCCATTTCCAATCTATCCTTTGAGGAGTCAATCAATTTCTTCAGTTTAGGATATAGGGAAAGCGCGTGATGGGTACACTCATCTTTAATTTTTCGATAGGGATCCTTTATCCCTGTTTCTTCTGATATTATTCGATAAACTTCCCGGCTAATTTCTGGTGGAGTTACTCCCAACGGTATTCTTGGAATGGATAGACTCACTTTGTTTAATATTTCCCAGATTTTCTTTTCATCAGAGGTAACCAACCTCGTGGTTTTAAGGACTTGGATGAAAAAACAAGGATAGCAGTCCAAATAAGCTTTCATTTCTTTTTTTATGTCAACTATGAAAACCAACACTCGAGTTGCAGATTTTCTTATTTATCTTGATAATAGTCTATTATCTCTAATCTAAGCTTGCCAATGATCTCAGAGATTGCCTGGGCCATCTCTCGGAAGATATTCTCGTCGAGATTGCTGCGGCCAAATTTTATATGGGTCGCATCAGTATAGTATTCACCGCTTTTCTCATCCACCGCTAACCATTTGGAATCCAGCCCTACCCAACGGCCCACATAGACTTCGGGCCACATGTGATAGGCAAAAATACCTTGGGCATACATGATGCCTACGGCTGCTCGCGCCGGAATGCCTACAGCGCGGCACAAGGCGACAGTCAGCACTGTATGTTCTGAACAATCTCCTTCTCGATTTTTTAAAATCTCTTTGGCTGACGCGAATCCCACATCATAATTTGGAGTCATCTCATTTCTTACCCAATTTGCAATCTTCTTGGAGGCCTTCCACGAATTCTTCTCTTGGCTGACAATCTCCTCTGCCAATTTCCTTATATCAGGATCATCAGATTGACAGAAGAAAGTCGGTTCCAAGAATTTGCGGAATTTCTCATCCTCAACCGGAAAAGACGTGGCATCTTTTTCCTCGTATATCTGGGAAGAGGTTTGGATAACTACATAATCCTCTCCCTCTTCCAGGATGTTTTGACTTCCATCATCAAAAGGAAAACTCTTTATTTTATCCCTAGGAATCCCGCTGAGTTTAAAAGTAATTCTTTGAATCTTTTGAGGATTCTCGAAGGTTATGTTTGCTCTTATGACGGAAGAAAAAGCAATATCAAAGTTTTTATCTGCGATCTCAAGAGCTTTCTCTTTCGGCATCCTGATGGAGGTTAAAGTTGAAAAGCTTGTTTGACTTACAGTCTTCCAACTGTCTCCGTTCTCATCGATCATCTCATCCATAGTGATGGGAATAACATAAGAGACTTCCTCCCTCACATGCCATAAACTCATCTTTTCCCCTAAAATCAGAACATCTTCTTTGCCGATGACCTCAAAGCGAGTATCCATAAGAGAATAAGTAGTCGGATCCAAGATCTTAAAATTGTATTTCTCTCCGGGCTTCAAGCCTTGCTTTTTTATTATCTCTTTCAGAGGCGTCGCGAGGTAAAACTTCTCTTCATAAGGAAGTTCTTTAAAGACTTTATCTCCCGATTTGAATAAAATTTTATCTGGCTTGATCTCAGCTTTGACCACAGTCTCAGTTTCTGACATCTTCATCCTCATAAGAGTCTCTACAGGCCTCCCCTGATCATCATACAATGATTCCAGAATAGTAATTATTTCAACAGGGTTTCCGCCCAAACGTGAAATCTTCATCCAGGACTTATTGCAGGTCTTTCGGTATCTCTTTCGGTTCTTAGTCAAGGACAATTCCTGGCTGTGGTTGTAACCTACTTTTATCCCATTCATGTAGGTTCCCATCCAAGTTTCAGATGTTATTTCTTCTTTTGACTCTTGCCCTCCAGGAACAAAACGAACCTCTGCATTAATATCCTGAAAAGGAAGAATAAGACAAATTAAAAAAACTAAACTAACAAAGGATTTTAAAATTCTCATCTCCATTTTCACCCTCGAACCCATAATCCTCATACATTCCTACGGAAAAAGCAAGACACGGTTTTCCCAAAAGCGGAGTAAAAAAAGGAAGGGAGGAGACCCTCTCCCCTTGACTCTTCAGTTGAACATCTACTTAAAAGGTGAAGCGCAGGCTGAGCTAGAGAACTCACTCAAAGAGATTAGGCCTTGAAATCCTGGTTTAATGGCTTGATTCTATCTGGCACGAAATCTATCCTTACAGAATCTTTGCAGGATTTCTCTTATGGTTCAAAAGATAATCGATAGTCCGATTTAGCGCATCCAAATCTAACGGCTTTACAAAGAAATGACTGATGGAGAGATTGCTAAACTCTTCAGCATTTATTAGGTCTGGATAAGCAGAAATTATGATGACTTCATCCTTGTAACCCGCTTCTCTGAATTTAGCAATCATTTCTAAGCCATTGAGATCAGGCAATTTTAAATCGGCGATGATCAGATCAATATCAGCATTCTGGAAACGCCGCAAAGCTTCTTTTGAATCCTCAGCAAGGTAGACAAGATATTTTTTCTGAAGAATCAAGAAAAAAGTCTTCCTGACAACCTCTTCGTCATCGACAACAACAATTTTTTTGGGCACCATTTTTTTGTTTCCTCTTTCAACTCATCAAAAGTGCATTTTTTGTGCCAATCTAAGTAAAAAAAGCTTTGTCTGAGGCCAAATTTGTAGGTTAGACGGTTTAAACTGAAAAATTATTTACAATCACCAAAAAAAATTTACAATAAAGGAATTTTGGACAATGGATTTTTATAGATTAGATTTCCAGGTTGTATTCTTTGATTTTTTTATCTAAGGTCGGACGGCTTATCTGCAAGACCTGACTTGTGCGGGTCTTAGAGCCTTTTGTCGATTTGAGGACATATTGAATATAGTTCTTCTCAACCTCCTTTAAAGGAACCAATTCTTTCGAAAACAATTTCCTTTCTCCTGTCTCAAGAGGTAAATCATCCGCTAAAATAACATCTCCTTTAGCCATGATAACAGAATGAGTTAGAGCATTCTCCAACTCCCGTACATTTCCCTTCCATGAATGATTCATCAAGAGTTTCATCACTTCAGGAGGAACTTTCCTCACATTTCTACGGAGCTCACGATTGATCTTTTCCAATAAATGGGCAACTAAATCTGGAATATCTTCTTTCTTCTCCCGAAGAGGGGGCAACACTATTTCAACCACTCTTAACCGATAGTAGAGGTCTTCCCTGAATTTGTCTTTCTCGACTAAAATTTTGAGGTCTTGGTTTGAGGCAGCAATGATTCTTGCCTCAGTCTTCAGGACTTTTTCTCCTCCCACTTTCATAAAATCTCTGTTTTCGATTACCCTGAGTAGCTTTGACTGTAAATTCGGAGAGATATCACCTATCTCATCCAGAAAAAGAGTTCCTTTCCCAGCTATTTCGAACTTTCCTCTGGTTTCACAAATAGCGTCCGTAAAGGCTCCCTTGACATGTCCGAACAGCTCGCTTTCTAAAATAGTATCGGTTATAGCTGAACAGTTGATAACAATGAAAGGTTCATCCTTGTAAGGACTATTATAATGAATCGCCTTAGCTACTAATTCTTTGCCTGTTCCACTTTCGCCCTGGATAAGAATGTTGGTTCTGGTGTCAGCCACAGAGCCGATTAATTTAAACACTTCTCTCATCCTGGGAGAATGACCAATAATATTATCAATTTTGTATTCTTTTTGCTGTTCTTCAACTAGATAACTGACTTTATCTTCTAAGTTTCTTATCTGAAAAGCTTTATCCACGGTTAAATCTAGCTCAACATAATCCAGAGGTTTGACAAGATATTCGAGAGCACCCAATCTTACAGCTTCTACTGTAGTTTTCATATCGTCGTAAGCTGTCATGATTATGACATAAGCTTTGTCATTCTTTTCTTTTATTTGCCTAAGAACCTCGATACCCGGAATATCTGGAAGACGAATATCCAAGATAACCAAATCAGGAAAGTCGTCTTCGTATTTGAGAAGACCTTCCTTTCCCTCCTCAGCCAATAAAACTTCAAAACCTCTTTTTGATAAATGCGAGGAAAGGGTCTTTCTGATTAAAAAGTCATCGTCTATGATTAGAATCGAATTCATTTTTCTCCCCCACAAGGAATAAGAACTTCAAAAGAGGTCCCTCTTCCCTCTCCTTTTATAACTCTTATAAGCCCCCTATGCTGCTCGATTATCTTTCTCGCTATGGCTAAACCCAAGCCAGTCCCGCTGGATTTAGTGGTGTAGAAAGGCTCAAAAATGTTTTCCCAGTCTCCCATGGGAATTCCCCTGCCGTTATCGGATATCACAACTCTAATTTTCCTCGATTCCTCTTCTCTCTTGAGAGAAAGAGAGACGCTGATTTTCCCGCCTTCATCTACAGCCTCATAAGCATTACGAAGTATGTTTAGAAAGACCTGTCGTAGTTTATCTCCATCAACAAGAGCAAGAGGCTCCTTTTTCCTGAATTTTTTTTCCAAGATCACCTTTTTCTGAGCCAGAAAATCACTCATCATTTTGATGGACTCTTCGAGTATCTGGTCTACAGGAAATTGAGCCAAATTCAGTTCAGACGTTCGGGTGAAATCCAAGAATTCTTTTATAAATTTTTCGATTTGACCTACTCCCTCTTGAGATATCTTTAAATGCTCTTCTTCTATTTCATCGAGCTGGACACTTTGAGAGACCTTCTGGATATTCAATTTAACCGACGTCAATGGATTTCTTATCTCATGGGCTATGGTTGCCGAGATGCGGCCGATAGAAGCCAGTTTTTCCGCCTGGATCAATTTTATGTTAGCCTCCTCCATTTTTTCCCTTGTCTGAAGAAGCTCGCGGCTCATCTTATTAAAGCTCCTAGCCAGATCTCCTATTTCATCCTGAGAAGGAATGTCAATCGTATGAGCAAAGTCTCCTTTAGATATCTTAACAGTGCCGCCAACCAGCTTTTTCAGAGGACCGGTTATTCTCTTGGCTAAAAGAGTTGCTCCAAAAATGCCTATGAGGAGCCCTACAAAACCGATCAGAATCAAGACAAAACGGGTTCTCTGAACTTCCCTGCGCATGTCAGCCAAAGAAAGACCTATCTTTATAGATCCCCAATTTTTTGGCGATCCTTTAGTAAAAATGGGGACTTCAATCTCAAGGATTCTCAAAATTTGATTGTCGCTCTTATCTTTAATGTTTTTCGATTCAAAGAAACTACTCTGCTCTGTTATCTCCCCTTCGAGTCTACTCTCGCCATAAATCTCTCCATAATCTCTGATAAAATCATTGGCTGCCACAGGTTCATTGAATCGGTCATAGATAACAACGTAAATAAGCTTCTCGTCTATCTGGTCTTCAATGTTCTCCTCGATGGCCTCAAGGTCCCAGAAGATGAGATGATTCAAATTCAAATTGGCAATATGTTTGGCTATCAATATTCCTCTATTCTTCGACTCATCAAATTTGGCATTCACTTCTCTCTTTCCAATGACAAATAGAATCAATCCCGCCAGGATGCTTAATAGAAATGTGACGTAGATGATGAACCTTGTCTGCAGAGACATTCTTAGAGACTCTTATTTGGTCTTACTTATCTAGCCATATATTCTTAGCCTCCAGATAATAAAAACCTAGAGGAGGCAGTTCGACTCCCTTTACATAAGGTTGAACAGCAATGCGCTGCTGGTTAGAAAAAAGAGGGATGGCAGGAACGTCTGCAAACAATATTTTCTCAATTTGATGAAAGAGTTTTATCCTTTTGGTCCAGCTTCGCTCGGTTTCGGCCCTTTCTAATAATTCATCCAACGCAGGATTAGCAAAACGGAAGATATTAAAAATAGATTTTGAGAAGAACAAGGGTCGGATAATATCTTCAGGATCCGGAAAACTCATAGATCTATTAATAAAAATCAGGTAAGGCTCTCTGAATCTCTTTATCTCTTCAAGGGAACTATAATACTTTAATCTTAATCTTATTCCTAAGACATCAAGCTGCCTTCTTAATTCTCTGTGAATCTTAAACTTTATTTCTGTCCTGGGATAGTCTAAAAATAGAGAAAGGGAAGGAAATTTCTTCTCTTCTGAAAAACCTTCATCTTGAAGAATTTCTTTGGCTTGTTTGAGATCGTAGCTCTCTTCTTCTTCTATAGGGAAAAATCCTGGTAAAACTGGAGGAATATAATTCTTAATTATCTTTGGTATACTCTTAGAGTCAAAAGCAACCCGGGCAACATCGCTTTTGTTGACCCCGTAGAAAATGGCTTTTCGAACAGCATTCCTGTTGAGAGGAGGAATATGACAGCTCATCCCTAAGAATATCAAGTTATAAAAACCGCCTTCGAAAATCTGACAATCAGTTCTGAACAATCTATCGGAAAGGACAGGAATAATATCTATCTCCTTATCCATGAAATGATCGAGTCTGAAATAAGGACTGAATTCAACCGCATCCAGATAGGGTTTCCCCCTAAAATATTGGTCATTTCTTTCCAGATGAAAACCAACAATTTCCAATTGGGGACTCCTCATCCAATAAGTGAACTTGAAAGGACCGGTGCCAGAAGGCTTTGAAAAAAATCCTTTTCCCTGGGAAAGCACAAGGTCTCGGGGAAGAACTTTACAAAAATTCATGCTCATCAGATAAAGTGCAGAGACATAGGGCCTTATCAATTGAATCTCGAAAATGTGCTTGTTCCGAACTTTAAATCCTTCTACATGTCTTGTCTTTCCCGTCCGGTAATCTTGAGCTCCAACTACCCTTGGTGTGAAGAACTGATAGTAAGGAGAGTTGGTCTCACTATTGACGAGCCTTTCTAAAGAAAACTTCACATCTTCTGCTGTAAGTTCTCTGCCATGATGAAACTTAATCCCTTTTCTCAGATAAAACACATATTTCTTGCCATCAGGGGATATCTTCCAGTATTCGGCTAGGCGAGGAACGATATTAAAATCTTTATCCAGTCTTACTAATCCATCATAGATTTGCTCCAAAACAAAGATATAAGACTCCGGATTTGCCGGGTCGAGTGATGTCTTTAATATATTTGTAAAAGACTTTACCCGAAGTGTTCCTCCGTATTGAGGATTTTTTTTATTTTTTTTCTCAGCGAAATTAGATAATGGCATGGAGAAAAGGAAGACAATACCACAAATGATGGCCATAAGAAGGGTGTATTTTTTTGACATCCTGTTTTCCTAAATGATAAAAAATAATTGATTTAAATGCAAATGTGTTGCAAATTCTATGCCAATCCCCATGGTCAATAATTCTTTTATTATGAGTAAGTTTGATAGGTATTGAGCTTCTAAAGATATTTTTTTTGTAAATTTTTTTTACAAAATTCTCAGAGCCAATGGGGTCAGGCCTGACCCCAATGCGCGAAAATTCAAATTGGAAAAATTTGAATGTCTGACCCCATTGGAGTAAAATCTCTAGAATGAAAATTTAAACAGAGGAGATGATCATGAAAAAATTAATATTTTCTGCTTTCTTCATTTTTATTCTTCTTGTCCCTACCTCCTTCCCTCAAGATATTCCTGAAAAGAAGCATTCCATGACTTTCATGGATGTTCTGAATCTGAAAAGAATCAGGGGAAGAGATCTTTCCAATAATAAACAATTCCTCATCTACGAAATTTCTTGTCTCGATTGGAAAGAAAACAAACGCTTCAGCAATCTCTACCTCACCTCACTCATGGGTGGACCTTCAAAACAAATGACCTACACCAAGAAAAAAAACGAGACATCGCCGAAATGGCATCCTGATAGTTCTTTCTTTGCTTTTCTCTCCGACCGGTCGGATAATAACCAAATCTATTTCATGAATCCTGACGGGGGTGAAGCCTGGCAAATCACCGAAGCCAAAGCAGGAGTCATCTCCTATGATTGGAACAAGGATGGAAGTCATCTTTCCTATTTAGCTGGTAAAGACAAAGAAAAACAACTCTGGCTTCTGCCCGGGACAGGGGGAGAAGCAGTGCAGTTTACCAAACATGAAACTCCGGTAGAATCCTGGTTTTGGAGCCCGGAAGGGAAGAAAGTCTACTTCATTGCCCCTGATAAATATGATGAAGTTGAGAAAAAAAGAAAAGAAAAAGGATTTGACGCCAGGATCATCAACCCGGTTCACATTCCCCACCATCTCTGGGTCATGGATCTAGAGCGCAAAGAGGAGAAAAGGCTTACTTCGGGAAAAGAGTACTCGGTACGGAGGGCAGAAGCCTCTGACAATGGAGAATATGTTGCTTTTATCGGTACTTCCCCTGACCGCTATGCTTCCCGCACTGATTCAGAGATCTATCTTCTAGAGGTAAAATCCGGAAAAATCGAGCGCCTGACTCATAATCGAGTTTACGAGAGCTCTCTAAGCTTTTCTCCTGATGGACGCTGGCTTGCTTTCAGTGCCCCAGATGAATTTACTTACATGCGAAGGAGGAAGATCTTTCTTCATTCTCTGAAAGGAGGAAAAAGAGTAAAACTCCCTAAAAACTTTGAATTGGATGCAAGCGTTTCTTTCTGGAGTGAAAATGGAGACACTATCTTCTTCAACGCTTTGGAGGGAACAACCTACAATCTCTTCGCCGTTTCTGCGACCGAGGGAGCAGAAGCCATGAAAGTTACAGACGAGAGGGCTCGCCTATTTGCCTCTAAAGATAAAGATACTGGACTGATTGTCATCTCCTACTCAGACCCTCATCATCCTTCTGATCTTTATCTAGCCAGCACAAAAACATTATCCAGTAAAAAAAGTTGGATAAGACTGACTGAAGCAAATCCTCAGGTCAAAAATTTTACTTTGGCAGAATATGAAAACATAACCTGGAAAAGCACAGATGGAGAGACCATTGAAGGCATCTTGATCTACCCCATTGACTATGAGAGAGGAAAAAAATACCCATTGATCGTCCAGATTCACGGAGGACCGGCCAGCGCCTATACTCACAGTTTCTCTGGCTCTCATGGAACTTACACCCATATCTTTGCTGCCAACGGGTATGCTGTCTTTCAACCGAATTACAGAGGTTCATCAGGATACGGGGAGAAATTCCGGATGGAAATTTCAGGCGATTATTTTCGCCAGGCTTTTGAGGATATCATGAAAGGCGTAGATCACCTTATTGATAGAGGCGTCGCTGATCCTGACAAATTGGGCATGATGGGCTGGAGCGCTGGGGGACACTGGTCAAACTGGACCCTGGTCTCTACTGACCGCTTTAAAGCGATTTCCACTGGAGCTGGAGCCGTAAACTGGATTTCTCTCTACGCCCAGACTGATGTGCAGGATACCCGAGAATTTTATTTTAAGGCTAGGCCATACGATAACTGGGATCATTATGTAGAAGTCTCTCCTCTTAGATACATCAAGAAGGCCAAAACTCCCACCTTGATTCACTTCGGAGAAAAAGACAGAAGAATCCCCAGGCCTCAGGGAGAAGAATTGCACATGGCTCTGAAAAAAATGGGTGTCCCCACTGAATTCATCGTCTATCCAAACATGCCCCATGGCCTGCGGAATACCCGTTATCAGCTGATAAAGATGGAGTCGGAATTTTCCTGGTTTGAAAAATGGATCAAGGGTAAAGACAAATGGCTCGACTGGAAGGCGCTGCTTAAAACTCTGGAAGAAGAGAAAGAAGCCAAATCAGACTGAGGACTATTTTAATTTTTTCACCCTTTTTTTTATCAATCTCTTTATCTTATTGTAAGATGGCGGAGGCCCGGTTCTCACCTCCTTTGTATCAATGAACAATGCATCTAAAATTCCCGATTCGAGGAAGGCCTCTCTATCAAAGGTGTTTATCTCCCTGAACACAACCTGTTCGCCAAACTCAGAGGCAGCTCTCTTTGCCCTCTCAAAAACCAAGTTCTGGGCAGAACACCATCCATTAATAAACGATGTCACCGTAACCTTTCCAGGTACTGTATCAGGTTTTTTCTTTTGTTTTATCCATTTAGGAGGCTTTGCGATATCAGTAAAAGGTTTCCAAAGAAGAATCCGCATTCCCTCTCTGTCAGCTTTCTTGTAACCTTGTTTTTTAAACCATGAAGCCTTCATCCAAAACGGAAAGGAAATACCCCAGGCTGCCAAACCTTCTGCACCTTTATCTTTAGCATCATTCTCAGCCGCCTGAAGCAGAGCCTTGCCCATTCCTTTCTTTTGAAATTTTCCTCTTCCCTTTTTATATCCGTGGACCCAGATGCAATTTATGAAATACAAGCCTTTTCCTTCGATAAAAGATTGCTCTACAGGGACATATTGAATCATTCCTCCAACCTGCCCTCTATCATCAAGGGCCAATTTTACGCAGAGGCCTTTATCTTTCATTTTGTTGTACCAAATTTTCTTGTGGTCCCCTGCCTCTTTCATCTCTTCAGACCAATCCTCGAGACAGACAAAATATACTTTTTCATACTCTTCTGACAGGTCGATTATTTTCATGGCATTCCCCCTTACTAGTTATTTTACTCCCTAATTTATAAATTTATCTTATTTTCTCGAAGAGTTGTTAAATAAAAGAACTGCTCAACTGAAAAGTCCGGACAAAAACTTCAAAGATAATGCAGATTAGTATTTTCCGTCCATCTGGAATTCAGCGCTATCCAGCCAGAATCCAGAATGGGTGACTGAATCATACTGCGCCTGAAGCAGGTCGTAGTGAAATCTCTCTTCATCACATATCTTCCGGAAAATCTCTCCTGCCACAGGGTCATCAGATTCTTTGGCTGATTTTTCAAAAAACTCAATGGCTTTTTGCTCAAGCTCCATCCCCTCAAGGCTTCGATTTCACTCTTTCCTTCTGCCCTCTGCATTCTCGCCTTAAGCTCTTCGATGACTGGAGATTCTCCTTCCAGTTCTTCTTTCTTTACGTATTTCTTCCAGTCTTTATCCTTGATGATATCTGTAAACAATCGGCTAAAAGCTTCTAGATGCTTAACTTCCTCCTCAGCGAGCCTTAAAAACATTTTCTTTCCCAGCTCATTATGAGTGACTTCGGCTGCATGGTTAAAGAAACTCTGACCATTTATCTCCAGTTTAATGGCTTCTGTGATCACTTTTTCAACATGTTTGGTTAATTTTTCCATCACTTAACTCCTTTCTTTTTAGCCCTTATTGCTTTTCTTGATTTCCGGCCTGTTTCCAGGCTTCGATGAATTTTACAGCGGCTTCTACCATTCTGTTAACAGTCTTTTCCCCGATCTCGGGTTTCGCCGTTTTTGGATCGTTGAAGGACCAGATACCATTGCTCGAGAGTTCAGCACTCGAGCCTCCCTTCATTGTCTCCTTGGGAGTACCTAACAGCGAACTCCAGACAACCATCAATTCCGGATATTTCAGAGAAAGTGCCCGTAGCCGTTTCATTTGAGGAGTAAAATGGATTTTGGGCTTCTCAGCCCTCTCCATCTTCACCAGCTCGGGTTTTAAATAAAGCATTATAGAAGTTTCATTCACTCCTGCGTGCCAGTCGAAAAATTGGCCCCCTTCACTCCTCTGGATCGGGGAGCCATGTCCGATGGCCATGCCCACGGCCTCAGTTGTGTGGTTGATTCTCTGGATGATCTTTTGCTGGACGATATTATTTCCCCCATGGTAATTGAAGAAGAGGAAGCGTTTAAAGCCATACTTCATCAGCATCTCGACTGTTTCGAATAAAACCTGCTCCATTGTCTCAAGCTTAAGGCTTAGCGTTCCCTGAAAACCTGAATGATAAACGCTGTAGCCGGCCAAAAGAACAGGAGCCACCACTACTCCAGTGCGAGCCGAGATGAGTTTTGACATGCCCATAGCTTCATAATAATCGGTTCCTAAAGGCATATGAGGTCCGTGCTGTTCGGTGGATCCCAGGGGAATGATAACCATGTCGCAAGTTTTTAAATAATCTCTAACATCCGTCCAGGTCATTTCCTGAAGGACTAGAGCTTCGTCTTTCGATTGGGGAATGCTTGAACCGATAAATAAAAGAGAGGTTGCTGCGATAATAAAAATCCTAAAAGCCGTAGACTTCATAATCTTCCTCCTTAAGGGAATTGAATTTTATCTTTTTAGGATATAGAAATCTCTTTTACGATCATATCTCTCTATATGTTTGAAATCAATAACTTTATAACCTCTTTGGAATAAACTCTGGAAGACCTGTCTTGTTTTCATC
>Ga0114921_10000226_pt1 | contig 23321 bp, 24 predicted proteins | sample BentaG_FD_87016 | JGI IMG/M metagenome (GOLD analysis project Ga0114921, IMG submission 87016) | Deep subsurface microbial communities from South Atlantic Ocean to uncover new lineages of life (NeLLi) - Benguela_00093 metaG | ecosystem: Environmental > Aquatic > Marine > Oceanic > Sediment ... | reverse complement strand
TACCAACTTTTTCACAGGAGTTTTTTATTCTTTCCCTTACCTCTTTCAAATTTTCTTCGATTGTGTTATCCATATCGCCACCGTAATTTAAAAGATATAAAAATTATTTGACAGGATTAACAGGATTTTTATTCAAAAAACATTTTAATAGGACGCAGATTTCCGCAGATAGCCGCAGATTTATTTCACGTTTAGTACCAAGATAATTTTTTCTGATATATTCTTTTAGATCCTGAAAATCTGCGTTCATCTGCGTCCCTATTTCTAAAATGACTTGTATATTATAAATGGAGGCGGCGGTATTGAAACCGCGTCCAGAGATGAAGATATAGAAGTTACTACATGTTTAGCCCTATTCTATTCTCATCCCTCCGTTTCTATAGAGCAAGAAACGGAGAGACCAGCTTTATTAAATTCTCGCTCCATCCTCTAAAGCGAAGGATGGAAGCCAGTCTGACTAACCTGTCCACTCTTTGCCCATCAGACGAGGCAAAGGGGACTTGGCCGCTCATCCTTAGGCAGCCAGAGCATAGTTGTTGGCAGTTATTTTGCTTTCCGTTTTTTAACGAGCGAACGGATGCTCGACATGCAACTTCTATCCCTTCCATCCCTGTCGAAACCTGTCGCCCCCATATATAATATAACAAAAAACAAAGAATTGTCAAGGAAAAAAACAACCTGGAGTTTGTTTTTTCTTGACTTTGGGATTCTCTTTAGTATAGTCTACATCAGGAGGAAATATGAAACAGAAATCGAAAGCGAGAAAGTGGGCTGAAGATATACTATGGGGTGTATGTATAGCAATGCTTGCCCGGTATTTTCTTGTACAGGCGTTTAAAATACCTTCGGGCTCAATGAAAGATACCCTGCTTGTTGGAGACCTTCTTTTCGCAAATAAATTCATATATGGATTGAAGGTTCCGTATACGGATAGATACATTGTCAAGTTTAAAGAACCTGCGAGGGGAGATATAGTAGTGTTCAGATATCCTCTTCAAAGAAAGGATTTCGTTAAAAGATGCATCGCTACTGAGGGTGATATTGTTGAGATAAAAAATAAGCAGGTTTATGTGAACGGAGAACCCATCGAAGAATCATATAAGAAACATATAGACCGAAGAATTCTCCCTGGTCTTAATCCTCATTCAGATTTTCAGGGAAACTGGGAGATGAGGAGATTTTTGAGAAATCCATATGTGAGAGATAATTTCGGCCCTGTAAAGATTCCAGAAGGACATATCCTTGCGTTGGGAGATAACAGGGATAATTCATCAGATTCCAGATTCTGGGGTCCACTGGATAAGAAACTGATAAAAGGCAAGGCACTTATCATCTATTTTTCATGGGACCCTCAGCCCCCCCTCTACACAATATGGAAAAAGATTAGATGGAAAAGGATTGGAAGGTTGATAAGATAATGAGATTAAAGATGTATAAACTTTGTATCTCATTGCTTTCAATATCGGTCCTCGGATGTGCTTACTACAATACTTTTTATAATGCAAAGAAATTTTATGCAGAGGCTATGAAATTGAAAAAAGACAAAGAAACAACTCCACAGGCAGCAAAAGATTTGCTGGATAAATCTATCGAGAAATGTTCAAAGGTTATAGAATATTATAAAAATAAAAATCGTGATAGGGCTAGATGGTTGGATGATGCAGTCTTTTTGATGGGCAAATGTTTTTATGAGAAAGGAGAATACCAGCAGGCGATGAGGAAATTTGACGAGTTAATAACCTACCTTCCCAATAGCCCGTTTTATAAAGAGAGCCATCTCTATCTCGGAAAGTCACATCTAAAAAATGGCGACTATATTGAGGCGATTGCAATCTTTGAAAAGATTTCTGACGACCCCAGGGCGTCTTTTTTGATATGCGAAGCTCTGTTTGAATCCCAAAAGTATACTAAGGCGAAGGAAAAGTATGAGGAATTTATCGAAGAAAATCCAAAAAACGATTTTAAAAAAAAGGCAATTCTGCGTATGGCAGAAATCTATACCATCCTTTTAGATTATAATAATGCCATCACTTCATATAAAGATTTTCTCAAGACCCGACCGCCAAGAGATACGAGGTTTGAAGTAGAACTAAAGATCGGGAAATGTTATCTGGAACTCCAGGGAGTCGAACTCGCGTTGAAGACTTTTACAGATTTGAAGAAAAAGACAGTAGATAAAAAAAAGTTGGCAAGGGTAAATTTGGGGATTTCTGAGTGTTATCGCAGATTTGGAAATTATGAGGAATCACTTACCATACTAACATCCATTATAGAAGATTGTCCAAGAACAGAAGAATCTGCGCGTGCGTACTACAAAAAAGGGATGATATACGAAGAGAATCTCGCAAATTTAGATAGTGCCAGGATTGCATTCAATAAAGTGAAAGAAGAACATCAGTCGATTGGTATCTCAAAGGATGCGCTCGAGAGGGCGGTCTCTTTAGAAAGATTCGTTGCTTTAAAGGAAAGTTTGACTGCAGGAGAAACAGAAAAAATTGCGAGAAATCAATTTCTATTAGCAGAACTCTATTTTTTTGACCTGCAAAAGTTGGACCAGGCTATAGAAGAGTATGAGAAAGTAGCAAGAGATTTCCCTGATACCGATTATGGTCCAAAAGCGGTCTATGCCGTAGCATGGCTTTATGAGAATGAAAAAGGGGATAGTTCGAAGGCAGCGATTTATTATAAAAAGTTGATCGATGAGTTCCCAAATACAGAGTATGCACACAAAGCGAAACAGAGTTTATCTCAAATACTTCGTGAAAACACCGAATGACACCAAAATACCAGAGAATTACAAAAACTATGATTCAGACAGTAGACACAGATTTACACCAGAAAATAGAAATTAGGAAATTGGAAATTAAGAAATTTATTCATTCAGTTTCACAATTTCCATTTTCTTATTTTCCCTCTAGTATCTTGTGATAATCAGTGTCTGAATTGTAATGATGACTAAAATATCGATACTTGTTACATTTTTAGTTCTTGTGCTCCTTCCCGCAGTAGTATCTGGAGACATTGGCAAGGAGATCGCCTCCTTTATGGATAAGCATGGAATACCTGAAGAAATGGTAGTTTTGTGCATATCAGCCCTGCCGATAGTCGAACTTAGAGGGGCGATTCCTATTGCTATTTTTACTTTTGACTTTCCATGGCCGAAAAGTTACATAATTTCAGTACTCGGAAACCTTATCCCTGTCGTGCCCATACTTCTTCTTTTAGAATCTGTGGCAAAATTTTCGAGAAAATACAGGGTTTTTGACAAATTTTTTGAATGGCTCTTTTTGAGGACGGGAAAAAAGGGAAAGATAGTAGAGGAATATGAAACTATTGGATTAATGTTATTCGTTTCAATACCACTTCCAATTACTGGGGCATGGACAGGTTGCGTAGCTGCGGTTCTCTTCGCTTTAAAAAAGAGATATTCCCTGATTGCTATAACATTAGGTGTTCTGATCGCTGGATGCATCGTTACTACCTTCTGTTTACTCGGCAAAGTGGGTGGGGTGTTAGCAGGGATTGCGCTTCTCGCCCTCGCTACATCTGCTGTAATAGGTTCATTTAAGCGGGGGAAATGAACTGGAGTGGAATACAGTTATACCCATCACCATCAGGGCTGCATATATTTTCAAAAATTTTCATATGGATGGCGGATGCAGATTCTATCTGCTTGAACAGGAACCGCGGACGAAACACGACGTTATTCTATCATCTGAAAATACAAAAAATTTCTGGACTGAGAAGGATAAAAAATTTGGAATCGTCATTGGAGGTGCAGCCTATCATTTCATAGAAAAAGAATAACCACAGAGATTATGGAGAAAAAACGAATTTAATATGTTTATTGAAGATGGACAAAGAGAACGCTGAAAAGCCTTTTTTAATTCAATTATAGACTGAAATGTGGGTGGGTTTTGCACAGACTTGGCAGAAAAGACTTGACAAGTTTAGAAATATATCTAAATAAAGGATGGGAATTAATTGCATAAGGGGGTGCAATGAAAAAAATATGTCTGGTTCTTCTTATCGCAATCACATCGACTGTGTGCGGTGATGAGGAGAAAGGCGAAACGAGATTACCACTTGAAGGAAAAAATTGCCTTTTTGTCATTGCCCATAGAGACTTCCGAGATGAGGAACTCTTGATACCAAAAAACATGCTCGAGGAAGCAGGTGCGACTATAACTATTGCATCGACCGATACGACATCTGCAAAAGGGATGCTTGGTGCAACGATAAAGCCGGATATTTTCCTAAAAGATGCCAAAATTGAGAACTATGTTGCTATAATACTCATCGGGGGTATCGGTTCCAAAGACTACTGGGAAAGCAAAGTTGCCCATAAACTCTTGAAAGATGCTGATGAAAAGGATAAGGTTATTGGTGCAATATGTCTTGCACCCATCACCCTTGCAAACGCTGGCTTGTTGAAGGGCAAAAATGCTACCTGTTACGAAACGAAGGATACAAAAAAGATATTCGAAAAATCGGGTGTAAAATATACCAAAAATTCAGTTGAGGTAGATGGAAGGGTTATAACTGCAAATGGACCGAAAGCAGCAAAGGAATTCGCTAAAAAAATAATGGGACTGCTCTTAAGTGAAGATAGTCCTTCAGAGAGTTAAATCTGCGAAGGTCTCTGTAGCGGGTAAGAGCGTTGCAGAAATCAAAAAGGGAATTTTGCTCCTCGTTGGGGTAAAAAGAGAAGAAAGGGAAGAGGGTATAAGGTATTTAGCTGAAAAATGTGTGAACCTGCGAATTTTTGAAGACGAATCTTCGAAGATGAATCTTTCCCTTTCTGAAGTGGATGGAGAGGCACTAGTCGTATCGCAATTTACCCTGTATGGAGATATTAAAAAAGGTAGAAGACCCAGTTTCGACAAAGCTGCTCCTCCAGTTTATGCTAAACAAGTTTATAATACTTTTGTAAACTACCTTAAAAATAGAGGAATACGGGTAAAAACTGGAGCTTTTGGCGAAAAGATGCTGGTAGAAATAGAAAATGATGGACCGGTGACTTTCATATTGGAATCTTGATGTTAAAAAGTATGACAGGTTACGGCAGGGATGAGAGAAGATGCGGTTCTCCAGGTTATACTCTAATCTGTGAGATTAGATCCGTCAATGGAAGGTTTCTCAATATATCAACTAAACTGCCTCGTATCCTACAGGATGAGGAAGAAGAAGTAAAGAAAATTGTAAGGAATAGAATTTCAAGGGGGAAAATAAATGTTCATCTATTCTGTAATGGAATGGAAAATTTCCCCCCTTCTTTCACGGTGGATACCGATTTAATCTCACACTACCTCAACTTGTTCAAAGAGTTGAAAACAAAATTCAATTTGAAAGATGAAATAAGTGTGAATTTTCTGGCTTCTCTGCCAGGTGTATTTAAGGAAGAGGCAAAAGAATTCGATAAAGCTATCGCGTTGAAAGTTATGTCCGATGTAATTAACGCAGCTCTTGGCAAGGTTATGGAGATGAAGCTAAGCGAAGGAAGATTCTTACTCAATGATATAAAAAACAGAATCAAGAAGATAGAAGGATGCTTGAAAGAGATAGAAGATGCAAACGAAAAACAACTTGAGCAAAGGAGGTCCAAACTCCGACAAAAGGTCAAAGGCCTACTTCCCAAAACTTTTCCTATGGATATTGAGGAAAGGCTCGAACTGGAGATTCTATTTTGGGCAGAGAGGCTCGATATTACAGAAGAGATAGTCAGATTAAAAAGTCATCTCATCCACTTCAATGATACCCTCGAATCTGAATGTATTATTGGGAGCAAACTAACATACATCACTCAGGAGATATCGAGGGAAACGAATACTATCGCATCTAAATCGATGGATGCGAGTATATCGAGAAATGTTATCTTAATAAAGGAAGAGTGTGAAAGAATACGGGAACAGTTGCAAAATGTTGAATAAAAACAGAAGAATAACCTTTCCGGTTATCGTCTCCGCACCATCTGGAACTGGGAAAACGAGTATCTGCCGCTTTTGCGCAAAAAAGTTGAAAGGACTGAAATATTCTGTCTCGGTTACTACCAGACCGAAGAGGAAGGGCGAAGCTAATCGTAGAGACTATTATTTTGTAACCGAAGACGAGTTCAAACTCTGGATAGAACAGAAGAAATTCATCGAATGGACATCCTTTCACGGTTTCTATTATGGAACTCTAAAAGAGAAATTCGAGAGTATGCTTGAAAACGGATATGATGTAGTTGCAGATTTAGATATCAACGGTGGGAAGAATATGATGAAGAGATATCCAGAAGGGGTATTTATCTATCTTCTACCCCCTTCTATGGGAGAGTTAAAAAGGCGCCTTTTAAAACGAGGTACCGATCCGCTCTCCGTCATCTCCCAGCGATTATCAAAAGTTTTTGAAGAAGTTAGATACGCCAAAGGATATACTTATATTGTAGTGAACAAAACTTTTCAGACAACGGTAGAAAGCATCATGTTAATAATTGAAGCGGAAAGATTGAAAACCTCTCGCTTTGAGACCTATTTAAACCATTTAAAGGAAGAAGAATGGAGAGAGTGAGTGTCGAAGATATTTTAAAAGTAGTAGATAATAAATACGAAGCAATCATAATAGTAGCCAAAGAGGCGAGAAGATTGAGCAAATTAGAAAAGGAAACTGAAGAAAAGGGTGAGCACAAACCCCCTATAGTTGCCCTCGAGAATTTAGTAAAAGGTAAGATAAAAATCAAAAAAAAATGATATTCACTCAGGATGAACTCCGCAATCTCTTCAAGAGTTCAAAAGGTTTTGTCAATTTCGCTAAACAGGGCATCAACAATCTGTTCTTCTTTTACCTTTTTGATTGGTTTGCCTTTTTTAAATAAAAGCCCTACTCTCTTTCCACCCGCTATACCAATGTCTGCTTCTTTTGCTTCACCAGGACCATTCACAACGCATCCCATAATTGCAATCTTAATGGGTAGTCTATAGTTATCTATCCTCTTTTCTACTCGTTTGACAATCTTTGTTAGGTCTATTTCACATCTTCCACAGGTAGGGCAGGAGATAATGGTGGGAGCATTATTTCTCAAGCCCAGTGATTTGAGGAGTTCTGTTCCAACCATCACCTCCTCCTCCATGCTACCAGTTAGAGACACCCTTATCGTATCACCTATACCATCTGCAAGCAGACTTCCTATCCCGACACTCGATCTGATACTTCCATAAAATGGCGTGCCTGCTTCTGTTATTCCTATGTGCAAGGGGGAATCTACTAATTTTGAAATCTTCCTATATGCTTCTATCGTTGTTAAAACATCCGATGCTTTCAAAGAGAGCACGATATTTTGAAAATTTTTGCTCTCGAAAAAATCAACGAAGGAAAGCACACTCGAAACGAGCGACTTCGCATCTGACCTTTTGTATCTTTTCTCCAATGACCCTGCATTCACTCCAATCCTTATTGGTATGTTATATGAAGAAGCGCATTGTATAACTTCGTTCACCTTCCATTTTGCTCCAATGTTACCTGGATTAATTCTCAGTTTGTCTGCGCCGTTTTTTGCCGCTAAAATTGCGAGTTTGTAATTGAAATGGATGTCTGCAACCAATGGTATCGAAATTGTCTTTTTGAGTTCTTTTATCGCTTCTGCTGCCCTTTTATTCGGTACTGCAACCCTTATTATATCACATCCAACCCTTGCAACTTTTCTTATATCCTTAATTACAGATTTGATGGCTTCTGTATTCCTTTTGACCATTGACTGGACGGTAATTGGAGATTTTCCGCCTATATAAATATCTCCGCATTGAATTTTTTTCGTTGGTCTCCTCGTAATCACTCTGCTACCCTTTCTATCTTTGCCCCTAAATTTCCGAGTTTCTTTTCCAGTGATTCATATCCCCTGTCGAGGTGGTAAATTCGTGATACAGAGGTTTCTCCGTTTGCAATCAACCCTGCGATGACTAAAGCAGCAGAGGCACGAAGGTCGGATGCCATAACAGGTGCTCCCTCGAGTCTTTTTTTCCCCTTGATTATAGCGCTATTTCCTTCTATACTTATATCAGCACCGAGTCTTATAAGTTCGGGCACCTGCATAAATCTATTTTCGAAGATGGTTTCTGTTACAATACTGATTCCTTTAACTTTCGTCAGCATCGCCATCGCCTGTGCCTGGAGGTCTGTTGGAAAACCAGGATACGGGGCGACAGATATATTTATGGGTGTTTTGGCTCTACCACTGCTTACCCGTATTCCACCAGGTATCCTTTTTATCTTCACTCCAGCTTCCTTTAATTTATCAAGCACCGATTGAAGATGTTCAACCCTGCCACCTTTGATTTTAACATCTCCATTTGTGGCAGCAGCAGCAAAGGCGAATGTTCCTGCTTCAATTCTATCAGGAATGATTCTGTAAGAACATCCTTTCAGTCGTTTCACCCCCTTTATCTTTATAAGTGGAGACCCTGCGTCGTCAATCTTGGCACCCATACACTTCAAAAAATTTGCACAATCTACAACCTCTGGTTCACATGCTGCCCCCTCAATCACGGTTGTGTCAGAAGAGAGTGTTGCCGCAGACATCACATTTATGGTGGCGCCAACACTCGAACCTTTTGGACCTGCGAGATAGATATGTTTTCCACGAAGTTTCTGACAGGACGCCTCTATATATCCATGAACTATATCAATATTACACCCGAGTTCTTGCAACCCTTTAAGATGTAAATCGACAGGTCTTGTACCAATCGCACACCCCCCAGGGAGAGAGACCCTTGCTTTTTTAAACTTTGCTATCAAAGGTCCAAGAACATAATAAGATGCTCTCATCTTCTTTACGAATTCATAAGGTGCCTCAAAATGGGGTCTTTTGGGTGGTGATATTTCTACTCTGTCTTTTTCAAAACTAATCTTTGCTCCAAGAAACTCCAAAATTCTTGCCATGGTTTTTACATCTGTAACATCAGGAACACCCTGTATGATGCATTTCCCATCTGTCAATAGTGAAGCCGCCATAATGGGTAGGGAAGCATTCTTTGCACCGCTTAATTGAACCTCTCCTTCAAGTGGCACACCCCCCTTTATGACGAATTTGTCCATCTATCAAAAATCTTACAAGCATTCTATCAGAAGTCAAGAAAAAACATTGGGTTCAATCCTTGGAATTATAAATCTTGAAATTATAAGATTGCCACACTCCCTATCTCTGCGGGTCATATGATTCGCCATGACAAAAGGGAATTCTCTCTTTTTCCTTGACATAGTGGTTTCGCTTTTTAAAATATTTGAGAATGAGATATAAACTTGTAAAAGGAACAAAGGATATTTTTCTCAACGATATAAATAAATGGCAGTATATAGAATCTACTTCAAAGAAAATTCTTGAAGATTTTGGCTACAGCGAGATAAGAACCCCTATCTTCGAGTCGACAGACCTCTTTTCAAGGTCAATTGGTGTCTCAACAGATATTGTAGAGAAAGAGATGTATTCTTTTAAGGATAAAAAGGGGAGGGATTTGACTTTGAGACCTGAAGGGACAGCTTCCATCGTCAGAGCGTATGTTGAGCACAGTTTGGTTCCACCTGTGAAATTTTACCATATTGGAACTATGTATCGCTATGAGAAACCACAGAGCGGAAGATACAGGGAGTTTTATCAGATAGGTATTGAGGCCATAGGTTCAATCTCGCCATTCATCGACTGTGAAGTGATAGATTTAGCACTATTTCTATTGAGTAAACTCGGGCTTACAAATCTTAAAATAAGGCTAAATTCTATAGGTTGCAGAAAATGCAGAGAGGTCTATAAAAAAATTCTGCTCGAATATTTAAAAAAGAAAGAGTTATGCAAAGATTGCATTCGTCGAATGAATTTGAATCCATTCAGGGTATTGGATTGTAAAAACGAGCAATGTATTCGGGTGACATCCACTCCGCCGTCAATTCTTAATAGTCTCTGCGAAGACTGCAAAAAACATTTTGCAGAGGTAAAAGAAATTTTAGCAGAGTATAAAATATCCTATTTTGAAGACCCCAGACTCTTTAGAGGGCTCGATTATTACACCAAGACGACATTTGAGATAGTTACAGATGAACTTGGTGCAAAAAATTCTGTTCTGGGTGGTGGAAGATATGACTATCTCGTTGAGGAGTTGGGTGGGGACTCCACACCTGCAATAGGTTGGGCATTTGGTGTTGATAGATTGATCTTGGCACTCGAGTCAGCAAAATTTAGATTTCCTGACGAGAGTAAAAAATTGATATTCATTGCATGGACGACTGAAACTGCAAAGAAACAGGCATTCAAAATCGCAAGGCGGTTGAGAACGGAGGGGTTTCGATGTGAAATGAATTATGAGAAGAGTTTAAAAGCACAGTTAAAACTGGCTGATAGATTGGAGGCAAAACTTACCGTAATCGTTGGAGCTAATGAATTAAAAGAAGGGAAGGTCATTTTAAGAAATATGGAAGACGGCTCCCAGAGGAAAATAGATATCGAAAAGATAGAATCGGAGTTGAAGCAAATAATGTGTTAATAAACCACAAGATTACACAGATAAGAATACCAGATTACCAGGTTATCAGATGGAGAAGCCAGATTATCAGAAGGACATATATCTGGTAGTCTGATACTCTGATGTTCTGATACTCTATTTTTAACATCTGTGTTTATCTGTGGTTAATGTATGAGATAGAATTATGAAAGCGTGTTTTTTTGATTTTGGCGGAACATTGATGGACGACAAGAGTGACAGACTTGCTCATCTGGAGGTCATAAAGAAGATAGAACAGACCTACAAGGTTGAGACCTCCTCAGAAAAGATACTCTCTCAACTGGAAACATATATAAGATTTTTTGCAGAGAAACGTGCGAAGAGATGGATTAAATCAAAAAGTTTATTTTTAGATTCTTTTAAAAATATACTTGGTCTTGAAATCGACCCAGACTGGTTTATGAAAATCTACTATGATGCACATAAACGATGCTGTAAATTATTTCCTTATGCTAAACAAGTATTGAAAGATGTGAAAGAGATGGGATGGTATTTGGGACTCATCTCCGATATAGACGATGAGTATCTGTATTTTCAACTTGGTGAATTTTCTATAAGCGAAGACATTTTCGATTCGATAACCACATCCGATGCGGTGGGTGTTGGGAAACCGACCCCTTTGATATTCAAAACAGCACTCGATAAATGTGGAGGTGAGCCAAAAGTTGCTTTCTACATAGGAGATTCGCTTGATAAGGATATAAAAGGGGCAAAGAGGATTGGTATGCGAACGATATGGTTTAAGGGCAATAAACACGAAGATGCAGATTATGTGATAAGTCAACTGAATGAAATCCCGCTGATTCTATCTAATGAAGGTTAGCAAACTCGTTTCTTTTCTGAATTCAAAATATCCATTTAAAATCTCCTCCAGAGAGCCATTTAAAGTATTGATCTCCACAATTCTATCTCAGCGTACCCGTGATGAAAATACCGAGATTGCATCTTCTAATCTGTTTTCAAAATATACCACACCCCAGGCTATAGCGGATGCAAGGCTCGAAGATATAGAGAGCCCAATCAAACCAGCAGGTTTTTACAGAGTAAAGGCAAGAAGGATAAGAGAAATTTCAAGAATCATACTGCGTAAGTTTAATGGTAGGGTGCCGTCTTCTTTTGAAGAACTGCTCACTCTACCAGGGGTAGGGAGAAAGACTGCAAATTGTGTTCTGGTATTTGCTTATGGGAAAGATGCACTACCCGTAGATACCCATGTTCATCGTATATCAAACCGCCTCGGTTTAGTCTCGAGCAGAACTCCTCATCAGACTGAAGCCAAATTAAAATCTGTAATACCCAAGAGGCATTGGAAACCGATAAACGCACAACTCGTTCAGTTCGGTCGTGAAATATGCAGACCTATAAATCCACAATGCTCTATCTGTGGACTGAACGCTCTCTGTCAATTTAGAAAAAAGAGACTACAGATTAAACAGAAATAGTAAGTTAGAATCTTTAAGAAAAGTTTTTGAAGGTAACCAAGTGGAAGGAGTTTTCTTTTTTTCTCTGTGGGCAATTTTTTTCTTGACATTATCTCTATTTTATTTTTATTATATAATATGAAGGTAAAAGAAATCGCTAGAGCTGTTGAAGGAAGATTGATAGGAAATGGAACCATTGAGATAGAAAATGTTGTGCCTATCAAAGAAGCAAAGGAAGGGGATATTACTTTTTTTCATGATAAGAGATATATCAAATATTTGCATAAAAGCAAGGCATCTTGCATAGTCGTTCCACAAGGGATGGAAGAGCTATCGACTACAGTCATAGAAGTAAAAAATCCTGCCCTTGCCTTTGCCAAAATTCTAAACTTTTTTGCTCCTCAAAAGAAAATGGAAAAGGGGATACATAATACTGCAATCATTGGAAAGAATGTATCTATCCACAAGACCGCATCTATTCAAGCCTTCTGTTGCATCGGTGATGATGTGAGAATTGAAAAGGGTGTCTGTATCTTCCCTTATGTCTATGTCGGTTCAGGAACTACAATAAGGGAAAACTCAAAGATTTATTCCAATGTAACAGTTAGAGAAAACTCAAAGATAGGAAAGAGGGTGATAATCCATTCTGGAACTGTAATAGGTTCGGATGGCTATGGATATGCGAAGGACGACGGTCATCATCGCAAGATTCCACAGATAGGAAAAGTAATAATTGAGGATGATGTCGAGATAGGTGCCAACACCGCTATAGACCGTGCAACCCTCGGCGCTACAGTGATAGGGCGAGGTACGAAGATAGATAATCTTGTCCATATAGGTCATAATGTAAGAATAGGAGAAAATTCGCTCATAATCGCCCAGGTTGGAATATCTGGTAGCGTAGAAATCGGTAAAAATTGTGTACTCGCAGGACAGGCAGGTATTAGTGACCATATAAAACTTGGAGATAATGTAATAGTTGGGGGTCAGGCAGGGGTTACAAAATCTTTCCCGTCCAATATGAAAATCTCCGGTTATCCTGCAAGACCCCACTCCGATGCGCAAAGGTCTTATGCAACTATTTCAATGTTGCCTGAACTGCTGCATAGATTGAAGAATCTGGAAAAAAAATATGCAGAGAACATTAAATAAAAAAGGTTCTTTTACTGGAACGGGGCTCCATACAGGAAACAAGACGACCATAACCTTTAATCCATCCCCAGATGATAGTGGAATCAAATTTGTGCGGACAGACCTCAAAGATAGACCCGTCATTGAAGCAGACATTGACCATGTAGTGGAGACTGATAGAGGAACGACCATATCTTTAAATGGTGTAAAAATCCACACGGTCGAACATGTGCTTGCGTCTATATCTGGTCTTGAAATTGATAATGTGAGAATCGAACTGAACGGTTCTGAACCACCTGTCGGTGACGGAAGTTCTCTACCATTTGTTGATACGATAAAAAAGGCAGGCATTAAAGAAGGGCAGAAAGAAAGGGACTATTATGTAATTCGCAAACCTTATGTTTTTTCCGATGGTGATGTTCATATAGTTGCAAATCCCGCAGATAACTTGAAAGTATCGTTCACAATAGACTACCCGAATCCTATAGTGAAATCACAGTATATATCCCTGTCAATAGACCCGAAGACTTTTTCGAAGGAAATCGCACCTGCAAGAACTTACTGTTTTGCTGAAGATGTGGAGAGGCTGAGAAGTAAGGGGTTGATAAAAGGCGGAAGTTTTGATAATGCAATAGTAATAACAAAAGATGGTTTTATGAACGAAACACCACTCAGGTTTCCCAACGAATTCGTGCGGCACAAAATAATTGACCTTCTTGGTGACCTGGCACTCTTGGGTGGTCCTCTCAATGCCCATATAATCTCTATAAAATCCGGCCATAGAACTAATGTTAAATTTATACAAAAGTTAAAAAAATATGTTCAAAAAGAAAAAGCTGGATCTTTTGATATTTCAAATATACTCGAAGTTATGCCTCATAGATACCCTTTCTTGCTCGTTGACAGAATCATTGAACTTGAACCCAAAAGGGTTGTTGGGATAAAAAATGTCACTTTTAACGAACCTTACTTTCAAGGACATTTCCCTGGAGTGCCGGTAATGCCTGGTGTGCTCATTGTAGAGGCGATGGCTCAGGTAGGTGGGTTTCTTCTACTCCACTCGGTAGAGAAGAAAGAGAACAAACTCGTCTATTTTGTAGGAATAGATGGGATAAAATTCAGAAGACCTGTGAAACCTGGGGACCAAATCAGGTTTGAACTCAATCTACTTAAACACAAGGCAAGGATGTACAAGATGTCAGGGCATGCATATGTGGATAATCACTTAGTATGCGAGGGCGAACTTCTTGCCCAGGTAATGGAGAAACCAGATGGAAATAGATAAGACAGCGATCGTAAGCTCTGAAGCGAAACTTGGAAAGAATGTGAAGATAGGTCCATTCAGCACCATCGATAAGAATGTAACCATTGGTGATGGAACTAAGATAGGTCCGAACTGCCACATAACTGGATGGACAGAGATAGGGAAGAATTGTGATATCTTACACGGGGTGGTAGTCGGCAATCCACCACAGGATGTGAAATTTAAAGATAAAAGGAGTTTTTGCGTCATAGGAGATGGAAACATGGTAAGGGAATATGTGACGATCCATAGAGGTTCGGACTATGAGAGTAAGACGGTAATAGGTTCCAGTAATTTTTTAATGGCATATTCACATGTCGGACATAACTGCAACCTTGGAAACGGCGTGATACTCGCAAACGCAGCTAACCTCTCTGGATATGTTGAGGTAGAGGACTTTGCCTTCATATCAGGGCTTGTTCCTGTCCATCAATTCGTGAGAATAGGCTGTTACTGTATGATCGGAGGTGGTTACAGAGTACCAAAAGATATTGTTCCATATTCACTTGCAGGTGGTTATCCGATCCGCATATGTGGACTCAATACCGTGGGTCTGAAACGGCACAAGTTTAAAGCCGAAATAAGAAATATACTGAAGGAGGCATACAAGATAATATTTTTTTCCAACCTCAATACGCATCAGGCGATTGCAAGGGCAAAGACAGACCTCCCACAGAGAGAAGAGGTAAAACATCTGATAGAATTTATTGAGAATTCTACCAGGGGTATCGTAAAATGAATAAAAAGTTAGAACTGGATGCAGTCTTAGAAGATATGGTTAAAAGGGAAGGTTCTGACCTTCATTTGAAAGTGGGAGAACCGCCTATGTACAGAATATTTGGAAAGCTTACGAGAAGTAGGTTTCCAATAGTAGATGACGAATCGATTAACAGGATGATATACGGTATTCTTACAGAAGAGAGGAGGGAGAGGTTCGAAAACGAGTCTGAATTGGACCTCTCATATGAAATTCTTGACTTTGCAAGATTCAGGATGAGTGTCTTTCGCCAGAGTGGTCACATAGGTGCGGTCTTTAGATATATACCTTTAGAGATTAAGAGCATAGATGATTGGGAACTGCCTCCTGTGTTGAAAAGACTTGCACTTCTACGAGGTGGACTCATCCTCGTAACCGGGCCAACGGGTTCAGGCAAATCTACTACCCTCTCTGCAATGATACTCCATATAAATGAGAGTGTTCGCAGACATATCATAATTATAGAAGACCCTATAGAATTTCTTCACAAGGATATAAAGTCTACCATAGAACAGTTAGAACTGGGCATAGACACCCTTTCTTTTGCCGATGCTTTGAAGTCGGTAGTGCGTCAATCACCCGACTTGATAATGGTGGGCGAGGTAAGAGAGCTGGATACTTTGAGAGAGGCATTGAATGCTGCAGAGACAGGACATTTAGTGCTGGCTACCTTGCACACTACCGATGCTTCCCAGACTGTTGATAGAATCGTAGATATGCATCCCCCAGGTGAGATACACAAAGCCCGACTGCAACTATCGAACACCCTTCACGCAGTAATATCCGAATCTCTACTCCGAAGATTGGAGGGGAAGGGTTTGGTTGCTGCATTTGATATACTGATATGCACCGACGCTGTTCGTACCTGTATTAGAGAAGGGAAAACCCATCAGATACCTTCAATAATTCAGACAGGGACAAAATTTGGAATGCAACTTTTGGATGACAATTTGAAGGAACTCTATCTCAACGGTATTGTTGCCTATGATGAGGCGTTATCAAAATCGTCCAATCCGGATGATTTTGAGAAAAGCGTATCAAAACCTGCTTTTGCATCACTTAAGGAGCGTGTAAAGGATGGAGCTGGCTGAGTTATTACTTACGATGCACCAGAATAAGGCATCTGACCTCATTCTGAAGGTGGATAGTCCACCTCTTGTGAGGATAGATGGTGAAATCGTTCCGCTCGATATGGAAAGACTGAAACCTGTGGATGCATTGAATATCATGAAGAGTATAGCAGATGAGAAACAGTTGAGTGTATTTAAAGAGAAGAAAGTAGTTGACATCGCATTTACCATACCAGAATTGGCGAGGTTCAGGGTGAATATATTTCGACAGAGAAAAAACATCGGGCTCGTATTTCGGCTAATTCCACTCCAGATTCCTAAGATTGAGGAACTCAATCTACCAAAAATCTTAACCGATCTTGTGTTGAGACCGAGAGGACTCGTGATTTTAACAGGACCTTCAGGTTGTGGTAAATCGTTTACCATAGCAGGAATGATAGAATATAGAAACCAGAATAAAGAGTGTCATATAGTTACGATAGAGGACCCGATAGAATTTGTGTTTAAGGATGAGAAGGCTTTGATAAACCAGAGAGAAGTTGGAGGCGACACTCTTTCTTATTCGAGGGCACTGAAGGCTGTACTGAGGCATGACCCTGACTGTATAGTTATCAGTGAGTTAAAAGACCTTACGACTATCTCACAAACAATCACTGCTGCAGAGACAGGGCATTTAGTGCTGACTACCTTGCACACAGTAGGAGCTGTTCCAACGATAGAACGTCTAATAGATGTATTCCCAGGACATCAACAGCAGCAGGTAAGGATGCAGATTTCAGCAAATCTGATTGGCGTTATAACACAGGTGCTGGTAAAAAAGAAGGGAGGAGGAAGAATACCAGCATTTGAGATACTGATTTCCACTGCTGCTATCAGGAATTTAATCAGAGAGGGAAAGACCCATCAAATAAACAGTCTCATACAGACGGGTCATAAATCAGGAATGATTCTTTTGAACCAATCTCTGGCGCAACTTGTAAAAAGCAATGTAGTATCCACTGATGATGCACTCTCTGTCTCTCCTGACAGGACACAACTCCGCAGTTTAATCGGTGCGTAGTCCATATTTTCCCTCTCTCAAGAACACCTAACCCCATACCTGTGACCTCTTTCCGTATTTATCCGTCCATACGGATCCAGAGATGTCAACATCAGTGCAGTGAGAACTCTGCAGTTTTCTCTTGTAATTCGTATGATTCGTGGGTTCTTTTCTCTTGACACATCGTCCTTTTTGAGGTATATTAAAAAAGATGAGAAAGATAAAAATAGGAGATAGGTTTATAGGAAACGGCGAACCTATCTATATCATTGGAGAAGCAGGTGTGAATCATAACGGAAACTTGGATTTAGCCTTTGAACTCGTTGATATAGCAAAAGACGCAGGATGCGATGCGGTTAAGTTTCAGACATTCATTGCAGAAGATGTGGTTTCAAAATATGCCCCAAAAGCCCCTTACCAGAAAGCTCTCAACGGAAGTCAGTTAGATATGGCAAAGAGGCTCGAATTGAAATTTGAGGATTTTAAAAAACTCAAAATATATTCCGATAAAAAGGGTATCACCTTCTTGTCTACTCCCTTCGATCCAAGAAGTGTCGACTTTCTTGATGAACTTGGGGTTCCCTTATTCAAAGTGGGTTCAGGGGAACTCACCAACCTTCCATTTCTAAAATACATTGCAGAAAAAAGACGCCCTGTTATACTCTCAACGGGTATGTCCACACTTGGTGAGATAGAAGAGGCATTGGAAACGATCCAATCTGCAAAAAACGAAAATGTGGCACTTCTTCACTGCACTTCAAACTATCCATCCACTCTAAAAAGTTGCAACCTTCTGGCTATAAAAACCCTTAAAGAGGTTTTTGATACACCTGTTGGCTACTCTGACCATACATTGAGTCTATCGGTGCCTTCCGCATCAGTGGCACTTGGTGCATGCATTATTGAAAAACATTTCACAAAGGATAGAAATTTGCCGGGTCCAGACCACCGTGCATCTGTGGACCCTTATCAATTAAAACAGATGGTATGTATGGTGAGGGAAACAGAAGAGGCACTCGGTTGTGCTTTGAAAAGGCCACAGGATGAAGAATTAGAAGTAGCAAAGGTAACACGCAGGTCAATAGTAGCTGCTGTGTGTATAAAAAAGGGCACAGAGATAAAAAGAGAGATGGTAACACTGAAAAGACCGGGATATGGAATGCCACCCAAGTTCCTAAAATTCGTTTTTGGAAGAACTGCAAAAAGAGATATTGCAAAAGATGAGATTATAAAATTGGAGGATTTGAAATAGATGCAAAACTATTATGATAATATAGTTGGTGTCTTAAAGACCATCAGAAATAGAGAAGTGAAGTTTTCTTTATACTCTCACTCTTTGATTCTATTTTTAACTCTTGCTTCGGTGCTCTTACTATACATAATTTTCAGTATATTTATTCACTCACCCGTATTGGATAAGATATTTTTATTCACTTCTTTCGCTCCGATTGCTTTCTTTCTGGGATATTCTCTCTTTCGGGGCTTGAAGATATGGCCACTCGAAAGCGTCTGTATCAGAATTGAAAACAGGTTTCCTCAATACAAGGATAAGATATTACCCGCTGTGCAGTTATTTAGAAAAAGAGACTCGAAGGAAAATTATTCGGAGGCTTTAATAAATACCATACTTTTAAATGTTGATAAACTTCTTAAAAAGTTAGATATAAATGGACTGGTTGATAAATCGAAACTGCAAAGCCTCGAAAGAATTGCACTTGGAAGTTTTATCTGTATACTCGCTCTTGCGGCTTTTATACCGTCTAAATTTTACCTTCCGCTGTTTCTATTTGGAAAGCATCAAAGTTACCATAAGACGATATTGAAAGTCTTCCCCAAGGATGCAGAGGTCATAAAAGGCGATGATGTAGTAGTTACGGTGCACACACTCGGCAGACCACCCAAAGAGGTCTTTCTCTGTTTAAAAGAAGATGGAAGCAGTTGGAGAAGAAAAGACCTGTATGAAAAAGAGAAGGGTGTATACCAGACAGAACTTTTAAATTTGCAAAGGGATTTGACTTACTACGCTGCTACAGATAAGCGTAAAAGTAAATCTTATCTCCTATCGATTGTAGAACTGCCAGAGATAACAAACCTGAGCCTCAAGTTTTTCTACCCTGCTTATACAAAACTTCCCCCGCTTACTCTAAATGAAAATAACGGAGACATCCTCTCAATCGTTGGGACGGCGGTGGAAATTGAAGGAGAGTCGAGTAATGAACTTTCTGAATGTGAAGCAGTATTCAGTGACTTCACAATCAAAACTGGCAGAGTCAGGGAGAATAGTTTCAAGCTCAACCTTACCGTTGTGAAGGCTATCAGTTATCATATCGAAATTGAAGATAGATTTGGGAATAGAAATCGGGAACCTATCGAATATACGATAACGCCGGTTATAGATGAATTCCCCTCAATAAAAATTCTCTACCCTGCTAAAGATATTGAGCTGCCAAGAGAGATGGAGGTAGATATAGAATGTAAGGTACTGGACGATTTTGGAATAACGAAGACCGAACTTTGTTACAAAACAGATGATGACTCATCCGTAATAGAAATTTCTGACCTTGCAGGTGATGTTTCAGAGAAGGTATTAACTTATAGATGGGATTTAACTACACTTGGTCTCCTCCCCGGTGATCTGGTTGAATACTATCTTAAAACTTTTGATAACGACACTTACTCTGGTCCCAAGAGTGCGAGGAGTAAACTCTATACGATCAGATTTCCAACTATGCTCGAAATATATAAAAAGGTTGCAGAAAAGCAGACAGAAAGTATGGATGAGATGAGTGAACTACTACCAGAGCAGCGCAGGTTGAAAGAGGAACTTGAGAGAATAATAGAAGAACTCAAAACGACGAATGTTCTATCATGGGGAGAGAAAAAATCTACAGAGGAGCTTATCAAACACCAGCAAGAACTGATGGAGAGAATGGAAAAGACAGTATCCGATTTAAAGGGTGCAATTGAGGAGATGAATAAGTCGGTGATAGTTGATGAGGAAGCGTTAAAAAAGATGCAAGAGATTGCAGAACTTCTCTCTGAGGTATTGACAGAGGAGATGAAGAAAGCCCTTCAAAAATTGCAGGATGCGATGGAGAGTATGAATCCTGAAGAGGTCAAAAAAGCCTTCGAGGAGTTGAGGCTCTCTCAGAAAGAGTTGAAAGAGAGACTGGACCGCACACTTGAAATATTAACCCGGTTGAGACAGGAACAGAAACTGAAGGAACTACTTTGCGAGTTGGATCAACTGATTGCTGAAGAGGAGAGTCTGAGGGATAGAACAGAAAAAGATTTAGAACTCGAACCTCTATCATCACACCAGGAGGATATAAGGAGACATCTTGAAGAGATAAAGAACGATGTGGATAAATTGAGTGAAGAGCTTGCTGATAGTGATTATGAAGTTTCATCTTCTCTTAAGGAAGAGGTCAAAAATCTTACGGAAATATCTCAAAAAATGGCTGAAATTTCTTCTTCACTTTTAGAAGAGAACAGAAAAGAGGCATTATCAAAAGAAGGCGAAGTGCTTTCAAATTTATCGAGTCTGAGAGAAGGGCTTGCGAGTGCTTCTGCATCCCTCGTATCGGAGAGAAAGAAAGAACTCGAAAAGGCGATAAACAATGTCATTAAAGACCTACTATATCTTTCCAGACGGCAGGAGGAGATAAACAGAAAGATTGCAGATGCCCAAAAATCATCGAGTGTGGATACCAGAGAATTGGCGGTTATGGAAGAAAATCTAAAAATGGGGTTAAGGCGAGTAGCAGATAATGTGTATAATCTCTCTCAAAAGACCCTCTTCATTCAACCTGTTACTGGGATGCATCTCGGAAGGGCGCTTGCAGGTCTCGAATCAGGAAAAGCAAGTCTGGAAAATGGGGATCCGCGGCGTGCATTCACTGAAGGAATTGGTATTATGTCCAGTTTGAATCAGGCAACATTGACTCTTTTGGAATCTCAGAATGAACTCTCCGCCGCTTCATCATCTGCAGGATTACAGGAGGCTATGCAAAAATTGGCTGGACTTACCGCTCGTCAGGCAGCTTTGAACAAGGCGACACAGGGACTCTTTTCATTTGGAGAAGGTTTAAGTATGGAAGCGAGGGCATCTATGGCAAGACTTGCAGCAGAACAGGAGGCGATAAGGAAGGGGATGGAGGGTGTGGCAAGCACATTCGATGAACGAGCAGAGCTGGCAGGCAGGCTTGATAAGGTTATAGAGGAGATGAAACAACTAACCGAAGATTTAAAAAGTCAAGCTATCGACAGAAAGATGATCGAACGGCAGGAAAAGATTCTCACAAGGCTCTTAGATGCACAGCGTTCTGTTAGAAGAAGGGATTACAGCAAAAAAAGGAAATCGGAGGTAGGGGAGGATGTGCACAGAAGATCGCCATCTCTTTTGGATGCGGAGGAAAGGGAGAAAAGAATAAAGGAAGACCTTCTGCGTGCCCTCAAAGAGGGTTATCCACCTGAATATGAAGCATTGATAAAAGCTTACTTCAGAGCACTTTCCGAATGATATTTCCGAAAGACCTCCGTGTACTATCTCATACGACCTGTATTGGTAGTTTCATTATTCCTTGACCGCATAGGAATTTAATAGGGAGGCTCTTTTGAAAAATTGAAAAGTCTATGAAATGCTTGGTATTAGATGGTATAAAAATTCTTAAATCTGTGTTAATCTGTGGTTTCTTTTTCCTTGACAAATTTTTTGAAATGATTATATTATATATTAGGAAGTAGTAATTTGCTCTCAAATGAATACTTTTAGATCTACGACTATTATAGGTGTGAGGCGTAATGGCAAGGTTGCACTGGGTGGTGATGGACAGGTCAGTTTCGGTGATACTGTTATAAAACAGGGTGCAAATAAGATAAGAAAAATATATAATGATACAGTGCTGGTCGGCTTTGCCGGGACTGCTGCCGATTCTTTCACCCTTTATGAAAAATTTGAGGGCAAATTGGAAGAACATAAAGGCAATCTTAAAAGAGCAATCGTCGAACTGGCAAAGTACTGGAGGTCTGATAGGATATTGAGAAGACTTGAGGCACTTCTTGTAGTGCTCGGCAAGGAACATTCATACATTATTTCAGGACAGGGTGAGGTAATAGAACCCGATGATGATATAGTCGCTATTGGCTCCGGGGGACCCTACGCTCTGGCTGTAGCAAGAGCACTTGCCAAACATTCCAAATTGTCTGCAAGGGAGATCGTGGAGGAATCGATACGCATCGCTGCCTCTATCTGTGTATATACAAACGAAAATCTGACAGTGGTAGAACTTGGTTAAAAAAGTTGAATCTTCTATAAGAAAATACGACCTTATATGTAAAAACGATAGGATTCTCGTTGCCGTTTCAGGTGGTCCTGATTCTGTCTGCCTATTGTATATTTTAGTTGGTCTAAAAGATAAATATTCGCTATCATTCCATATAGCCCATCTTAACCATTCATTTCGCGGAAAAGAATCACAGAGGGATGCAACATTTGTGAGAAATCTTGCAAAGAGGATTGGAATACCCTCTACCATTGAAAAGATGAATGTGAGCAAAATAATTAAAGAGAGAAAATTGTCAAAAGAGGATGGTGCGAGGGAGATAAGGTATGAATTTTTAGAAAGGGTTGCTGAAGAGCAGAACTGCAACAAGATTGCTTTGGGGCATACAGCCGATGACCAGGCGGAAACGGTGCTCCTCCGACTGTTTAAAGGAACGGGCAGGACCGGAATCTGCGGTATTCCCCCGAAACGCGGAAAGATAATAAGACCGCTTATAGAAATTAGAAGAGAAGATGTGCTCCAGTATTTGAATAAGAATAAGATCCCGTGGTTGATGGATTCTTCAAATCTTGAGAAGAACTATCTCAGAAATTTCATACGATTGGATATAATTCCGACACTGAAGAAAAGAGTCAACCCGAAGCTGATAGATGCCATTTCAAAATTCGTCGTGCTTTCCCGCATAGACGAATCCTACCTCGATATGGAGGCGGATGAGTTGTATACTGATGCAATCATTGAGAAGAAAAGAAGTGAGATAGTTTTGAAAATAGATAGTATTCTTTCGTC